>JABAOH010020428.1_pt4 | contig 10018 bp, 10 predicted proteins | sample 7062181 | NCBI WGS metagenome assembly JABAOH01 (sample SAMN14538630, study PRJNA623070) | marine sediment metagenome | biome: marine biome [ENVO:00000428]; feature: marine pelagic biome [ENVO:01000023]; material: deep marine sediment [ENVO:00002113]; isolation source: pool of 5 deep marine... | reverse complement strand
AACCGAGGCGAGGGCGGGGTTTTGTATGGGCCGTCGGCCTATTTTTGCAAGCATCCCCCCCGACAGTTCACGGACGATGAGGCCTATCAGATGGTCGAACAGTTCATCAACGGGGGTTGAGATCTCCAGCGATCGAAGACGTCATCCGCTCTGCCCTCGATGGTTGAGCGGATGTTTTTTGTGTCGTTGATGGATCCGGGCTAGCTACTTTAGGAATACTGGAGGATTACTCCGGTTCAGATTCAGATTTGCAAGTGATAAGAGAATTTTCCGATCGTCTCGGCGTATTTGTCTCCTCCCGCAACGAAGGTATCATTGTGGCTCGCTCCATTTACGGAGAAGAAATACTTCGGCTCTTTCGCAGCTTCGAAAAGCCTCCTCCCCATCAGGAAGGGGACGATTTCATCCTCTGTCCCGTGAATCACGAGCTTTGGACTCCTGATGCGTGGGATTTTTTCTAGATTATTGTAATGGGCGGGGATGAGGTATGAGAATGGATAGAATAAGACCATGGTTCCGGCCATTTCTTTTGTGGAGGTGAAAGCCCCTTCGATAATGAGAGACCTGATCTCCCTTCTGAGGGAGATTTCTATCGCTACAGCGGCACCCAGAGAACGGCCGAAGAGGATGATGTTGTTCGCCGAGAAAGCCCGTCTTTTTGTGAGGTAATCATATGCAGCCAATCCATCGAGGTATAGTCCTTTTTCTGACGGGCTTCCAGAACTCTTGCCGTACCCCCTATAGTCAAAAATGAGAACCTGGATTTTCTGGTCGAGAAGTAACGCGACGTTCTCGAGGCGGTGCGAGATGTTTCCCGCGTTGCCATGACAGAACAGAATAATAGGGGATTCTTTCTCGAGCGGAAAAAACCAGCCATGAAGCTTTTCTCCATCCTTGGTAGGGAAATAGACATCTTCATATCGCAGGTTCAGCTCATTGGGAATGGCGTCAAACGAGGCTTCAGGGAAAAAAACAAAGAAATTTTCGATTCTTGGATAGAAGATATAGAAAGAGCCTGCCAGAACAAGTATTAGGCAGATCAGGTAGAACACCTTGAGAGACATGAAGAGAGCACCTGAAATTGAATGATGTGGTCTTACGGTTTACTTCATGATGAATGAGTACCTTCCCGTTCAAGACTCAATCGAATATGACGTTTCAATGACTCATATTTCAGATATGCACCCGTGCGCATCGAGCGAAAAATTTCGACCAGATTATAGCACAAATCCCGAAGTTACTTATCTTCCACCTCGCCTAAGGTTTATGAGCAAGGAACATCTTCAGGAACGCTTGAAGGGGCCTGGGCTTTATGTCTCGAAAACAGGCCAAAAAAACCAGGAAAATCCAATCCCTAGGACCGGTCGTTTTCGGTGGTACCAGCCCTTTTGGTTTGTGAAACAAGAGATGCAAAAGCCTTGTTAAAGGGAATTCCGTTGGATTAAAATGGTGGGTTAGCTGCAGGGTATCTGCCATGATGAGAAATTCCTTACAGCTCCTGTTATGCTTGTTCCTGGCGATAAACATGGAAGCGTCTTTGTTCATCCTACGATTATGTAACCCGTGGGTGTAGCGATGTTGATGATCTCACTCGTGATCCTCGGAATACTTGTCTCATTGATTGGTCTCGCCGGGTGTATCTTGCCTGCTGTTCCCGGTCCCCCTCTGAGTTTCACCGCTTTGATCATTCTCTCTTTTGCGAGAGGCTGGGAGCCATTTAGCTTAAGTTTTCTCATTGTCATGGGCATCTTGACCGCGTGTGTGACCCTCCTAGATTACGTGGTGCCGGCTGCTGGAGCGAAAAGATATGGGGCCTCAAGGTTGAGTGTTTGGGGGTCGATTATCGGAATGTTGATTGGGCTTTTGTTCTTCCCGCCCTGGGGAATGATTATCGGTGCACTCCTTGGGGTATTGACGGGTGAACTTGTTGTCGGAAGGAGGGGAAAAGAGGCATTTCGAGCGAGCTGGGGCGTGGTTGTCGGGAATTTGGTGGCCATTGGACTCAAACTCGCTCTATCGGGGGTTATGCTTTTCTTTTATGTCAAAGAAATGTTCTAAGAAGATGGACCAAGGACTTTGCGTAGAAGGAGGAATTGGCCTGGCCTGTTTTTTTCATTTCCACATCTGCAAACATCTGACAAGTCACCAGGGATGATTCCCGCCCCTAAGCATACATTCACAGATCAATTCAGTTTCGGTGTTTACTCTCGGATACCGTTCTGCGACAGTTTCCAATTGATCTGCCATGATGTCGTTAGGATGGGTTGAATAATTGAGCTTGCACCTAGAATCGATCTTTTAGGTGTCCACAACGATGTCTGCCACGTGCACGATCATCGATAAACTAAGATTCGCGGCAAAATGGTGGTACTTAATCGCATGGGCTAAGCTATTGGGAAGATTCCATTTTTGAGCTAGATGTCCCCCGATTTGGGCATGACTTACTGGTAACACCGTTTTTTCAGCTTCATCAAGGGATTTGTGCTCATCGCCTATTAGGGCCAAAATCTGGCTGAACGGTGCCCTGAAGTACTGCGCGAGAACCACCTTCCCGATGTTGGAGAAGGCCAGCAACAAAACGCTCATCCGGAACTTCAAGAAGGGTTTTTTCGCCGAGATGCTTACTGGTTGAGGCCACTGCGATCGAATGATGCCAGAAATCCCTAATATCAAATTCTTCATGATTGTCCTTTCCCTCAAACGTCTCTATTAGCGAAGCGGATAGGACGGCGTTGTGTATCGTCTTTAAACCGAGAACGACCATAGCACGGGGCGTTGATTCTATCTTGGACTGAAAGTGCTAAAAGGACGAGTTGACTAAACGGAAGATCTTCGTGACGATGGCTAAATCATTCTCTATGATTCTACTCAATTCACTGATTAAGACATCCTCCTCCTTAAGGATCTTGTTTACACTAAGTGCTAAAGCAAACGGCCTCCAGTGGACGCTGAATTGTCTTTAATACGGCATAGACCTTGATTGTGCCAAATTGAGCGTTCAGCAAGTCAGATGCCAAAATAGACTGCTTTCTCGGTCGACCGACTGGTGTTTCACGACAACTTTGAATCTTTAAATGGGACCCTCATATCCCTTCGCTTCCTTGCTCTCGCGTTGACCCCCTCGGAACTTACAGGTTAATCAAAAGAAGGATAAAGGTCAAAGGAGAGAGGAAAGAAGACCAAGACATACAAATCGATTATCCTTTTTAACCTTTCGCCTTTAACCTTGTGTTCGTAACGTTGGTGCACTCGTGAGCTACAAAGACGGTCTGAGAACGCCAAGGTTATGAGCATAAACGCTTCTGCAAACGTCCCTCAGGGACGTGAGCGTCCACAAAACTGAAGGAACTCGATACGCTTTTCCTTGACAATAAAGCCCACTTTCCTCCTATACTGAACACACCAGAGAGAGAGTTCATATCCCTCGGCCACTTCCCGATTACCTGTGCAGAAGATAGACGAGAGAACAGATATTCTCAAAATGGCAGAAGGAACCAATGAAGAAGGAGGAGAGGTATGCCAAAGCAAAGTGTGTGGTTTCCAACCGAGGAATATCAAAACCGGATCCATAAAGCACGGGAATTCATGCAACGAGACGGCATAGACCTTCTTTTTCTAACAGGTGATCGGAATTACGTGTATTTTGCGGGTCATCGCCCAATCACACCGGAAGGCACGATTGCACGTCCCAATTACTTTATTCTCCCCCTCGATGGGGATCCTCATCTGATGGTGCATATCTTCGTCGAGGGGGATGCTGCAAAAACGAGCTGGATTGAAAAACTAAGCACCTACACGTCCTTGTTAGAAGCGCCTGTCAAGGAGCTTGCGGAAATCATTCGGGGTTACAGCGTGAAGGGGAAGAAGATTGGAGCGGAGCTCGGTCAGGAGCAGAGGATTGGAATGCCTGTGAGAGACTTCTTGCTATTAAGAGAAGAGCTCAACGAATTCGAGTGGGCTGATGCTGCTCCCATTCTGTGGCAGATGCGAATGATCAAGTCCCAAAGGGAACTTGACTGCATTCGCCGCGCCAAGGCGATAACAACGCAAGGCTATGTTGAGGGATTTCCCCTTGTGAAAGAGGGCATGACGGAGAGGGAAATCGCCTCTCTCCTTACTGGAAAGATGGTGGAGCATCGCGCCGAGCAGTTTTGGATCATGGTAACTTCTGGAAGAGGGAATTACCGGCGTATCAGTGGAAAGCCCACCGACAGAAAGGTCAGGCGTGGTGATATGGTTTGGGTGGATATGGGGGCAGCGGTAAACGACTACTGGGCGGATTTTTCCCGGGCCGGAGTGATGGGAGGACCATCTGCTGATCAGAGGAAGTACCAACAGCTCGTCATTGAAACCACCGAGGTTTGTATCCGCGCGGTGAAGGCTGGGGTCCCAGGTGGCCAGATTGTTGATATCTGCGAGGAGGAGTTGCGAAAACGTGGGGTAGAGATTTCCTTCAATGCCGGGAGGCTTGGACACGGTATCGGGTTACTCTTTACTGAACCTCCAAGTATCGCGAAGTGGGATCCCGTTGTTCTGGCCGAGAACATGGTGATAAGCATTGAACCAGGTTTGGTGAGAGACGATGGCGTATTCCAAACAGAAGAGAATCTGATTGTGACGGGGGAGGGTTGTGAAATTCTCGCTCAAGCGCCACAGGAACTCTGGACTCTGGGATAAAGAGTGAATTGGGTGATCGTGCTGAGACTTTGGGGTGGATGGCCTTGATGACGAGAATGGATCCGGCAGAGGATTGAGGCTGTAATAGCCAATCGGCAATACCAAGGTCCAAGATCGATCGATCAATCTTAGGACGGAAACATATGCATTAGAGGAAATAGCAGGGCAGAATGATCCCTTTCACAGTCGCAAGTTGCAATCTGAAATCCCTCGTGGTAAAAAGGGCTGGGACTGGGAGAGCTATGAAACTGGCAAGTCTTCTGTTGCCCTTCACGTTAACCACGTCCTTATTTGAGAGAGGCCAGCTGATCTTCCCACTCCTTCATAAGCCGCTGTTGGTAAATGCTCTCTTTATTCTCTCTCACCACCCCAGCATCAAGGAGGGGTTCCGATGATTACGGAAGGCTTTAAACGCAAGCTTACCACTATGTTCAGTGCTGATGTGGCAGGCTATAGCCGTATGATGGGTGAAGATGAGGCCGCAACGGTTAAGACCCTAACCACCTATCGTGGCATTATGATGGAACTCATCAAACAGCATCGGGGTCGAGTCGTCGATTCTCCTGGGGATAACGTCCTTGCTGAGTTCACGAGCGTCGTCGACGCTGTCCAGTGCGCTGTGGCCGTGCAGAAAGAGTTACAGGCCCGTAATGCCGAACTGCCCGAAGACCGCAGGATGGCGTTTCGCATCGGGATTAACCTCGGGGACGTCATCGAAGAGGGAGATCGGATCTATGGAGACGGCGTGAACATTGCCGCTAGGCTGGAGGGTTTGGCAGAGCCCGGGGGAATCTGTATCTCCAAGACGGCCTTTGATCAAATCGAAACCAAGCTGCCTCTGGGGTATGACTATCTAGGCGAGCAGACGGTCAAAAACATCGCCAAACCGGTGGGAGCTTACCAGGTATTGATGGAGCCAAGAGTGACGGTTGCTGGCAAAGAGGAGAAGGCACTTCCATTGCCTGAGGAACCTTCTATCGCTGTCCTGCCCTTTGCGAACATCAGCGGTGATCCAGAGCAAGATTATTTCAGCGACGGTTTAACCGAGGAAATTATTACGGCTCTCTCCAAGATTTACAACATGTTCGTAATTGCCCGCAACTCGACGTTTGCCTACAAGGACAAACCGGTAAGGGTCCAACAGGTGGGCGAGGAGCTTGGTGTGCGGTATGTGCTGGAAGGTAGTGTCCGCAAGGCCGGAGACCGGGTACGAATCACTGCCCAGCTGGTTGATGCCATCACCGGCGGCCATGTGTGGTCGGAGCGGTACGACCGGGATCTGAAAGACATATTTGTTCTACAAGATGAGATCACGATGAAAATCCTGACGGCACTGCGAGTAAAGCTGACGGAGGGGGAACAAGCCCGCTTGTATGACAAAGGTGTAGCGAACCTCGATTCGTTTGTGAAGACGTTGGAGGGGAATTCATATTTCTATCGCTTCAATGAAGATGATAACGTTGTGGCCCGGCAGATGTTTGAGGAAGCCCTTGCACTGGAACCGGAGAGTCCGGGGGCCTGCGCAATGCTAGGTTGGACCTACATGATGGATGTGTGGTACGGCTCGAGTGAGTCCCCCGCGAATTCCATGGAACGGGCATCTGAACTGGCACAAAAGGCTCTCACCCTGGATGACACCCTGGACTATACCCACTTGTTATTGGGCCATATCCAGCTGATGACGCGACAGTATGAAAAGGCGATTGCGGAGCAGAAACGGGCCCTCGTTCTAAATCCCAATGGGGCTGACGCCCATGCGCATTTGGCTATGACTCTTCACTATGTGGGCAGGCCGGATGAAGCCATTGCGTTATTCAAGAAGGCAATACGTCTCAATCCGATGCCTCCGAACTGGTACTTGACCGTCTTAGCCCAAGCTTATTCCCATACGGAGCGGTATGAGCAGGCAATCGAAAGCTTGCAGAAAGTGGTCAAGCGCAACCCTGACGACCTCATGGCCCACATTGGCCTAGCCAGCAGTTATAGTATGGCAGGGCGAGAGGAGGAAGCCCATAAGGAAGCCGCAGAAGTCCTCAGGATGAATCCCGAGTTCTCCCTAGAATATTATGCAAAAACACTACCGTTTGAGAATCAAACCAATACAGAGCTGGAAATTGATGCTCTGCGCAAGGCAGGATTGAAGTAACCTGGACCTCAGCAGCCTGGCATTTCATCAAATGGCTTTAGTACCCATCTCAAAATGCAATAGTTCTAACCACTCTTTTTCGAGGGATGCCCAATCATTGCATGTTTCAACCGCAAATCATCAATTACGCTAATTCTTGATATTTACCGTCACTTGGTTTTGATCAATGGAGCGGATTTCTAGTACTGATGATGGTATATTGCAATACAGCAATTAGGCGGCATAATCCAAGGCTAAACAGAGGTCTTGAGTATGGTGATACGAATCAAACGAACATATGAGAGTCCCACCGAAGATGACGGCCATCGAATTTTGGTTGATCGGCTTTGGCCCAGGGGTATCTCGAAAGAAAAAGCAAAAATAGATTTTTGGCCAAAAGAGCTTGCTCCCTCCACCGAGCTTCGTCACTGGTATGGTCACGATCCTGAAAAATGGTCTGAGTTCAAGTCCCGGTACTTCGCGGAGTTAGATGCTAATCCTGAGTTAATAAAGAAGCTTCTCGGTTACATACGCAAGGGAACAGTTACTTTTGTCTATAGCTCTAAAGAGCAAGATCTTAACAATGCAGTTGCTCTCAGAGAGTACATCGAGTCACGAATACCTTGAACGGGACCAAGTCTTAACTGGTGAATCTTGTACTGCGACCTTCTGAAGGTGTTGCGGTTTAGGGATTGATCCTGAGCAGGCTATCACGTTCTGGGACAGAAGCATTGCATAACCGCTTGATGCAGCCGCTCACCTGGAAAACAGATGCCTCTCCAGAAGATCAATCTGTCCGATCCATATTCCAGTAAACTGAGGGGACTGTCGAACCGGAGAGTTCAGGCGACTTGGACAAGCCGCTTTGCTGTGTTCAAAGGAAGTGATTCTAACCTGCTCAGTTCTGCTGCACTGCCTACCTGTTGAAATAAACACTCACCTCTAAACCTTCCCCCTACTTTTTTGGATTCTGGTATCGTGTCCTATATCCTTGAATCAGAGATCAAAAATAACCGGGCGCCATCGTTTGATCTCAGTACTCTTGCTCGCTTAGCTGCCTAAAGGTCCTCTGTATTGCATCGAAGAGTCTCAATGTGTATGCTTAACAATTCATCTCGAGATTCATCATAAGGATCGAATTGAAGCGCAGACTCCTCTATCTGTAAAGCGGAGTACCTATGATCATCAGAAACATAAAGGATGAAGAAGTCCTGGATACGACTTATCTTGCCCACGGTGGGGCTATCGCACAGATGATCCTCGATCGGAGGACACTGAAAGAACTCGGATTCCTCGCTATTGCAACCCTTTCGTCTGGTAGAAGAATTGAGGCCCATGTGGATCCTATGGAAGAGATCTATTTCATCATGAAGGGTGAGGGAGAGATGAGTGTGGATGGTGAAACCAATCGTGTGGCCATGGGCGATGCGATATGGATACCATCTGGTTCAAGCCACGGCCTTTTTAATACAGGAAAAGATGATTGTGTCATTCTGGTCATAGCGTCAGCGGCTTGGTGATGGGCAGGAAAGGCCTGAGGGTCCAGCCGTTGCATCTAATACGAGGATCATTGGGTGTGAGGTCGCGAGTTGATGAAAGACTATGCTGATCCAAGAATGCATTCGGCAGAGCACATCCTGAACCAAACCATGGATAGGATGTTCGGCTGTGGTCGTTGCTTTACTTCCCATATTGAAAAGAAGAAGTCCAAATGTGACTACCATTTTGATCGGCCCCTGACTGGACAGGAAATCAGGGAAATCGAGAAGCGAGTGAATGAGGTGATCCAAGCGGACATGCAGGTGACAGAGGAATTTGTATATCGGGAGGAGGCTGAGGGGCCTTATGATATGGATCGTTTGCCTGAGGCTGCGGATAGGATCAGGATTGTCAAAATCGGAGATTATGATGCCTGCCCGTGCATTGGTCCTCATGTGAGATCGACAGAAGAAATCGGTGAATTTCGGATTGCATCAGCAAGTTTTGACAATGATGTGCTGAGGATAAGGTTCAAACTTGCTGAAGCAGAGAAACAGTAGAACTAGGGGTTTGACGCCCAGGTTCGCTTTCTCGGGATGAGACAGCAATCAAGATCCCGGGGGGAGACGAGATGGATTTTCGTGATCCAAGGCCTCTCGGCAAGACCGGACTCAAAGCGGGGAGATTGGGAGTCGCTGCAGGTTACGGAGCGCCGGTTCAAGCCTTTGAGGAGGCTTTTGACCGGGGGTGCAACTATTTCTATTGGGGATCCGTCCGAAAAGAGGGGATGTGCCAGGCGATAAAAAACATTTGCCATAAGGGCAAACGGGACGACTTGATCATCGTCATCCAAAGCTATTCACGTTCAGCCTCTCTTATGGAGGCCTTCTATCATCGGGCGTTGAAACGTTTGGCACTAGACCATGCCGATGTCTTGCTCTTGGGACTCTATAACAGACCACCGTCGCGAAGGATTCTGAATCGAGCTTTGGAAATGAGATCCAGAGGGTTGTTCCGGTTCCTTGCACTTTCTGGACACAACCGGAAAGTCTTTCCCGAGCTAGCCAGGGATGGCGGTTTTGACATCTTTCATATTCGCTACAATGCCGTTCACCGCGGAGCCGAGGCCGAGTGCTTCCCCTTTTTGCAAGATGAAGATAGACTCGGGGTCGTTATCTATACAGCGACTCAATGGGGTCGGCTCCTGAAACAGGGAAAGATGCCTCCGGGCGAATCGGCACCCTCGGCCAGCGATTGCTACCGCTTTGTTCTTTCTCACCCGGTCGTCGACATCTGCATGACCGGTCCCCGGGACTCAGAACAAATGAGAGAGGCCCTGAGGACTCTGGATCTTGGCCCCCTCGGAGACGCAGAGCTAGATCGGATGAGAAGGATTGGAGACTACATTCATGGCTGAAATTTATAGAAACGGGATTCCTAGCCGCGCCGAAGTCGCTCAGATGGCTATGGGCGGGCGGCGGTTCGCACGCTGAAGTGCAGACAGAGCCCAAATATAACGGGTGCACCCAGCCGACCACAAAACGGCGAAGGCCTAAAACATCATGGTGCTGTCCGTCTTCGGAACTGCCTCTGATAATTTGTGGGCGAGGTATCGGAGGTAACATTCCCCTAGGCGTTTTTGCGCTTGCTCAGCTCCTCTTCCCTGAGCACTCTACGCAATACCTTCCCGATAATGGAGGTCGGCAGACTATCGCGAAATTCAACTTCACGGGGACG
>JABAOH010002361.1_pt2 | contig 10018 bp, 9 predicted proteins | sample 7062181 | NCBI WGS metagenome assembly JABAOH01 (sample SAMN14538630, study PRJNA623070) | marine sediment metagenome | biome: marine biome [ENVO:00000428]; feature: marine pelagic biome [ENVO:01000023]; material: deep marine sediment [ENVO:00002113]; isolation source: pool of 5 deep marine... | reverse complement strand
CAAGATGAAGCGTCGCAGACGTTAGACGGTCACGCGTGGACCGCGCTCCCCCGCATGCGCGTGCTCGGCGCGGATGTCGCTACCGAGTGGGGTGGCGTTGGGGTGTGGGGCGAGGGCGCCGTCGTGTTTCCGGAGCAGATCGGGCTTGTCACTGACGTCGTAGCGAACGGAGACAGTGTGCGGGACCGGGTAGTCGCGCTCGAGGACCGCCCGTACGCGACGTGGACGCTGGGAGGGGATTATATGTTCCCCGGCGGATGGTACCTCAACCTCCAGTGGGCGCATGGGCTGTTCCTCGAGCGCGGTGCAGGCCAACTCCACGACTATCTCGTGGGCAGGCTCGAACGGCAGCTGTTCCGCGAGACGGTGACTCTGACGCTGGAGGGAGCTCTGGAGGTGGCCGAATGGTCCAATTGGTCGGATCACCTGGGGCTTGTATTCTTCCCCGAGGTAGTCTACTCCCCGATTGACAATATCGACGCGTCTATTGGGGCCTTTATCGTCGGCGGAGGCAGCGCCACGTTGTTCGGCAGCTGGAGCGACGCAGACCAGGTCTACCTTCGGGTTAGGGCCAGCTTCTAATGGCCCGCGGGGTACCCGGCACTGGAGGCGCACTCGACTGAGACTTGCACCTACGCTCTAGGCTAGAGGAGGTGCCTGCCGCGCTGCGCTATATGCCCCAGCGGGCGGGTGGCTTACCCCGTAGAGGTTACAGCTGCTACCAAAGGGCTGTCGGGAGATTTTGCTCCGTACCTCGACATTGCGGCCGCTCTGGAATTGGCCTGTCTCTTGCCCCGGTGTCTCTCTGAGTCGGGAGGCGATCTCAACACAACAGAGCGGACAAACTGAAACAAGGGGAAACAGACTATGGGTATGTCGAAGCTGACGATCGCAGTGGCGCTCACGATGACCTTTGGGGTCCTCGTGATCCCAGGACTCCGTGCGCAGCACACGGGTCAACATCAGGATCAACATCAGCAGCAGATGATGCAGCAGCACATGGCACAGATGCAGCAGACCATGCAGCGTATGGATCGCATCAGCGAGCAGGCACACCATCTTGCTGAGGAGATGGCTCAGCATTCGCACGGACGCATGACGGAAGGCCATCAGGCGATGCAGCGCATGGACGAGTCGATGGCGTCCATGGCTGAAGAGATGAAGGGGCTTATGGAGCACATGCAGGAGATAGCACATGACTCGGCTCTCATGCGTGATCCAAGCATGATGGCGGACATGGATTTTCTCAATATGCACTTTGAGGCTGCGGCTGAGTGGATGGAAAAAGGACTTGAAGTCATGGAGCGGATGCACAAGCGAGCCGTACAGCAGCGTCCAGGTCGGTGAGGGATAAATGAGAGGCGCAGTAGCTCGATCCGCTACATGCCGCACGTCGGCCGGGATCGCGTTGGCGATCCTGGCTGCCGCACCTGCCACCGCCCAGCAGCTCGTCTATACGGGGTCCATCCAGTTCGCCACCGGCGACTACATCTTCGCGCAGCGTACTAGCAGCGCGTACCTGTTCAACGGTTTCTCGGCGTACTTGGGACCTATGCGGGTCTCCGCCAACATTCCCGTCATCTATCAGAGCACCCCATGGGTGTCGTTCGCCGGTGGTGGGATGATCCCGTCCGGCGGTACAGAGCACTCGGAAACCGCTCGTCAAGTTGGCCACGGAATGAACGGCAGATCGGGCGGTGGGGGAGTAGCGCTTGTAGATACGTCAACCTACAACAGCGTCGGTGTTGGTGACCCGCTAGCCAGCGCTACAATCGAGGTGCTGAGACAGGGCCGCGTGGGACCGTCCGTGCGCCTTACGGGCTACGTAAAGGTACCCCTGGCCGATGTCGAGCGAGGCTTCGGCACTGGTGAATGGGACTACGCCGGCGGCCTTTCATTCGCAAAGAACGTCGGTCGGACCTTAGTGCTTGTGGACCTTGTGTACTGGTTCCTCGGCGATCTCCCCGACCTCGAACTGAAGGATCCTGTCTCTTACGCTGTTTCACTCGGACGGCCACTCGGAGATGGGAGGGTATCTCTTCTTGCTTCCTTGGCTGGGTACACAGAGATAGTGCCCGGCGTTGATCCAGCCTTGCAGCTTGGCTTCGGCTTGAGCTACCTGGTTGGATTCGAGCGCAGCCTGAGTGCCAGTGCAGGGTTCGGCTTGACCGAGTCGACGCCCGACATCTCGCTCTCCGTCGGCTGGCAGTTCGGGCTATAGCGCGATGAGATCGGACTGCTGCTTTAGGGCGAGGCTGCGTGGCAGCTGAGCGGGGCGGTCGACGAACTGGCCGCCCCTGCGCGCGCACACCTGCGCTTCCAGGTGCTGCTGGAGAAATGCACTGCCCTGAAAAGTGTGCTAGGATGTGTGCGAAGTTGGACCGAGAATCTCCCATCTTTGCACGCTATGCGTGTGGGAAGATCTCGGGAAAAGCCGCGAAGATTCTGGATTGTCCAGTAAGTGGTGCCAGCCGTGGACCGCCTTTTAATCCGCAGGTCGTGGGTAGCGACTCCAGGGGAAGCCAGCGGGATAGTCCGGCCCGAGGGTGGGGTAAAAAGTGGGGTAAGAACATGCTACATTTGGGCGGTTTCGTGTCGGTCTGATACGGCAGAGGACGCCCGAAACACCGCGTGATACTACATTTTCCCGTATCTTGGCACCTTCTAGTCCTGAATGGGGTTCAGGAGGTCACGGTTTCGGTGTCCGTCAATCGAAAACACGCTTGAACGCCTTTCTCCCGACGAACCTGAGGTACAGTTCCATCGCTTCCGGAACTGTCTCTGCTTCATTCACGTCGTGTGCAAAAGCCCTACGCTCGTGCTCGGCGAAGCCGCTCGGCAGGTTTTGGTTGACGAGCGTCTTCACCTCAATGAGGTCTGGATGCTTTGCTGCCCTTGGATCTAGGAATGTGCGAACAGCGTTGAAATGGTCAATCTCAATACCGCACTGGCGATAGTCGTTTCCAATCGAGCGCAGTTCCGGGCCCTACGGTCTGATTGGAGACTTAATGCCTCTGAATTGGAAACACCATTGGCACTCATCATCCGTATCCGGGCACAGCGAACAGCTGCCCCCGACTGTAGACAAATTGTAGACAGACCATTCGTCTCGATCGGGACTATCGGGATACTCAACAGGCTGGAAGGCCGCTTCCTGTCTTGTTTCGAGTCCGATGGACCCCAATAGTCCTCGGGTCTTTTCGTACTTTTAATCCGCAGGTCGTGGGTGGAGTCTCACACCGCTCGCACGGCTCGCGGTGTTCGGTATGAAGGCGCCGTTCTTGGCGCCTTCAACCGTTCGAGATGCTGTCGCTGCTGGCTTAGGTCGTCACCGCGCGAGTAGTCCGGCGGCTGACCATCGCACCGCGGCCCTATCAGATGTCGTGCGGCATGATGGTCTTACGCTTGTTCTCTTTCGCCCGCTCCGCGGCCTTCTTCAGCATGTCCTGAATGTGGCCGTCAACGACGTCGATCGCGGCTGGGCTGATGCGGACCTTCAGCGCCTTCGCGCGGTCCTTCACTCGTCGGGCGATAAGGTACTTTGCGGCCATCTTGGGCCTCCTTTGTAGGAAGAATCGGTGGGGTCCGGGCGGAGGGGGACTTGGTTGGCCACAGTACCCAATTGCACAGGATTGGTTCCGAGGGTTGCCGGCAACTGATGTCACCCCCCGGTAGGCTCGCAGCGGCTGCGGCCACGCTTTCGCTAACAGTTATTGGTTGCTGTTGCTCCATCAAGTGCCAGGGCGCATGATTCCGGCCACCGGGAGCTAGCTAAATCGGTCGTGAAGTGTGTCCCGCCAGTGGCGGGGACCTCAGCCATGACAATACCCCCACAGATCATCCCACGCGTACATCTGGCGTGCGGCTGCAACCAGCCGGCTAGTGATGCCCTGGGTGCCGGCGCACGGCTGCGGGTTGCACACGCTTCGGGCGATCTGTTGAACGTAGAGCAGGAGAAAAAGCAATGGAGCTTCAACCCGGCAGTCGACCGAATGCCGCTGTCGCATGGGATGTAGTCGGTTCCGTCTTGGTAGTACTCATGATCGTGTGGCTTGGCCACCAACTCGGAGCAGAGGCCTACGGTACTCCTTCGGGCAACATAGCCGCAGCCGGGATCTTCTTTCTCGCGGTATTGGCGACGGGGCTTCTTGCTCAAGGGGCCAGCAAGCTCTTCAAGATCGATTTGGAGTCAGTAGGCTGCTTCTTGATGCTCGTGATGCTGTCGGGGACCGGCGGTTTCTTGTACTTCGCCGGTCGATGGTTGCTCATGTTGGTGGGAATCGTTGATCGCGGTGGTACGCCACCCTCGTGGCTCGAGCCGTTTTTTGAATGATCCAGTACCACGCCGGCCCGACGCTGTGATAACAATGACTCTTGCACGACTGCGGGCTCGCCAGCTTTGCAACCGAATGCTCCAGCTGTATCAGCAAGGGGATTTTCGGGGAGCGACGGCGGTCGCCGCAGAGCTGTGTGGCTGGATCGAGCAGAAAGGCGGCCGGGATCACGAGGACTACGCCAGTTGCCTACAGAACGCCGCGGCGGTCTACAGCGCTGCCAGTCAACACTCGGCTGCCGAGCCGCTGCTCGAGCGGGCGTTGGAAATGCGGCGCAGGCTCGGCAGGGAAGGGACCCAGGGTTTTGCCGTCTCGCTGGCCAACCTGGCTGCCCTGTACTACTCCACGGGCAGGTATTCCGAGGCGGAGCCGCTCTTCAGAGAAGCAGTCGAAACCCTCCGCGATCAGGTGGGTGAGCAGCACCCGGATTATGCTTCCGTCGTATGCAACCTCGCCGAAGTGTGTACTGCGATGGGTAGGCACGCCGAGGCAGAACCGCTCTTCAGAGAGGTCTTAGGCATCTACCGCGACCAGATAGGCGAGCGGCACCCGAAGTATGCCGTCGCTCTGAGCAACCTGGGTCAGCTCTTGAGAGTGACGGGCAGGCTCACCGAAGCGGAGCCTCTGTTGAGCCAGGCGCTCGAGATACGGCGAGCGGTTCTGGGTGAAGGTCACCCGGACTACGTAAAGGGCCTCAACCGACTCGCGGAACTCTACCACTCGATGGGCAGGCTCAGCGAGGCCGCTGAGCTCAGCCGACGGGCCGTCGAGATCACGCGTGACCACTTCGGCGACACGGATCCGAGCCTCGCCAACAGCCTCAACAACCTCGGCGAGATCCAAAAGGGCATGGGTGACTACGCGTCAGCCGAGGAGAATCTGAAGAGGGCGCTGGAAATCCGCCGAGTCACTCTCGGAGAACGACATCCGTACGTTGCCACCAGTTTGAACAATCTGGCGCTGCTCTACGATGCGGCGGGCAACTACCGTGCCGCCGAACCCCTATACCGTCGAGCTTACGAGGCTCTTGCGGCAGCGGTGGGCGACGAGCACCCGAACGTCGCGGTCTTTCTCAATAATCTCGCCTTGGTGTACGAGCACCTGGGCGATTATCGAAACGCCGAGCGACATTTTCGACAAGCCCTGGAGGTCGTCCGCAAGGCATTTGGGAGGAATCACCCCCTTTACGCCAAGTTCCTCGACAACTTGGGGGCGCTTTACGCCGGCTTGGGCGATTACGAGTCGGCCCGCGGTCATATAGAAGAAGCGCTGGAGATAGGCCGGCGCACACTGGGGCCGAAACACGCAGATCTGGCGAGTGGCCTGAACAACCTGGCTGCAGTCCATAAGGCGCTGGCCGATGACGCTCTCGCGGCGCTGCCGGACCGACACCGGACACCCCCGAGCGCGGACACGCTTCGGATAGTGCTGGAACACTACAGGCAAGCAGAACAGCTCCACAGGGAAGCGCTCGACGTCGTGCGCGCGGGCCGGGGAGCGAGGCACCCTGATTACGCGCGCTGCCTTGCCAACCTGGGGGTGCTGCAAGCGTCGATAGGCAATCACGCCGAAGCGGAGGCCTCTCTGCGTCAGGCGATAGAGATCCATCGGGAGGCGCTAGGGGAGAGACACCCACATCTCGCAGGCAGCCTCCACAATCTGGCCAGCCTCTACATGAGCCTGGACGACTATTCGTCGGCCGAGCCGCTCTTGCAGTCGGCCCTGGAGATATACCGGGCCGCTTTGGGAGAGCACCATCCTGACGTTGCCAAGGCACTGAGGAGCCTAGCATGTGTCTACGCGGCGACCTCGCGCCCGGAGGAGGCGCTACGGGTGGCGGAAGACGCCACTGCGATAGACGACCACACGATTGGGCATGTCGTCGCCATGGGCTCTGAGAGTCAGCGAGCCGCGTTTCTCAAAACCACACGAAGCATCTTCTTCGGCTTTCTGTCTCTCGTTTACGCGCACTTCTCATCGTCCGCAGAGGTAGTCCTCAAAGCGTTGGATCTGGTGCTGCGCCGCAAGGCGATCGAAGCCGAGGTCCTTGCAGCCCAGCGCGATGCCGTGCTGCAGGGGTCCTATCCGGAGCTGCGCGAGAAGCTGCATAGACTGACGCTTCTTCGTATGCAGATCGCTCAAAAGGCGCTGGCGGGGCCGGGACAAGAAGGTCTGCGTGCCCACCAGGCGGCTTTGGCTCAGTGGGGCTCCGAAAAGGAGAGCCTCGAGCGAGAGCTCGTGCAGCAGATACCGGAGCTGGACATCGACGAGAAGATTCGGGCCGCGGACCGCCAAGCGGTGGCTGGGGCGCTGCCCCCCGGCACCGTGCTGGTCGAGTTCGTGCGCTTCAACGTCTACGACTTCACCGCCAGAGCTGGTCGAGGCGAGCCCCGCTGGAAGCCGGCCAGGTACCTGGCGTTCGTCCTGCAAGCCGGTCAGCCGGACAGCGCGAAGATGATCGATATCGGAGAGGCGGAGGAAATCGATCATCTCATCGCGGCCCTCAGGAGCGCGATCACGGGTGAGCCTCACGGCCTCGGCGGAAGAGACCTGGGCGCAGAGCAGAAGACGGCGGGCCCCGAGGACACGGAAGTGGGCGGCCGTCTGAAGGAACTGTTGCTGGAGCCTTTGCTCGCCGGAGTCGGAGATGCAAAGCGGATTCTGCTGGCGCCGGACGGGGACCTGACCCGACTTCCCTTCGAGGTCCTTCAGGGGTCGGAAGGACGACACCTGATCGACGAGCGCTCAATCAGCTACGTCTCGTCAGGCCGCGATGTGCTACGCTTCGGCCTGCCTCCCGCACGGCAAGCCACCGAGCCGCTCGTTCTAGCCGACCCGGACTTCGATCTCGGCACCGCGGCCGAGCCACGCGGCCGGCCGGCAGAGCGGCGGCCCAGCAGACGCTCGCGCGATCTGCCACGCGACACCATGCACTTTGTGAGGCTGCCCGGAACGCGCGCCGAAGGGGAGCATATCGCAGACAAGCTTGGTGTAGAACCCTACCTCGGCCCAGCCACCTTGGAGTCCCGGCTGAAGGCCTGCCGCTCGCCGCGCATACTCCACATCGCCACCCACGGCTTCTTCCTCCAAAACCAGCTGGATGCCTCAGCCGTCGGTGTGCGGGACCTGGGTGACGCGCCCTCGCTCAGCGGCGATCTCGCAGACCGTATCGCTGAGTCGCAGCTGGAAAACCCGCTACTCCGAGCCGGTCTCGCCCTCGCCGGCGCCAACACCTGGCTCAGGAATCAGCCCGTTCCACAAGAAGCCGAAGACGGCATCCTGACGGCGGAGGATGTATCGGGTCTCGACCTCATCTGCACGGAGCTGGTCGTACTCTCCGCGTGTGAGACTGGCCTGGGTGAGATCCGAACAGGCGAGGGCGTGTTCGGCCTGCGGAGGGCATTCGTGCTCGCCGGAGCCGACTCCCTGGTCATGAGTCTGTGGAAAGTCCCGGACCTGGCGACGGCGGTCCTCATGGCCAGGTTTTACGAGAACCTCATCGCGAGAAAGCTGCCCCGGAACGAGTCACTCCGGGAAGCCCAACTATATACGAGGGATGTCACGATCCGTGAGCTCGAGGGGACGTGGCTCCGGGAAGAATCGGCTACGCGGTGGCTGGGCCACGACGCGCGGTCGGAGCTAGTTGAACTGGCCCAATCTCCAAGCGACCGGCGGCCCTTCCAGGCCCCGGCCTACTGGGGAGCCTTCATACTGCAGGGTGACCCCGACCCGCTGCACGGCTAGGGAGTTCAGGGAATGGCTAAGGAAGATCAGTCCCTTGACGTATTCATTAGCTACTCCAGCCGCGACCGCGAGAAAGTTCTGGAGATCGCGGACCGGCTGCAGTCGGCGGGCCTGCGCCTGTGGGTGGACAGGAACAAGATCCCTGGCGGGGCCAACTACGGAGTGGAGATCGTCCGCGGTATCAAAGACTGCAAGGTGCTCCTGCTCATGGCCTCTGCGTCTTCGATGCGCTCGCGGAACGTAAAAGCCGAGATCCAGCTCGCGTGGAGATACGAACGGCCCTATCTGCCGCTACTCTTGGAGCCAATGAAGCAGTTTCCGGAGCAGGTGGAGTACTGGCTGGAGGGTTGGCAATGGATCGAAGTCCTCGACCAGCCGCCGGAGCTGTGGTTTCCTCAGGTGCTCGAAGCCCTGGCCTACGCCGGGATTCGCATTTCGGACGTCCCCGGAGCCTCTTCGCTCCAGAGTGTCACGAAGCCAACTCGATTGGTCCACGCGTTGGATGGTCTGCACTCGCTCGCCAGCTTCACGGACCAGATCTGGCCGGTTCCGGCCGACCGCGTTGAGCGGGGCAGTACGAGGTCCATCATGCGGGACCTGGGCGCTCTGCAGGACGACGTGCAGCACGGTTACCGGCTCGGCAGCCGGGTGAGCCTGGCGATCGAGTCGGACCGCGAGGGCCACCTGTTGCTTCTGAACGAGGGCACGTCAGGCAAGATTTACTGCCTCTGCCCCTCGTCGTTTGCACCGGACACGCGTCTGCACGCCGGCCGCGGCTACCTTCCTCAGGAGGGCTCGCGCTTCGATTCGTTCGTGGTGACCGGCAAGCCCGGCCGGGAGCAGCTGTTGGCGATCATCACGGACGAACCGCTCGGATTCGACTGGCTGCCTTCCGACCCCAAGAGCCCGGCCCGCATCCTCGACCAGGATGACATCGATGCCCTGCTGGAGCGCTTGCAGGGGCTGGAGGGCGACCGCTGGATAGCGCTGTCGACCTTCTTCGACGTGATCGCATGACAAGGCATCAGTCAGTCGAACGGAGTTGAAGGGGTAGAAATGAGCTAACCGGAGTAAGGTCTTTACCCAAATCTGCGGAGATCGACCATGTCGTATGCGAACTTCTCGTTGAAAAGCGACGGGCGTGGCGGCGGTGGCTCCAAGCGTCTGTTGCACCGCACGCGGCTGATGCGACTGTGCTTCGCGTTGGCGATGGCCTGGGCAGCTGGGGGGCTACTTTCGGCTTGCGGCGACGATGGCACAGGACCAGCCTCGATCTTTGGCACGTACACCTTACTGACAGTCAACGGCCAGGAAGTGCCCGTCGAGATACAAGGGATTGAGATCACCGCCGGGTGGATTCGACTCGATAGTGATGGCACATATACAATATCAATGACCATCGACGGTGTCCCTCCTGATCCAGGTGACGGTACGTTTACTGTAGATGGATCGAACATAGAATTCAGCGGGGACTACATCGGTAGCGGCACCATCAGCGGGAACACCCTCACCATCGTTGACGAGGGCAATACGTTCGTCTTTCGCAAGTAGCGCTGACGGAAGCTCATCGTTGATGTCCAGCTGAGGAGGGTGGCTTCAGTTGCAGGCAAGCTTGCATCTAGTGCTTGATGCACTCCGCCTCTCCGCACACGTGGTTCGCCGCGACCCCACGCAGCTTGCCGGGCAGCTGGTCGGCCGCCTTCTCTCATCGGACGACCCAACAGTCACAAGGCTGCTGCAGCAGACTCGCGAGTGGAAGGGCGCCGTGTGGGTTCGGCCCCTGTCCGCGCTGCTCACGCAGGCGGGCGGGCCGTTGCTTCGCATCTTGGAGGCCCACAGCAGCTTTGTGACTGCGGTGGCGGTGACGCCGGACGGGCGCCACGCGGTCTCGGGCTCCGGGGACAAGACGCTCAAGGTGTGGGATCTGGAGCGGGGTGAGG
>JABAOH010074774.1_pt3 | contig 10019 bp, 12 predicted proteins | sample 7062181 | NCBI WGS metagenome assembly JABAOH01 (sample SAMN14538630, study PRJNA623070) | marine sediment metagenome | biome: marine biome [ENVO:00000428]; feature: marine pelagic biome [ENVO:01000023]; material: deep marine sediment [ENVO:00002113]; isolation source: pool of 5 deep marine... | reverse complement strand
TTTTATCTACCTAATAAGCAAAAACGATAGACCTTCAATTAACATTAAAGCATTTATCTCACAACCACCGCCCCATAACCAACCACATCCCTCATTTCCATTACATCTCCAGAGGTAGAATACTTCAATAAGCTCGCTTCACTGCCTTTCACCCCTTCAAGCATCGCCATAACAGGGCCGTAACCGCACATTGAAATGTTGAGTTTCTCCACCGTTTTATACAAACCTTTTGCATCAAGGTTGATTATCGCCTCTATGGCCTTCTTGTCCTTTTTTTCAGCCACTTCTCGAGGAACGTAATGTGAAAAATCGGTTGATGCCAACACCACAACATCTTTCCCATCTATGGCCTTGGATATTATCTCCCCAACCTCCCTGGCCGTCTTGTATGTTTGATGGCCTATGCACAGGGGTACGAACTTGATTTCAGGCTTGAGGTACTGCAGGAATGGTAGCTGTACCTCTATGGAGTGCTCACCTCTATGGGCCGAGAGGTCATTATCTATCACCCCAGTTTGCAGCTTCTCAGCCAACTCCAAATCTATCGCCACGTTGCCTAAAGGCGTGTTGAATTCCTCTGTAGTTATTGCCACAGGACTTCCATAAGGGCTGTGTTTTGGGCCGATTATGATGAACGTCTCAGGAAAACCATCCTTTGCCAATGCTGAACATACATGCGCCGCTACCGGACCAGAAAACATATAGCCTGCATGTGGAACAACAGCACCTTTGATTTTTCTTTCACCTTTTTGCAGTTTGGGAATCTCTCCTGGACCTAACGTGTGTAAAAAGCAGCCCTCAATCTGCTTTCTCAGCGCGTTCTCGCTACCTTCATAAAATTGTCCTGCCACTGCCGGATATCTCATATTATCCCTCCGTCCCATTTAACTTCAAGGTTGTGAAGGCATTATGGGTTTTGAAGTATAAAGAAGTATTGTNNCAGTGTACCTCATCAATTGGAAAATGATATGCATTAGTATATAAATAAAATTCTAGTTGTCAAAGAAAATTTTTGCAAATAATTAACTGACCATTATTAAAAACCATGATGAGGAAAAAAAGGTCCTATAACGCAAGAAGAAGTAGCAAAACCTTTATGTTCAAAGGCTAATAATGGTTTTAGGGATAGAGCTTGAAGGCGAGGGGACATGCGAATAAAAAATATTCTATACCCACATAAATACCGAAAAACTCAATATCGTAACGACATCTTTGTTAAATGTCAAAACTGTTCTAGGGTTTTTTATGTTAACATTCATAAGAGAGAACTAAAGTGCCCAAATTGTAAAGAACGCTATAATAAATGTGGTTATNNAAGAACGATATAATAAATGTGGTTATTGTGGAAATCTTTTTAAAATTCGATATATAAAATGTCCATCATGTAATCGATATTATTTATTTCGATTGGTAGAAGTTATTTTTGGTTACTTTTTTATTATCACTTCAATTTTTTGTATAATAATTATGATAATTTATCTTAATATTTTTGTAGGTATTGTTTCGATAATTGCTTTTATAGAGGGATATTTTTTACTAATAGGGCATCCGATTCATACTCGGCTTGCAGAATATATATATGGACCATAGTAAAAAGTATAAATCCCATCTCCAAAACTTGATTAGCCTAGCGATCGGAATCTTAATTTTGTGAATGAGAAACACTCAGGTTGATTGTAGAAAATACAGTAAAAATAATATTCAAGGGTAACCTTTCGGTATTAATCGGTTAATGTCTAAATGAGCTTTTGAAGTAAAAAATTATAGTGATGCCTCAAAATCTTCCATTGTTGGGGTGAATTCCTCGTCCTTCTCTATTACACCTCTGTGCTTCAGCATTTCTCTGGTTAATATCCAATAAATAGCTGCGAGAGCCATCCTACCTTTGTTGTTTGCTGGTATGATCAAATCCACATTCCTTGTTTCGTTGTTTGCATCGCATATTCCAACCACTGGTATGCCGATGTTTACAGCCTCTCTTAAAGCCTGTTGATCTGCTGCTGGGTCAGTCACCATCAAAACATCAGGCTCTACGTAGGTTGGTAACTGAGGATTTGTCAAAGTGCCTGGAACAAATCTCCCAGGCATGGCTTTGATTTTTGTATGCTCTGCAAAAACCTTTACAGGTTTCTGTCCGTACTGTCTTGTTGATACCACCAAAACTTTTTCAGGCTCGTACCTCGAAAGGAACTTCGATGCTTCTCTTAATCGATTATCAGTTTGTTTCACATCCAAAACATAAAGGCCGTCTGTGCGCACTCTGAATATAAAAGACTTCATATCCGCGCTCTTTTGCTGCGTGCCAATATGCACTCCTGCAGTTAGATAGGTGTCTTCGGTCACCAACAATTGCTCAAGTTTTACCTCTTCTTCCAAATCAACCCTCCGATTTGATAATTTCCTCTTCTATCCTGATCAATTCGTTTAGTTTGGCGGTTCTTTCACCTCCAACCACGCCTGTTTTTATGGCATGGCAACCGAAAGCAACAGCCAAATGTGCTATGGCATTATCAGTTGTCTCACCACTCCTGTGAGAAACCACGGTCTTATAACCTTTCTCATGGGCAAGTTTTATGGTCTCGATTGTTTTGGTAAGTGTGCCCACCTGGTTCGGTTTTATCAAGACCGCGTTTGCGGCGCCCATCTTTATTCCTTTTTCCAATCTTTTTTTATCCGTTACGAATAAATCATCCCCAACGATTATGCATTTTTCCCCCACAGATTTTGTCAATTTGGCATATCCTTCAAAATCCTCCTGATCGAGGGGATCCTCAACGAGATACAGGTTATAATTTTCGATCATGTGCAAAACAAATTCTATTTGCTCCTCGCTGCTCAGCTTTCCTTTCTTGTAATGGTAACTTCCTTCTTTAAAAAGCTCTGAGGCAGCAATGTCCAAGCCCGCTTTAATCTCAAAATCCAATGATTCTGAGACCTCTTTGCATGCTTCAGCCACCAACTCCAAAGCTTCCTCATCATCCATCTTCGCAACCCAAGCACCTTCATCTCCCTTGCCTATTGCGCTATCTGGAAATCTTTTTTTCAGGCTAGTCTTTACTGCAGAATGGACTTGAGAGTTCGCGAATACAGATTGTTTGGCTGTTGGACCTAAAGAGATCGTTGAGAACTCCTGAATGTCCGTACCACCAACAGCATGTTTTCCTCCACCAAGAACGTTGCCTAAAGGAAAAGGCATACTGCTCGCAAAGGCACCACCCAAATATCTGTATAGTGGCAATCCAAGAACAAAGGCTCCTGCTTTGGCAACAGCAAGTGAAGTGGCAACAGCAATATTACCGCCCATGTTGGAGAAATCATCAGTGCCATCCAGCTCATGAAGCAAGCCATCTATGTCCTCTTGTTCTGTCACTTCCCTACCTATTAGCTTTGGTGCCACTTTCTCTCTAAAGTTCTGGATTGCATGATCCACTCCTTCCTTTGGAAAGGCCTTTACTTCGTACTTTCCAGTACTTGCTCCGCTTGGTGATGAGGCGTTGCCAAAACCGCTAGGAGTGAATACATCCACCTCCACAGTCGGATTTCCCCTACTGTCCAGAATTTTTCTGATGACAACCTCCTCTATGACGGTCAAACCTCTCCCTCAGGTAATTCTCAACGGGTTGATAGGTATAATTCCCATACTGTACTCCATCTCAGCCAACTCGATGACGTTGATCAAGTTTTTCTTTTCTTTGATTAAAGGTGGTGCGCCCATGTTGATTTGTAAGGCTCTTGCACCTATTATTCTTGCCTTCTCGAAACGTGTGTGATTCATTTTCATCAGCCCATAATGTGGATTAAACCATGAAACGGATGGGTATACCCCTAATAAAGAGGGTGGTAATAAATGTTTTGTAGTTGGATAAATGGGTAGGATTAAATATTACATCCTTTATAAACACCTTTTATGCCCCTGCCAAAAGAAATTCTCAACGAACTCAAATGGCGAGAAGATAGAGATTTATCCAAGGCTGAGATTTGGTATGTGCATAGAGGGGCACCGAACGATACGAAGATCATTTCTGGGAATGAAATTTTAGATCTCGAACATTCGTTCATGGTGCTGGAAGATGCTTCCATTCCATATCATAGAATTTTTAGGATCGTATACGAAGGAAAGGTTTTATTTGATAGGGAAAGATAGGTGTGAGAGGATGATTGGGAATAAGGTTACTGAGTTTGTTCCTCTTCCCGAGAAAATCAAGAGGATTATATTTGATAGGAAAATAATATTCAGGAAAATTTGAGGGATAATAAATGAACGAGCAAGAAAATTCTGAGTTCGTGCCGCCTCATGAGAAAATCAAGGAGATATTGAAGAACTCGAAAGTCGTGGCGATAGTGGGTCTTTCAGACAACAAGGAAAGGTATAGCAATTTGGTGGGGAAATATCTAAAAAATCAAGGCTACAAGATCATTCCTGTAAATCCAAAATACGATACTATTCTCGGTTTAAAATCATATCCAAGCCTATTGGAGATTCCTGAGGAGGTGGATATTGTCGATATATTTAGAAAGCCTGAGGCTGTTGGAGAGGTGGTGGATGAGGCTATAAAAAAGGGCGTTAAGGTTGTTTGGATGCAGGAGGGCGTAATAAACGAGGAAGCTGCACGAAAAGCTAAGAATGTAGGAATCAAGGTCGTTATGGACAGGTGTATGTACAAGGAACACAAGAAGCATTTTACTAATCAATTATGAATAATCTCATTTTTACAGAGGTCCTGACACTCCCCTAAGTTACATATTAAGGTTTATTAATGGATTATTTAATTACGGTTATGCTAAGATAATGCAAAACCGTGGAGGTGATGTGATTGGACGAACTTGAAGAAATCCGAGCAAAAAAATTGCAGGAGTATTGGAACGACATGAAACCACCAAGCGTGACCCTTGAAAGGAAGATGCCAAATTCACCTATTGAGATATCTGACGAAAACTTTGCATCAATGATCCAGGATTACGATTTCATTGTTGTTGATTGTTGGGCTCCCTGGTGCGGACCCTGCAGAATGCTCTCTCCGATTATTGATGAATTGGCTAGGGATTACGAAGGAAAGGTGGTTTTCGGTAAGCTGAACACCGATGAAAATAAGGGCGTTGCAACAAAGTTCGGTATAATGAGCATTCCTACGCTTTTATTCATAAAAAATGGTAAGTTGGTTGATCTGGTCATCGGAGCTGTGCCAAGAGAAGTCATAGAATCCAAACTCCATAAGTTTCACTAACAGGCAATAAAAATGGGTGATGAGCAAATCAGTGTGATAGTGGATGAGAGCATTTGTATTGGATGCGAAGCATGTATCCCACTTTGTCCTAATCAGGCCCTTACCATGAAGGGAGGTGTTGCCAAAGTTATTAAACCGTTTTGTAATGGATACGGATACTGTGTTTATGGATGTGGGGAGGAGGCAATAAGGGTTCTAGTTTAGGTTTTTTCGTTTTTATGACTCCCGATTTTCATTAAAAAACCTTTAAATAACACTAGCTTCATGACTCGCTACCAATGACCACGCTAGTCGTGTGTGAAAAACAAAACGCTGCAAAACGAATCGCTGATATCCTCTCCAAAGGTAAGGCTAAGGAGGAGCGATCACACGATGTGCCCGTCTATTTTTTTGAAAGAGATGGGAAGGATTACGCTGTTATTGGCCTAAGAGGCCATATCTTAGAGTTGGACTATCCAGAGGAATACAGAGGATGGCATAGGATCAAACCTAGAGAGCTCACCCATATTTCCCCGGAAAAGAGAGTCTCAAAGGGAGCGAAGAATATCGTCGCGGCTTTGAAGGCCCTAGCGAGGAAACATGATGAAATCATTATAGCCACAGACTACGATAGGGAAGGAGAGCTAATCGGCGTCGAGGGATTGAGTGTTCTTAAAGAGATAAAACCAAAACTGAAGGTCAGAAGGGCCAGGTTCAGCGCACTCACTTCCGATGAAGTAGAAGGTGCGTTCAAGAATCTCGTAGATTTGGACTACAACCTCTCATCATCCGCAGAATCTAGACAGATCGTGGATTTGGCTTGGGGCGCAACCCTCACTAGATTCATCTCCATAGCTTCAAGCCAAGGTGGAAAGGATTTTCTCTCGGTAGGAAGGGTGCAGAGCCCCACATTGGCCGTAATCGTCGATAGAGAAAAAGAGATACAAGAATTCGAGCCAGAACCTTTCTGGGAAATTGAGGCGAAGCTGAAAAAAGTAGGTGAATTTTCTGCGAAACATACGAAGGGCAAATTCACCAACGAGAAGAAGGCAAAAGAGGCGTTTTCTAAGGCCAGGAATGCTGAGAAGGGAAAGGTCACCAAAGTTGAGATCAAAGAGAAGAAGGATAGACCACCTACACCTTACAACACAACCGCTTTTCTAAGGGACGCCACAAGACGAGGATTCAGCGCTGCGAGAGCCATGTCAATAGCTGAGGACCTTTATACAAGAGGATTGATAAGTTATCCTAGAACTGACAACACAGTTTATCCGAAATCCCTCAATTTAAGAAAGCTTTTAGAAAGTCTGAAGAAATCCGAGTTCAAAGTCGAGGCAAGTGAGATTTTAGAAATCAAGCCCCTTAAACCCACAAGGGGCAAGACCTTGGCAACGGATCATCCACCCATTCATCCTACGGGCGGAGCATTGAAGAAGGAACTGAACAGGAACCAATGGAGAATATACGAGCTCGTTGTGAGAAGATTTTTTTCAACATTGGCAAAGGAATCGAAGTCACAGATCACCAATGTAAACCTCGATCTCAATGGAGAGGGTTTTGAAGCAAAAGGTCTAAAATTCCTTGAGCTTGGATGGAGAAAATACTTTCCCTATAACAATCCCAAGGAGATGATCCTACCCAAAATGAAGGAAGGGGATGGAGTGAATATTTTAGGGGTTGAGCTGATAGAGGATCAAACGAAACCTCCCAGCAGGTATGGACAGGGCTCCTTAATACAGGAGATGGAGAGGCTTGGTTTGGGCACGAAAAGCACACGCCACGAGATCATTCAAAAACTCTACGGGAGGGGTTACGTTAGAGGTTCACCGCCAAAGCCCACCCCTTCAGGCATAGCTGTGATCGAGGCCTTGGAAGAGCACGCTAGAACGATAACCAGAGCGAGGATGACTAGCACCCTAGAAAAGGACATGGCGTTGGTGGCGGAGGGAAAAAAGGATTTTGAAGAGATCGTGAAAGAATCGCAGATCATGCTCGATAAAGTTTTCATCATTCTTGAAGAGAACAAAGAGATGATCGGCAACTCCATCAAGAAGGCGTTATTGGAGCAGAGAATTGTTGGCAAGTGCTCTAAATGTGGGGGAGAACTCTTAATAATGCGTTCACAAAGAGGAAAGCGATTCGTGGGATGCTCCAGTTTTCCAAAATGTAGAAATTCCTACCCACTGCCCCAAACTGGGAAGCTCGACTTTTTGGATAAAACCTGCGATATTTGTAATTCTCCGATGCTCAAGTTCGGAAGATGGAGAGGGAAAAAGAAGGAAGTATGCATCAACATGAAGTGCGAGAGGAGCAAAATTTCATAAGATGAAATTATTTGGGCTTTTTCATCCCCTCCACCAATCTCACCAGCTCATCGATAATGTATTGATTTATCTCCTCACCTTTCTCTTTTGATGCATTTGTTGGATCACCCATTACACCGGAAGGAAAATATTTTTCAGGATCTTTTAGCACCATGAATTTCGGTGGTCTGTCTTTACCAGTTATTCCTTTTCCTTTTACCAAATCCTCTCTGATAGCCATGATCCTGGAGGTTTCTATCAAACCTGAATGACCATCATCAGAGGGTATTGTCTCATCCTTATCCAACAGGTCGTAGGCGATATCATAATCAGAGAGTACCATCACGTTTGCCTCGTTTTCATTAACCACTCTTTGAGCGGCAAGCTTCAACGCAGCCATATGCACTCTACCCGCATGCCCGGATAACACGACGATGTTTTTAATGCCGTTTCTTATGAACTCAGAAAGAATATCATATATTAGAGAGCGCAATGTTTCGAATTGGATCGTTATCGTTCCCGGGAAGTTTCTTGTTGAGGAGCAAAAACCGTATCTTATTGGAGGTGCGATAAATGCACCTGTTTTCTCGGCAACCTTCTGAGCTGTGTACTCCGGTTGTATCGAATCCGTGCAAAGAGGAAGGTGAGGGCCGTGCTCTTCCACTGCTCCGATCGGGAGAATAACAACCGAGCTCTCGTTCACTTTTTCTTTGAATTCCATCATTGTAAGTTCATCGAGGTACATTAACATCACCACCACCGCATTATGATGGAAAAGGAAAAAGGTTTTGATTGGAAAGGATTTTTTTTCAAGGTCGACACAAATTCACCACAACATTTTTTAAGGGAGCAAGCGATTAGAGAAACGGTGATCCAATGCGAAAAGGGCTTGTGGTATGCATGTTCATAATGATATTCTGCATTTTGTCAGGAATGGCCAGTGCAGGTGTACCTACCATACATGCGAATGACGTTTTCAGTGTAGAACCTGGTAATGAATTTGAAGTGGTGATATTTGTCGAATGTCATGCTGAAGTAGCGAACTATACGGTTACCGTAATAAGGCATCCAAGATTCCAGTTCGTTGAAGAGGAAAGCGATATGGTGGTTGTTGGCGATAACGCATCAATAACCGAAACAGGTTACGATACAGACGAAATTAGATTCGAGTTCCCGATGATGGCTTCGAACAACACCCCTGAAGGAGATTATAACATTCAATATGAGGTACATTGGAATGGCTCCGAGACGGGCTTCGTTTACACTTTGGTGGAAAGCGATACCATACAGGTTTCAGTAGGAGAGGGTGGAGATAGTGCCTGCTCGACCACCGATTTTATACTACTACCTATCTTTGGGATGAGTATGGCATTCTGCATCGTTAAGAGGCAGAAAAGGTGAAAACATGGAACCCAAGGTTTTTTCCAGCGGAAAAACGAGGCCAGGAAGAGGATTCAGCTATCTGGAGTTGAAGAAGGCCAAGATGAATATAAATATGGCAAAAAATCTTGGCTTGAGGGTTGACAAGCGAAGAAGAACAGCTTACGAGGAGAACATAAATTTCTTAAGAGAGAAGATGAAAGGTAAGGTAAAGAGGCGTGAAAAGGGGGAAAAGAAGATAGGCAAAAAAGTTAAGACGGAAAAAGGTAAAAAATCCACAACAAAAATCTCCTCTAAAACTAAAATTAAGACAGATTGAGACCTGATGTAAGTCTAGATTATAACAATTTTAAGGTCTAACCCTTTTCAATCTTACGTACTCAGCCTTCTGCTCCATGACCCTTCCCAATAGCAGTTCTTTTTTTACTCCATGAGCCAATCTTACCGCTCTGGATATTTCAGGCCACGTGCTGTGATAGGTGGAGGAGACTGCATGGACCAAATACAGAGCATGTTCCTTTTCTGGGTCACCTTTGTAAACTCGGAAGTGCGTGCCGTATTTGAACCCTGTCTTAACGATCAAACCCTTGGATTTCAAATCTTTGTAAACCCTCAATCTCGTATCGAAATCAGGTTGTATGCGCTCCGCCTTTCTCTTGAACTGTGATATGTTGATTCTTCTTCCAGTTTTTGCGTCTCTAATGATAAGGGCCTCCATTTCCAGGAGATATGCGGATTCAAGCAAAGATAATTGCAGGCCTTCACCAATGAACTTACCGAAGAACTCGGTATCATGCAGGATTTCCGCCTCCTCCGAATCCAACACCAGGACTCTATCCCCAAAAAACAGAGCATCCGCCTCAACATCGTAGCTCTTTGGTTTTATCCTACCTTTTGGGCGAACGAGTCTAGACTGGTAATATGTAAGATCACCCTCCTCGTCAACTATTCCGATCAATAGTTTTTTTCTGGCCTTTAGCACCCTTCTTATCTGTGCCACCATATCCTTTAAATCGAACATTCCTCGCTCACTTGCTGCATAAACCCAGAACTTGGACGGACTTTTTGATGGCTGACCTCCCCTTGGAAATACTCTAAAATGAGCTGGCCTTAAATCTGGTTTAACCACATA
>JABAOH010001822.1_pt8 | contig 10021 bp, 9 predicted proteins | sample 7062181 | NCBI WGS metagenome assembly JABAOH01 (sample SAMN14538630, study PRJNA623070) | marine sediment metagenome | biome: marine biome [ENVO:00000428]; feature: marine pelagic biome [ENVO:01000023]; material: deep marine sediment [ENVO:00002113]; isolation source: pool of 5 deep marine... | reverse complement strand
TTATATCAAGGAAGAGGGATTTGCCATTGATAGTATCCTCATAGCTCGAAACGGGTACATTGTCTTTGAACAGTATCTTAACCCTGAATATAATCAGAGCACCTTTCATCCCATCTTTTCCTGCACCAAAAGTGTTCTTTCAGCTCTTATCGGTATCGCAGTTGACAAAGGATACATTGAGAGTGTTGATCAAAAGATTCTTGATTTTTTCCCGAATCAAACGATTGCAAGTCCTGATCCCCGGAAAGAGAATATTACAATCAAACATCTTTTGACCATGACCTCGGGGCTTGATTGGCATGAACTTGATGTTTCTTATAGTGATCCGAATAATAGTTTTGCCCAACTTATTGCCAGTCCTAATTGGGTTCAATACGTTCTAGATAGACCTATGGTTGCAGATCCTGGAGAGGTGTGGAACTATAACACTGGGGGCTTTCATCTCTTGTCTGCCCTTCTACAGAATGCTATTGGTCTTCCAACCGCGGATTTTGCGATCAATTCTCTTGCTGCACCCATCGGTGTCGTCGATCTAATCTGGCAGGCTGATCCCCAAGGGATTCACTTTGGCGGAAGTGGGCTAGAATTGACGCCCCGTTCCATGGCCAAGTTTGGGTTTCTTTATCTGAATAATGGGACCTGGGACAACCAACAACTTATAACCAAAGATTGGGTTCTTCTGTCGACGTCGAGCTACTCTTCCGTTGATACTGGTATAGATTACTGCCACGGCTGGTGGAGAAAACCAGATTTAAATTTTTATTATGCTTTGGGGTATGCCGGTCAACTCATTTTTGTTGTTCCGCGATATGATCTGGTGGTTGTCTTCAATTCTTTCGAAGAAACACATTGGCCGTACAACGATCTATTGGTTCAATACGTTCTTTCCTCGGTAGAAAATGGTGCCGACCCTCGTTTCAGCATCTATATCCTGGTGCTTGCAGTTGTGCTAGTTGGTTTTATCTTGGTGCTAGGATTTATCATCCGCAGAAAACGAATCAAATAGACTCAAACTAAATCTTTCAGAAAAAATCGGTTTTCTCTTTAAATAGACACACATATCAACCAGATGGGCGTGGGCGAAATTGTTTTGTAAATGGTTTGCACAGTTTTTGTGTTTGCGCGTTAAAATTTAACCAACCCAACCAACCGGGAAAAGATTTAGGTTTAGCAAGAGCCAGAATTAACCGACCAAAAATAGGCTTCCAAGAAGATGGCTAGAGTGGCGCGCGTTGAAATGTTTGATTGGGGGATGCGTCGAAATTGTCGAAAGAGCGTTTCTTTTTCATTGATAACCTGAAAATTTTGCTTGTAATTTTGGTGATTTTGGGTCACTTGGCAATAACTTACGGGTCTCCAATAGGCTCGTGGTATTATCATGAAGGTCAACCTGGGGTTATTGAAAGTTTTTTCTACGTGTTTATTCTTGCTGCAGGACAGTCTTTTTCTATGGGCTTCTACTTTGTAATTTCAGGTTATTTTACTCCTGGTTCTTATGACCGAAAGGGAGCTTGGTCTTTTTCGAAGGATAGGTTGCTAAGGTTAGGTGCACCTCTGTTATTTTATGTTATTTTCGTAGATCCGTTTATAGGATGCACGTTGGAATTATCCAAAGGATTTTCTGGATCTTTTTTGGATTTTATCAGTCTAAACATAGTTAGCTATAGAGGTCTAGGCAGCGGACCTCTATGGTTTGTTGAAGCATTGTTGATATTCACCGGTGCTTATGTTCTGTGGCGCCGACTGGCAAAAAATACAAATAGAGAAAGTAAGATCCCGAGAAACAAAACCATAGCAATTTTTGCTCTTGTCTTGGGAATAATAACATTTATTGTAAGAATATGGCTTCCTATAGGTTGGACTTTTGAGCTACTAAATTTGCAGATTCCCTTCTTTCCTCAGTATATCGCTATGTTTGTTGTTGGGGTACTTGCCTATAGAGACAACTGGTTTTGGCAAATATCTAAAAATACAGGCAGATTGTGGTCTCGGATCGCAGTGGTACTCCTCATACTCTTTCCAGTCTTACTTATAATGGGATCTCCAAATGGAGATCCAACACGATTGGCAGGGGGATTCTACTGGCAGGCTCTCACGTACGCATTGTGGGAGCAATTTCTTGCGGTAGCTATTATCATAGCCCTATCGGTCTTATTCCGTGAGAAATACAATAGTCAGGGAGCATTGGCAAGAGCCATGTCTGCAAGTGCGTACACAGCGTATATTTTTCATGCCCCTATTCTTGTCTTACTTGCACTTAGTCTTCGAGGCGTCATCCTATCTCCTCTTCTCAAATTTGTATTAGTCGCCCCTCTGGCAGTTACTCTTTGTTTCTCACTGAGCAACTGCATAAGGAAAATCCCAATTGCAAGAAGGGTCTTGTAAGAGGACATTACTTCTGCGCACGCGCGTTCGGAATAAGTGTGCCTGTTTTGGAATGTGTGCGCGCAAGATCTAATCTGAAAGTTCTGCTTTGATTATTTTCACTTCTTGTCTTGGGCGGTCATTTCCGTTTGTGGCCACTTTTCCAATGCTGTCAACAACATCCATTCCTTCTACCACTTTACCGAAAACTGGATGTTTGGGGTCCAAGCGGTTGTTGTCTACAAGATTAATGAAGAACTGGCTGCTTCCCGTGTTTGGACCCGCGTTTGCCATGGCTACTGTGCCCCTATCATTCCTATTATGACCCTTAAATTCATCGGGTATCGTGGGTATTGCAGGATCTCCATACCCTGTTCCAGTAGGATCTCCTCCCTGAATCACAAAACCATCGATTACTCTGTGAAAAATAGTGCCATCGTATACTCCTTTTTGGACTAGTTTCTTGAAATTTCCAGTTGTAATCGGCATGTCATCATGCAACTCAATCACAATATCTCCTCTGTTCGTTCTAAGCTGGACTCTATTTGCGCCCGAGGTAGTCTGTCCAACCATACTAGATCACACTACTATTAGTGTAACAACAACTAGAAATAGTATTGCATGCGCGTTTTCACTAAATGTGGGGCATAACCTAACTTTTTTCCAAGGTTTCGATGGCCTTTATCGCCCAGTCTGGATCTTCAAGGAGTTTTCTGCCCACAGCAACCAGATCGACCTTTCCTTCCCTTATCACCCTGTCGCCGAATTCTGGTTCCGTTATTCCTCCGACACCGATAACAGGTATTTCTACGACCTTTCTGACTTGTTGCGCCTGAGTTATGAAGTAGCCTTGTCGACCTTGGAGTTGTTCTGGTCTACTGCCACATAAACCTCCAGACACGTCTATGATGTCGACTCCAGCTTGTTCCAGCTTCACAGCGAATTTTTGAGAGTCTTCGATTCTGGTTCCAGAAGGATCAAGGTCGTCTGAGCCCAAACGGTAGAGGAGGAGCCTCCCTCCCACCTTTTCCTTAACTCTTTCAACAACCTCCAGAGGAAACCTGATTCTGTTCTCCAAGGGACCCCCATACTTGTCGCGTCGTCGATTCGTTAAGGGAGAAAAAAACTGGTTCAAGAGAAACCCATGCGCTCCATGAACTTCGACACCATCGAAACCTGCTCTCATCGCTCTGTCTGCTGCCTTGGCAAAAACTTCAGTTGAAGCTTCGATCTCCTCAACTTTGAGCTCTCGAGCGTTCCCATCCCGTGAAGGAGCAACAGGCTGCCTTCCAGTGACTTCCCTGCTGGCAACTCTTCCAGCATGATTGATCTGTATAACAATGGGCGTTTCCGTGGAATGCACACTGCTTGAAAGTTTCTCCAAACCGGAAACCAAACTATCGTCGTATATTCCCACCTGTCTTTCGCCAAGCTTTCCTTCGAGGGACACATAACTATGCTCAACTATGAGAAGACCCAGCGCCCTGGAACGCCGAACGTAATGCTTGACGAGGTTCTCCATCACGGCCCCTTCGGTGGTAGCAAAACCAGTGTACATTGGAGGCATGACGATACGATTCTTGAGCGTGAGCCCCTTCACCTTCAATTGATCTAACAGTCCGGCCAACACAAACATCCTCTAACAAGTTGTAAGCAAAAACATCCTAAAAGCCTTTCAATAAGGCATACTGAATCTTCAATGCCTCTACGCAAGCCTGGAAGAATCCTATCATGCGCGCCCGCGACTGCATGCCAAGGAAACATCAATCTGTATCTTTCAGTTTTGTGGGCAAGTACTTGTCAACAATGTATGTTAAGCCGTATCTGCTGAAAGCTTCTTGCTCCGCCTTCTTCTTTATGCTCAAAAACTTCTTGATCTCCCTACGCCAAAGTTCTTCCCCGTATCGTGGATCCCTTTCCAACTCATGGAGGCGCTTGATGTCCACCTCAGTCAACGGGTCGCTGGGCAATTTGTAATCTACAATATCGGTGGCCCAGACACCGCTCCACTTGGCATCAGGTGTGGTTAGTTCTCTAAGATGAGCCGCGTTCGCTGAACCCGAAATGATGACCATAGCAATGTGCATTCCCCAAGGATCTCCGTCGGTGAAGATNNTTCTCTATAGCTATGACCTTGTCGGCTCTGGTTTTGACGAACTCTGAGGAGGTTAGGGCAGGCCCTATCATGACTCCGTCAGGATGAGACATCAGATTCAACTGTTTTCCTTCATAGCCAGGAACCGTGTATTCAATGTTGAGGTCACCAAAGATGGCTGAACGCTCCTCGGGAAACACTTTAAAGTCTTCTCGAGAGAAGCCCGTGACAGTCTCAAGGTCTGTAATGATGCTGTTGGATTCCGCTTGATCTTTGAAGGACATTTCATAGGCTTGAGCTGAATAATAAACGTCACGGAGAGTTGAAGTCTTCCGATTCTTCGTAAGTTCGCTGGCGAAGTAACCTGCCCAAACCAACTGCGTGAAAGGTCTGATGTGACGTATGTTTCGAGCGCTTCTGCGTACGGCCTTGTCCCCCAAAATGTACTGCCGCAGTTCCGAACTGTAGAAGATGTTTTCGGTGGATCGGCTCGGCATCTTAATCCATGGGAAGATACCTTTCTCCATCTGGCTATAGAGCCCTCTGCCGAATCTCCTTAGGTATTTCATAACCTCTCTTCTTCTCTCCTTGGCTGAGATTTCACTCTCCCTGTTCCTCAATCTTCTTCACACTCCTTAACAACAATTCTATATCTGGTTCTTCTTTCTTACCAGCTAAATTCGTAGAGAATTTCGCGATCTTGGGTAAATATTTGGAGAAAACAGTCAGTCGCCTCCTTTCCTTTTCAGCGTATTCGCGTTTTGTCAAAAATTTCTGCAATTGGCGGGCTACCTCGCGGATACCGTTCAGAATTTCCACCTTGACCTCCGGCCTATCCGCAATGAACTCCTTTCCTACGGTCTTGTATGGAACCTTTGTGCTGCATAAATGGACCAAGATAGCTATGGGCATCTCAGGGGTAACCTTGTATCTCCTCCAGTTCATGGACCTGATAACCCTCACCGAAACGTCGCTGGCTTCGTCGTATAACAGCGGAATCCGGTTGGCAAATCGATAAATCAAAACGTCATCTTTCTTTGGAATGTTTCCTCCATAGGCTATGGCCGTCTCCACAATGAATGGATGTCCAGAGTAAGTGGAGGGTTTGCGTTGAGAAACCGCGATGAATTCGGGCTTCAACTCCTTCAGAATCCCAGTCTCCAACAAGTCTTCACCCAACGGAGACAAACAACTAGCGTCCGGAGGAAGGAAACCATTAAATCTCTTCATCATCCTCACGAGCCTCACAATTTCATCGGGCCTTAACTTCCTCGGATCCTTGGTTCTTATGAATCCGGCGGCCATCAATAGACGGAGAATCACGTTTTTGTCTACCTTGGGAAAGTGTGTTTTCATGAAATCCAGCATGGTTCTAGATTGAGTGGTCTTTGTGAGACGTCTAACCTTTTCGACATTCATATCACCAAAGAACTTTTTGTACTTCTTCATTGTGTGCACAAGTCTGACAACATCCTCATGTTTCAGCTTCTTCGGATCTTCAGATTTGATAAATCCCGCGAACTCTAGAAAACTAAGAGAGGTGCCTCCGCCGACTCTATGGAAGTGCCTTTGCATAAAGTCCACCATGTTCCGGAACTCAGTGACTCGTATAAGGCGTTGAATTGTTTCAACGTCGACTCCATAGGGATGTGGCAGCGTTTCTTTTGGTGGGGGCGACATCTTTGTTGTGGCTCGCGTGAATAGGTATAATCGTCCTTTTGGGTCGACGAAATTGATGTCTGCATAAGGTGTTACCAACGCTGTCTGCTTTAGATACTCCAAGATCTTTGACATGGCCCGGAAATAGTCTCCTTCCAGAGAAAATTCAACGATTGTTCCACGCCATCGCTCTTTGTTTCTGCGGATTTTACGATCTAGGATGAGGGGACGATTCCTTTGGATGTCTATCATAATTGTATACTCGTACGTCTTGGATGTGCCCGTGCTTGATTTGACCTGGACGGGCTTGTGGGTGGTGATCTGTCCATAGAGAATAGCCATTGTTCCTCCAAGTCCGAAGGTCCCTCGGGCCTGCTTAAGCTTATACTTTGAACCGAACAAAACCTGACCGAACGCCGATGGTATGTGGCGGGCTGGGATTCCAGATCCGTTGTCCATTACCCTTAACCTGTAGACGCCAACTCCCGGCTCTGACTGCCCTTCCTCTCCGTCCTCCATTGACAGTCGAATGAAAATTTCTGAAGGGACATTCGACAGGTCAGAAGCGTCGAGAGCATTTTCCACAAGCTCCCTCATGGACGAGAAAATCGCCCTTGTGGGGTTGGTGAAGCCTGCTATGTCTCGGTTGCGATAGAAAAAGTCTGCAGGACTTATCTCTTCAAAGGTCACCAAACCCGATCGCCTCCTCGTTACACTCAGTGATATGACGAAATGCTTTGTTTGCTTTTCCATCGCTTTTGCAGTGATTTCTATTGGAAACTAGATCAGAAAGAGATTGCATGATATGCGGCAACATGACAGATTCATTCTTATTTTGGTATGGTAGATATTTCAATGTTGCTTTAAATTTTGAAAAAGTTTCAAGTAAATTAGAAGAGACGACCTTTCCGCTTTCGAGTTAATTCTTCCGTGAGGGCTCCCACAGTTCCATCTTCTTTTTCTTGAGGTCCCTCCGTTTTTTGTGCAGAAATCGATATACTGTGCCGTGTAGGCTTCCCCTAATTAGCATCCTAATCGCTTCTCGTGCAGTCTCAGCTTGATCTATTTTTCCAAGGATTGAAATCGTGTGTCCGTAGACACAGACGTTAGCTTCGGTCAATTCCTCGATTATCTTCCTAGTTTTCCCCTCTTTTCCTATGACCCTTCCTTTCAACCTCTTCATGTCAGACTGAGACCGTCCCACGGTTTCCCGAAGGTCTATCACCACTAGCGTGGTCTCGTCGTCTTCCAGAAGTCGAAACGCGTGTTCTGGTGAGAACCCTCTGCCGACAGCCGTGACCACTTCTCTGGCTCTGAAGAGAACTGTTGGGTCTTGAACTGCAGGCATGAGAGTTATTTGAATATCACCTGTTTGGCTGTCTACACGAAGTCTAACCGACAGTTTATTCTCGATGCTTGCTTTTACGCTGCCATCAGGACCCACGAGAGCTCCGATACGCTCTCGCGGAACTTTGACGAAGGCGCTAGCCCTTTCCACCTGTAACCCTCTTGTACATTTCTTCTACCGATAACACATCTATTTCTAGCTTTTTGAAGTATCTGTGTAGGTTTTCTAAATCTCTTCGTAAGAATTGGTCAGCCATGGGGTGTTCAATCGGTACAGCTTGTGAGGCATCGAAAATCACAGGTTTGTTCTGCCACATCATGATGTTATACTCGCTCAAGTCTGCGTGTACCAATCCTCCTTTTCTATAGAGTGCCCTTAGATAGGTTAGCAGCTGCCTGTAAACTCGGTTTGGTCTTCTCAGGGAAACTTCCCTCAGAAGGGGCGCACTCACACCATTTTTCCCAATAAACTCCATGATCAATACATTCTTTTCTACAGCAATTGGTTCGGGAACCTTGACCCCCACTTCTTTGGCGCGCTGCAGATTTTTGAACTCTTTCTGAGCCCAAGCGTAGACCAAGGATCGCGTGTCTCGACGGACATGTTTGAATCTTGGGTCACCCTCGATATAAGTGACCATGCCTTTCTTGAATTCGGCTGACGTGGTTAGGTAAATCTTGACTGCGAGTTCTTTCCCCTCGGGGTCTTTTCCCCAGTAGATTCGGGCTTCCTTGCCAGCTTTTACAACTCCGTGAATCTCTTCGATTATGTGCTTGTTCAGAAAGTTGTAGATTGTCATTAGGGTGGAGCGGTCAAAAACCTCTTCCATCACCGCCCGCTCCGATGAAAAGTCTTTAATCAACATTTTGTCCCTTTTTTCCACTAAACGAAGTCGATGTTCAAGCTTCTTTCCTTCAGCTTTACTTCGCTTAGGCATAGATGAGTCCTGACATAATGACGTTTTCCACTCTTTAAAAGGTGTAGGCCTCTTTGGTGTGCGACCGATTTCCGCCACTCCGCGCACACAAACACTTGTTCGTCACATTTTTACGATCTGGGCGTGAGGGACCCCTGAGATATTCAAAACTGCATCGGGATGAACCAATCCTTTTTCNNGCCGTGACTTCTTCCACAGTCATTTTCGGTCCTTTGTAGAATCGCTCGTGTATTTCAAAGACAATCTTTCCTTCCCTCAAAATCTTTCCCAAAAGCTCAGCGTCGCATGTCGCGAGAATCACGTACTGACCCCACTTTTGAACATTCGCGTAGACTTCCAACGTCGAACACTCTTACACAGGTCTTATGGATGATTTTGCTCCGCACGCTTCACATCTTAAGAACAAGAATCGTCTCTCTTTCACGATTTTCGTGTCGGGACGCTTGCATATGGGGCAAACCACAAATTCTTTGACATATCTTTCGATCAGTCGCTCGAAGGTATCGTGCCGAAACCTTCCTTGGAAGATTGCTCTAGTCCTTTGCATGGTTGATGCCGTAGCCATCTCTCCGGAGAGAAACTTTAACACGTGCCTTGGTTCTCGGTTGAGAGCATCACAGATTTCTTTGAAGTTTGCAAGGATTGTTCGCATGCCCGTCACGAAACTGTGAGGTCTTGGGATCTCGAACCGTTTGTGCTCGATAGTTTCTGAAGGAAGTTGCGACCGAGCACGCTTCAGCATTTCCTTGTATTCCATTTTTAGTCCTCTACGCTACAGGTCGCCCGTACTCTACAACCGACATATTCCTTTAAGACAACCTTTGTTTGTTTATATATTTTAACTTACGGTTTTGTAGGTTGATCTTTAGAAAAATCGACGGATCACATTCTTCTGTAGAGTCTATATTCTTGTGGCTCCAACTCAAAGTGTGAGCAAGATTTGACTTGGCCTGTAATTTCTCTTAGTTTACCGCAAAAAACTTTTTTTGATAAGGATACGGCGTGCTTACAATTGTCGCAGTTCTTTTGGGGGCATCTGTTTTGTTGGCAAGCTGAAGCCATAATAACCACAAAAACATCTAATGTCGTAATATTTAATAAACATTTCTCGTCAACTGACAAACAAATATACAACACTGCAAAACACTGGGATAAGGAAACTGTTTTGGATGGAGTGAACGTGAATTCTGGAATTGGGAACGGGGTAAGACCAAGATTAGATGGGTGAAAGGTAGACTCGATTTCAAAAGACGAAAGGTTTTATGATGACCTCGGAGATGGCCGTTTTCCAGAGGTGAGAACAAGCATGCGCGCGCGAACATCATCAGCCTAATAATTAGAACAGAAAATCCTTAAATCATAACTTGAGAATCGAATATGTGATGGATTACGAAGGGGCCCGTAGCTCAGCCTGGTTAGAGCGCCAGGCTCATAACCTGGTGGTCGCTGGTTCAAATCCGGCCGGGCCCACCAATAGTCTTTACTTCAGCAAAGCATTTACCTAAACCTTGCTTAATCCTACGGGGTAGGAGAGTGCGACTTGTTTGAGAGGAGACCTTGATGAAATACTGACTGAGAAAGGCGCAGAAGCTTTACTCCTCTACTCAGAGAGTTTCAA
>JABAOH010061919.1_pt1 | contig 10022 bp, 7 predicted proteins | sample 7062181 | NCBI WGS metagenome assembly JABAOH01 (sample SAMN14538630, study PRJNA623070) | marine sediment metagenome | biome: marine biome [ENVO:00000428]; feature: marine pelagic biome [ENVO:01000023]; material: deep marine sediment [ENVO:00002113]; isolation source: pool of 5 deep marine... | reverse complement strand
AGGCTATATTGCGCCTGGCGGCTTCCTGCAGGTCACCCGTATATTGTTCATAAGCGGCCAGTGCATCGGCCAGCAGCGCTGCCGTCAAGCCGCCGATGTCTGCATAAAACTCGCGCTCCTCGATTTCCTTCAATGTTTCATCAAACTGGATGTGATAAAGATGCAGCAGCGTATCGGCTGTCAAAAACAGGGGCACATCCCTACTGCTCAGATAATCATACGGCTTTACGATATCCTCACGGCCTGGATCGAACCAGCCGAAGTCGTGTTCAACGATGGCAAAACCATTTTGTTCAAGCAGCGGCGCAACGCTGCTCAGGTTAAACATGGGCTCCATAGCGGCGTAGTTTTCGACGTCCGCGAGGCTGAGCGGTAGAGAATAACCAGGAGCGTTCGGCTCAACGGGATTCTCATAAGGGACATAGTACTTGCCTAAGGCCGGTTTATCAGCCTCATCCGACTCCTCTGCCTCGCATGTTAGGCAATTGCCGAGGAACTGCTTAAGGTCGTTCGTGTCAACAACGCCGTCGCGGCTCAGGTCGGCGCCGCCGCACCAGTCCGGCTCGCCACAGCCGGTCTCGAGCCAATGGGAAGTGAGTATCACAAAATCAGCCGTGTCCACATCGCCGTCAGCGTCTAAGTCGCATCGGGAATACGGTAAGATGCTTTCGCACCCAATGCACCCGTTGCCTTGCATACAGATAGTGAAACAATAAGGATCTAATAATCCACGAACCCAAAGACGCTCGCCAACCTCGAATTGCTCTGTGCTATCCAGCAGGTACAATCCGCCTGCATCAGCTTGAAACAGTACGCACTCGACTCCTTGTACGAGCACGCCGCAGCCGTCGAAATAGCCGGGAACAAGCGAGACTATAAGGTCATTGGTGATTGGACCAAAATCAGACTGCACGGTCACCATCAGATGTCGCCCAATTACCTGGTATTCGTGGGGCACATCGTCCAGCCAGACCCCTGCCGCCTCGAAGCCGGGGGCAAGCTCAATGTCGAAGTAAGCTGTGGTCGTCTTCTCGTAGGTTGGGAAGTACTTGCCTGTTCCCAGCGCATAGAAAAAGACGAACTCCTGGGGCCGTTTGATAAGGTTGTGGACGTAATCAACGTGAAAGACAGCACCATCAGTTGCCCCTGCTGCTTCGTTTTGCGAAGCAAACGGCAGGGGCTGCCACTGAATCATGGGTATTACGGGCATTTCCGGCAGGACGGTCGGATACTCCTGGCTGCTCCAAGTCCATGCCAGCTCGACATCATCCTGCCAAACACGGATGTTGTCTGCATCAGGCGGTAGCGGAAACATCATTGAGTTGACATCTTCGGGGATGTATGTAAACGTGAATTCCCCGGTGAACACAGCGCTAAGCCCGGCGGGGCATGGCTTGATCTCCACTCGCATATCTTCAAAGGGCATACTTGCCGGCAGTGGCATTGGAATCGGGTTGGCTACAAGAGTAGTGGTTGGGACCCCGCAAGGCGGCAACGCCACCAAAATTATAGTCAAGGCAACAACCAGCTTCTCCATCTGAATATCCTCCAAGAAAAGCGCTGCTCACCTAATATTTTACCGCAAAGAGAGCATAAATTCAAGTAAAAGAGCATTTCGTTCGTTTTTCTCACAGGTTTTGAGCTTCCAGCTTCGCAGCTAAAGGTTCATTGAGTTAATGCCGATGATATTATAATGGATAGCGTATACAAAATATTAAGCCGTCATTCGTGAATCCGCTGTTTTGCTTCGCAAATCGAAGCAGTGGGGTCCCGAGCCACGAGCCACGAAGAATGCCCTCGACGCAAATACAATCTATTAGCCAAGAATTACCTTCTTTACCCTTGGGTCAGAGCGTCAAGAAGTTTTTGGACTATTTGATTATCGAGGCGGGCCTGTCCAACAATACCGTTTTGGCCTATGGTCGCGATTTGAAAGGCTTCCTGAAATACTGCAAATCCAGCAAAATCAGCCGACTACAACAGATAAAGCCACTCCTTATCCAAAACTATCTGCGAACGCTCGCTCAAGACCCAAAAAGCACCTCTTCTCGCGGCGGTGAACTTACCACTGCCAAAGCAGGCAGCTCGATTAAGCGCTCCTTAGTTGCTATAAGAATGTTCCTGCGATTCGCCAAACTTACCGGCCTTATCGAAGACGACTTTACCGCAATTCTTGAAAGCCCAAAAATCTGGCAGAAACTGCCCTGTGTTTGCAGCAAACAACAGGTTATTAATCTCTTAAATGCTCCTTGTCCTGACGAACCTTTTTACCTTCGTGATAAGGCAATGCTGGAGCTGCTATATGCCACCGGAATACGTGCCGGCGAGTTAGCGGGTTTGAAGACCTCGGATTTAAACCTTAATATCGGTTACCTGCGCTGCCTTGGTAAAGGTAATAGAGAACGCATAATCCCAATTGGAAAAGTTGCCATCGCAGCCGCGGTCGAGTACTTGACGAATCTGCGACCCAGATTGGTCAGGCCCTTCAGTGCCGATTCTCTGCTGCTTTCTCGAACAGGCCGGCCTATGAGCCGTATTGAGATATGGAGATTAGTCAAAAAATACGCGATTCGGGCAGGTATGCCCAGAAATTTAACCGTGCACACATTGAGGCATTGCTTCGCAACGCATCTGTTAGCCGGTGGAGCCGACTTGCGAAGCGTCCAGGAAATGCTCGGCCATGTGGACATAGCCACGACTCAGATTTACACGCACGTTGACCATGAAAGGTTAAGAAAGATTCACAAAGAATTCCACCCAAGACCATAAAGAGGGACCCCCCAAAGCGGGAACTCAAATGATTATCGATTTCCAACTGTCGGTTGCCTCTGATTAAATCAGAGGTGGAAATCGAAAATTGTAAATCAAATGGATTGACTTGGATGGATTTTGGGATTATTATGATAGCGGAATGGATAACCGCCACAAACGGACCTCTAATGCGGTTGTTAGAAGCGTGCGCAAGCGCAGTAGAATCGTCGGGTAGGGACACCGCAAAGCGGGAACCCAGCAGGTTCTTCAAGGTCATCCGAATGAGCACAAAACGGCTATATCTGGTAATGCTGGTGTTGGTAATAGGATGCCAGCAGGCCGGCATTAGTGTAAACAAATCAATCCTTGCCGCGAATGCTACAAATGGAGCATCTGCGAAGGCCAAGCCTGACGAGCAATTGGAAATCAACAAAAACGCCCTGCTCAAAGGCCCCAGCGAAGAGATACGCATAAAAGCAGCAACTGTGATGTTGGGAAGTGAAGATCCTTTGGCCAGAAAGATTCTTATTGATGCTCTGGTTCAAACTAATAATAGTGCCGCACGAATGGCTGTCTGTAAGGCATTAAGTCAGAGCCGGACAACAGAGATAAAAATCAATAAAAAAGAAGATTTTATCCAGCCATTGCTTAGTGTTTTTGAAACTGAAGTCGCTGCTGAGGCGCAATTAGCAGCGGATGCGACGCGTAGTTTTGAGTATAGCGAAATTGGTGAATCCCTCGAACGTATAACAACGGATAATTCAAAGCCGGTTAAGATGAGAATAAATGCCATAAACGCGCTGAAGCTTTGGCCGGATAAGGAAGCAACTATCAGACTTATGAGGTTGGTTGACGACACTGAAAAATTGATTTCAGCCGAGGCGGAAAAGGCCCTGCGTTCTCTGGGTATGCCTGTTGGCGAAAGCTATTGGGCACGCCAGATAAATATAAGTGAACTACAGGACAAAGGACGAGATGAGTTTCTACGAGAGTGGATTAATCGACAAGGAACTCAAATGAGTCAATTGATAATGGAAGTGAAGTCATGGCAAGACAGGTATCTCTCAGCACTGGATAAGATGTACAACGGCATCAGTGATGACACAGCCAGAGGCCTGTTCTTAGACAAGTATTTGCGGGATACGGAAGCGGCTGTGAGATTGTGGGCGTTGGAAAAGGTTCGCCAATGGCGAGTAGCTCCGGGAACCTCCAAACTGCCACCTAAACTCGAACCTGTTTTGGTCAATTTGATTTCGGATCAAGACACAGCCGTTCGGCTAAAAACAGCCAAGCTGTTGTCTTTGATGGGTGAGTTGAATTCAGCTCAGCGCCTGCTGGCCCAGCTCGAAGCCGAACAGAACGAAGAAGTCAAAATGGAGTTGTTCGTAGCGCTAGGTGGAGCGTGTTACTACGCCTTTTTGCCCGACTCACCGGTCAAGATTCCCAACGAGACAAGAACAAAGACCTTGGAATGGGCGGTAAAGTATCTGTCTGGGCAGGAGCCAAAAGGGGCAGAAACCGGCGCCGAAGTTATGAAAAAACTGCTTGAGCAGGACGGATTAGAGCCGGAAGAGGTTGATAGACATCTTGGTTACCTTGCAGAAAGATATAACGGGGAAAAAAATAATCCCAACGGGGCCCTGCGCGGGGAATTGCTCAGTGCAATGGCCGGTTTGTGCGCACAGGGCAGCGCCTGCAAGGCCAAAGCAGCGAAGCTTTTTAATCCTTTGTTTGAAGCAGCCTTGCGTGACGAAGCAGATTTCGTCCGGGAAGCAGCAGTAGCCGGGCTTATCCATATCGACGAGACAAACGCACTGAAAATATTGAGAAATGACTTCGTCAATGACCCCAGCAGCAAGGTAAGGGAGAAACTGATAGACCTCGCTGGTAAAATCGGCGGCAGGGAAGATTTGACCTGGCTGGCGGAAAAAATAGGTTCAAACTCTGAAAGTAAGCTGGCCTGGCAGGCGATGCTCAAAATATTCGATAGCTCCGATGCCAGCGTCCTGGACAATTGGATAGACAAATTCACCTCCCAAAGTAGCAAAACCAGGTTATCTGATGAGCAGAAAATCGCTTTTCTTGAAATGGCGGAGGGAAAGGCCGTCAGCGAAAACAAATCAAAAATGCTCAAAAACGTTAGAGAGAAATTGGCTGAGCTTTATTATAAAATAGGCCAGTATGAACGAGCGGCAGACTATTCAGGCAGGTTATATGAAGCTGCCCCGACCACTAAAGAAAAAGAGGCGATTTTACCGGACTTATTGGATGCGTATTTGAGATGGCCGAATGAAGAACTTGCGGCCAAATTAATACAAAATCGCCTACTGGCAGAAGACTTAGACCCTAACGATATTGTTGTACGCTCAATTAACAATTATCTAAGCAACCCCCATGCTGGAGCTGACCCTAACGTAGTCTTGCAGGCAGTTATAACTAAAATAAAGGCCCCCAGGAACAGGCCTAAGTGGGCCGAACAGAAGAAACGCTGGGTTGACCGCCTTGGTGAGGCCAAAGGTTCAGACAAGCCCAAATAAGGCGGTAATTAACCACGATTTGTTTTACAATTGGGGCGGGTATTTATATAATTTTGTGTTAGTGAGATAGCATCTTTGACAGGATTTTTTTAAAAAAATCTAAATATTTTTTGTTTTTTTTCAGTTTTTTTGCATTTTTCTGTTTTTTATGTTTGCACCTTTCCGATTATTCTCGTAGATTATTTAGTTTATATTAAAAACATTGATTAGGAGTCCATGCATTCCCGGTATGGATTTATAGGCCGGGAGAAAGGGAAGGTTCGCATTTTCCGGCTTGCAATGCGGGTAACATTGCTGTTTCTTACTCCAGTCATCGCCAGAGCGGCAAATTGGGTATTGCTGCTGTAGCTCAGTGGTAGAGCGCGTCCTTGGTAAGGACGAGGTCATGGGTTCAAGCCCCATCAGCAGCTAAATGCAAGCGGGTCAAGCTAAGATAGCTTTTCCAGCACCAAAACGATGCCAGAAAGCACTTTGGATGCTGGGTAGGAGTAATCTTGGCTGTGAGTTGATTATATAGGTTTGAAAGCGGTTTTTTAGAAATCGGGTAGGGAGTAAATAAATACTATCCCAGCACATTGGAGGTTTATATCAAGATGGCTAAGGCGGTATTCGAGCGGACAAAACCACATATCAATATTGGTACTATCGGTCATATTGACCACGGCAAAACAACGTTGACGGCTGCAATCACGATGCGACTGGCACATAATGCCGGTGGCGGTAATATCAAAAGGTTTGATGACATCGACAATGCTCCGGAAGAGAAAGAGCGCGGCGTTACAATCAATACTGCCCACGTGGAATATGAAACGGACAAGCGCCACTATGCCCATGTTGATTGCCCGGGACACGCCGACTATATCAAGAATATGATTACCGGAGCAGCCCAAATGGACGGCGCTATTCTGGTAGTGGCAGCCAATGATGGACCTATGCCACAAACTCGTGAGCACATTCTTCTGGCCCGTCAGGTCAATGTGCCGAGGATTGTAGTGTTCCTGAACAAGGTGGACATGGTTGATGACCCTGAACTGCTGGATTTGGTCGAACTGGAAACACGAGATCTGTTGAACAAATATGAATTCCCGGGCGACGACATACCTATTATTAAAGGTTCGGCTCTGGCGGCGATGGAAAGCGAAGGTAAAGATGATGAAGCCTGCAAGTGCATTGATGAGCTGATGGTAGCGGTCGACGATTATTTCCCGCTTCCTGAGCGGGATGTTGACAAGCCGTTTCTTATGCCGGTCGAGGACGTTTTCAGCATCAAAGGCCGTGGTACCGTCGGCACAGGCAGGGTTGAGCGCGGTAAAGTCCACACCGGCGAGGAGATTGAAGTCGTCGGTCTTGCAAAGGAGACGCGTAAGACGGTTGTTACCGGCGTTGAAATGTTTAATAAAACGCTCAATGAAGGTCAGGCCGGTGATAATATTGGCGTGCTTTTGCGAGGTGTTGAAAAGAAGGAATTAGAGCGGGGACAGGTTGTTGCAGCACCCGGTAGTATTACCCCGCATACCAAGTTTCAGGCTGAAGTTTATGTTCTAACCAAGGAAGAAGGTGGTCGTCATACACCGTTCTTCGCAGGCTACAAGCCGCAATTTTATTTCAGGACAACGGATGTTACCGGTTCTGTTCTTGCGTTAATGAGCAGGGAAGGCAAGAGTGCCGAGATGTGTATGCCAGGTGATAATATAGCGATGGAGGTGGAGATTATTGCCCCAATCGCTATGGAAGAAGGCCTTCGCTTTGCTATTCGTGAGGGCGGTCGGACAGTCGGTGCCGGTGTGGTAACTAAGATTCTTGCCTGAACATCTCTGAGTAGCTGTCTGGGAACTGTGAGCGCCACAAGACCAGGGCGTTCGGCTCGGCCGAGTGTATCCAGGCGGACATCTGCAGGACAACCAGATGTTTCTTAAGTAAGTCTGTCTGGCGAGTACGAATCTTATGGCTAAAAAGAAGAGCAAAAGAGAGTATGTCTGGTTTGAGTGCAGCCAGTGCAGCAACAGAAACTATCGTACAAGTGTTAGTGTAGCAGAGGGTACGCCGAAATTACAGCTCAAAAAATTTTGTAAGAAGGAACGTAAGCATACTGTTCATAAGATACGACGCAAGTAATTGATTATTGATGATTGATAATCGATTATTGTAAGACAGAGGCTTCGGCGTTTTTAAGTAATTACAAATAATCAATAATCAATTGGATAGGCCAGTAGCTCAATTGGCAGAGCGTCGGTCTCCAAAACCGAAGGTTGGGGGTTCGATTCCCTCCTGGCCTGCTTCGAAGCGAGATAAGGGATACGCTTCGTGAGATACGGAGTCGACATGGTTTTTGGTATTTATAAACGCGGTCAGGGCAAATATACAAGGCTCTGCAGTGCTTTTGCCGCAGCAATAATTGCGGGATTGGGCTGTTGGCGGCTTTACGAGAAATTACAGGCAACGGACCTGGGATTGTGGGTCGAAACCATGGTGCCTGCCGGCTTGTTTGTTGTCTTAGCCCTCTTGATTTCTTGGTTGGCAAATAAACCGTCAGTTGCAGATTTTATGATTGCCGCTGAGGGCGAAATGAAGAAGGTCAGCTGGTCAAGCAAGCAGGAGATAGCTGTTTCGACATTTATCGTTATTGTGGTTGTGATTATTATGGCTGCACTTCTTGGAACTACAGATTTAGGCTTTAGAACGTTTTTTGTGTGGCTCTTGGGCTAATTTGTATCTCGAACAGGATACGAGATAAGGTGCTAATATGCAGTGGTACGTTTTACGAGTTGCGGCAAATAAAGAAGTGCAGGTCAAAGAAGCTCTTGCGCAGAAGGTAGAGAGGGAGGGTGCAACCGACATTATCGGTAGAATAGAGGTTCCTGTAGAGCGGATTAAGCGCATTCGGGGCAACAAGCAAACAGTGCATAAGCGAAAACTGTATCCCGGATATGTTTTTATGGAGATGGAGCCGACCGATGATGGCCGGGTACAGGAAAAGGCCTGGTTTATGATCAAAGCAACACCTGGCGTCGGGGATTTTATCGGAACAGAAGGATTTCCAACCCCGATGCGGGATACAGATGTGGCAAAGATGCTTTTGGAGGCCGAAAAGCCTGAGGAGGCACCAAGCATAAAAGTCGAGTTTAAGAAAGGTGATCAGATTAAAATTCGAGAAGGTGCTTTTGAGAACTTTGAAGGTATTGTCGATTCGATCGATTCTGAGCGCGGGGTCGTAAAGGTAATTGTTACGATATTTGGTCGAAGTACACCACTGGACATAGAATATTGGCAGATCGAGAAATTGTAATCGAGTTGGCAGTGGGCCCCATTTTGCCACTTATGCAAAATGACAACCCACTTCATACATAGAGTACGAACCAGGAATTAAAGGTCAACGATGGCCAAAGAGATAGCAGTAAAGATTAAATTGCAGGCGCCGGGCGGACAGGCGACGCCGGCCCCGCCGATAGGACCTGCTTTGGGTCAGCACGGCGTTAATATCGGCCAGTTTGTTTCACAGTTCAACGAACGAACAAAAGACCTTAATGGAACAATCGTGCCGGTTGTGATAACCGTCTTTACCGACAAGAGTTTTACCTTTGAGGTCAAAAGTCCGCCGGCGGCGGTCCTGCTGAAGCAGGCCGCTGAAATCGCAAAGGGCAGTGGCGTCCCAAATAAAGAGAAGGTCGGAGAAATCAGCGTCGAGCAACTGCGTAAAATCACGGAGACCAAGTTCAAGGATTTGAACGCTTACGATTTGGAGCAGGCTGAAAAAATTATCAGAGGTACCGCCCGAAGTATGGGTATAGAAATCGTACCTCGTAAATCGTGAAACGAGATATGGTATTCAGAAGCAAAAGATATAAAAAAGAGGCGCAGCAGCTAAACAAAGAGCCGATGAACATAGCTGAGGCGGTCGAAAAAGTCAAATCGTTTAACTCGGCAAAATTCGACCAGAGCATAGAATGTGTGTTGCAACTGGGAATCGACCCGAAGCAGGCCGACCAGTTGGTTCGAGGCTCAATCTCTTTGCCTAATGGAATAGGTAAGCAGAAAAAAGTCATCGCTTTCTGCGAGGATGCGGAGGTTGAGGCAGCCAAAAGCGCTGGTGCCATTGAGGCCGGGTGCGATGAGCTGATAAAAAAGGTCTCGGACGGCTGGATGGATTTCGATGTGGCTATCGCATCGCCGAAGGTGATGAGCAAGGTAGGCAAGCTCGGCCGGGTTCTCGGGCCACAAGGGAAGATGCCCTCACCCAAAAATGGCACGGTTACCGGTAATGTTGCGACCGCAGTGGCTGAATTTGCCGCAGGCAAAGTCGAGTTTAGAAACGATGCCGGCGGCAATATCCATGTAGTAGTCGGCAAGCAAAGCTTTGAGACCGAAAAACTGGTAGATAATATCGATGCGTTTGTCTCGCATATAAAGAAGATCAAACCGGCGGCGGCAAAAGGTACGTATATCAAGAAAATGTGTATATCTGCGACGATGAGCCCCGCCATAACAATTGATTATTGAATTATCGATTACTGGTAACGCGATACGAGATACGAAAAATGAGCAAATACGTAAAAGAGTTACTGCAGGCGGAGCTGGAAAAGAAAATTGTCAACGAGAACATCAAAGATTTCCTGGTTGTCAGTACCAGAGGACTCGACGGAGTTGACAATAACCTGATGCGCGGCGAGTTTAAAGAAAAAGGCATCAGATTATCAGTGGTCAAGAATTCGCTGTTTAGAAAAGCGCTGCGTAACC
>JABAOH010047094.1_pt1 | contig 10022 bp, 22 predicted proteins | sample 7062181 | NCBI WGS metagenome assembly JABAOH01 (sample SAMN14538630, study PRJNA623070) | marine sediment metagenome | biome: marine biome [ENVO:00000428]; feature: marine pelagic biome [ENVO:01000023]; material: deep marine sediment [ENVO:00002113]; isolation source: pool of 5 deep marine... | reverse complement strand
GATGCCCAAGTCGAAGACGAAGCAGCCGGATGCCCCCGAAGTAAAATATACGGACATCGTGTGCCCCGAGTGCGGCTGCGATTTCTCCCTTCCGCTCTACAAGCTTGGGTATCTCAAGAGCTTTGCCGGCAACAAGCTCCAGGTGACGTGGCCCCTCAAGGAGGGCCTGTCCGACATGGCCATCGTCGGCTGCCCCCAGTGCTACATCGTGTACAAGATCGATACCGACGGCAATACCAGCAAGGTCCAGAAGAGCTGGAAGAAAAAATAGTGTATGGAATACCACTACGCCATCTTCGACTTGCGGGTGCCTTATGTTCCTTCGCGGGTAGCAGCCCACGAGTGGATCAAGCAGGTGTCCGACAAGTTCGGATTCGGCGTGGAGGGCGCGGCGCATAAGGACTTCAAGTCGCCGGTATCAGGCGGTAACGCGTACACCCTGGCGGTCATTCTCTCGAACAGTCACGCGGTCGTTCACACGGCGCCGGAAGACAACTGGGTCGAGGTCGTTTTCGCGTGTTGCATCGACATCGAAATGAAAGATCTACTCAAAGAAGTTAAGGGGTTCTTCGCTCCCAATGATGTCAGGGTCACGTCGTTTACGGGGTCGGCGCCCAGGTCGATCGCATGAAGGAGGCGTCCGTGGAGTTTCCCGATTCTGTCGAGGTAGGGCTGCGGAAGGTCGAGAACGGCTACGTCGTCAGGGTCTCCTATCCCAAGAGCATGGTGTCATCGCCGATGACCGACTTGACCGAGGGAATCTTCACGACGATATCGTCGGTCGAGAAGAAGAAGGACGAGGGCGAGCCGATCGACCCCACCAAGCTCATGAACGAGCTTTTCGGGAAGTTCAAGAAGCCGCCGAAGCCGCTCCGCAAGGCCAACGAGGAGTATATCTTCCAGAATATGGAAAGCATGTTAAAATTCGTCCAGGAAACATTTGAATCGGTCGATGAACAACGTCCGGCCGAATGACAATACAAGGAGTTATCTTATGGCGTCCAAGGAAGACAAGATCGTCACCGAGGTAAAGACGCCCTTCCAGAGGATTACCCTCTCGAAGCTCCCGGATGGCGAGCACGCCCTGTATCTGGATGACGCGATCCAGTTCGTTACGGGCTACGACGACAAGGCCTATCACGGCGTGCTCTCGAACCTGCCGGCCAAGATGCTCAGGGGAAGGCCCGGATCGGTTCTTATCCTGGGAGGCGGGGACGGCCTGGCGGCAAGGAATCTCGTTCGGTTCCCGAACGTCGAGAAGGTCACCATGGTCGAACTCGACCCGGGGATGATCAAGTTCTGCAAAGAGCACCCGTTCATGAAGAAGCTGAACGAGGGCGCATTCGAACACCCGAAGTTCAACCTGCACGTCATGGACGCCCGGAAGTTCCTGGACCGGCCGCCGTCCGAGAAATACAACGTGGCCATCATCGACTTCCCGGATCCTCTCGAGCCATCGCTCGAGGATCTGTTCGGAGTTCCCTTCTACCAGAAGGTTCACGAGCACATGGACCAGCAGTACCCGATCTATGCCGTGCAGGCCTCGACGGCATTCGGGAACGTGGAAACCCAGGTCGAACACAACCTGAGCCGGGTGACGCGTACGAAATCCTATCCTGTGCGTTTCCGCGGCGAGTGGATGGAAGACGGTGCCATCGTCTTCTCGGGCAACGGCGTGGTTCCGAGCATGACCAAGATCCCGTCCAATGTCAGGGCCGAAGAGCCGGCGGATCCCGCCAGCGTTTTCTAGAGGATTCCATGGGTGCCACAAACAGGGACAAATGGCTTTTCCGTGCCGAGCAATACCAGGAGATCCTTCGCACGGGTGGAATCAAGAAGGCGAAGGAGTATCTCAACCGGTTCGGAAAGAAAAAGACCAAGATCATCAACGCCATCTGGGAGGTGGAGGAACTCCGGGAACAGGCCGAAGAAAATTACCAGGAAGAGGCGAAAGCCATGAAGAACATGGTTGTGAACGACAAGAACGAATTCATGGACGTTAACGAGGCCAAGGCGAATGAATCTCCCTAACGTCAAGACCACGACCGAGACGCGCGTCCGCTGCAAGTCGTGTGCGATGGCCGACAAGAAGAGCAAGGTGTATCCCAAGTTCGAATCCGCGACGACAGGCGACATCTACTACGACGAGGAAGGTAAGCTGCACACGCACACCCAGACGAGCGGTAGCGTTTCCTACAAGTGTTCGAACGGTCACGAGTGGACCGATTCGACCAACAACAGCGCCTGCTGGTGCGGCTGGAAATCTTAATGTCTTTCAATCCGTTCCAATATCGCGCCTGGGTCAAGAAGCTGAATTGGAAAACCGGCCAGCTCGTCGTTGATCGATACACGGTCTACGACGGCGACTCAGGCTGGGTTCTTGTCGACCGCGGTCGTCGCGGGTACGCCAACTGGCGTTTCCGTCTCTACGGCGTGGATACTCCGGAAGTAAACGACAAGGATCCCGAGGTCAAGGCCAAGGCGTATGAAGCCCGCGATTGGCTCCGCGAGCAGATCGAGGGCAAGGAAATCTTTATCGTCTCCTTGCAGGAAGATGAGAAGTACGGGCGCCTGCTCGTCATTATTTGGACCAATATTGAAGATGCCGGCGATAACGCCAAGTCTATCAACAAGCAGATGATCGATCTCGGACTCGCCAAACCCTATATGGGGGAACTCATATGAGCGAGGAGAAGAAAGTTTCGATCCTGGAGTCCTTGGGCGCGGGCGAAACAAGGAAGAAAGAATGCGTCATCTTCGTCGACCTCGATAAAGAACGCGCGGGCATTCGCATGCCCAACGACGAGTTCTTTAAGGGCGTGACGTGGCAGGTGCCGCTCAAGGATCTCATGGAACTTATCCAGAGGACTATGTGAGGCACCTTTCGGGAGATCGAACATGGGGGACGAACTCACGTTCGCCTGGGTTGAACTCGAAAAGATCATCGATAAGGGATACGCCGTCGCTTTTCGCAAGACGCCGGATGGGCGTTTCCATGCTCGTGCAGTCCGTTCGGAGAAGGTGATCGAAAAGGAAGGTCCGACTCTTTTCGATACCGTTCTCCTGGTTCACAGCAAGTTGTCTCGCAAGAAGAGGAGTGTCGGCACAAGAGGCAGATAAAATGGCGAAGGGTTCCTGGAGTCTTGACGGAAAGAAGAACCTCGACAAGGAGGAGCTTAACGGTCTGTTTGTGGCTGCACGCAAGGATGGACTCCGGACTCATCTCATGGTCGCCCTGGCCTATAACGGCGCGTTCCTCGTATCCGAATTAATCCATCTCAGGGTCGACAGCTTTTCGTTCCGAAAAGGAACCATCTCGTTCATTCCACTCAGGAAAGCCGGACGCCGCCGCGTGCGGATGAACGGCCGTATCAGGGTCGTGTCCCGGAACCTGCCGGATCCCGTCGAGTACCCGTTGCCGAAGAACGTCCTCACGGCCGTCCGCAAGTACGTGGATACCATGGGCCTGTCATCAAAATCATTTCTCTTCCCGGGCCGCACTCGCAAGAGCTGCAAGCTCGTGAAGTTCAAGTGTCCTGGCGGGCATATCTCGAAGCGTGAAGTGCAGGGAATCTTCGACCGGATCGCCAAGGCGGCTGGGGTCAAGCTTCCTGGTCGCGGTATCCAGGCCCTCAAGCACACGCGGCTTACGGAAGTCGCGAGGAAGACAGGCGATCCCGATATCGTGTCCGAGATCGGCCACCACAATTCGTCCGTGATGGGTAACCATTACGTGCGGTACACGAACCTTTCCGAAGAGGTTAATGAAATCGGCGGGAAGGTGTGATAGGAGGAGAAATGCAGGTTACAATCGACATGAAGTTCGATAAGTCGCGCGTCAAGGAATTGCGGGCCGCGAAAGGCCTCGAGTGGGAAACTGATGTCTACGCGCACTTTATGCAGGACATGCTCGAGATAGTCGCAAAGGAGTTCATCCGGGATGGTGTTCATCCCGAGGTCATCGAGTCGGCGATGAAAAAAGTGAACACCAACCCGAACAACGTCTAAGCAGGATGGAAGACATGCAGGCAGTAAGTTCTTGCCCCTCATGCGGGGCGCCTATATACGGACCCAAGGACTGGGATAAGGCCGGCCAGCCGCCGGTCTACTACAGTTGTTCATGCCGGCACATGATCAATTACATGAAGCACGAGCATTGCTATTGTCGCGAGAGCAACTTCGGAACCGGCGGAATCACGCGCATCTGTTGCAAGTGCGGACACCAGGAACCCCAGGGTAGTCTTCCGTGGGTCCATATCAGCCATAATACGAAGTAGCATGGCGAGAATCGTCTACGACCTGGATGGCACCCTCGTCGGGTCACAGAAGACCCCGGATGGATCCGAGCGCCTGATCCTCAATACCCGGCTTGTCAGGAATGCCTACAAGCTGAAGGGGAAAGGCCACCGGATCATCCTCTGGACGTTCGGTACCCGGGGATGGTGGGATACCGTCCGGCGGGCTTTCCCGGAACTTCCACGGCTTTTCCACGAAGTCTACACGCGCGATGATTTCAAGCACAGGTTCACGATGGGTCGTGGGATCCCCGAGCCGGTCAAGGACATCCGGGTCATTCGTGGCGATGTCCTGGTCGATAACGAGCCGGCGCATTACCTGTGGGCCAAGCGGCACCAGATTCCCCAGAAATACGTCCTGGTGCCGACCTTTGGGGCCCGGCACCAGAAGCTCGAGGAGAAGTTCATCTGATCATTGAGCTCGTTGAGGCCCAGGTGTATACTGTGAGGGTTCTCGAGGAGACGAGTCGTGCAGGATCTTAGCGGCAACAGCGGCATTACCCAGCTTGCCGATATGATCAATCCCCATAAATTCAGGGACATCATCATTGCTGGGATTGATGAGGCCGAGCGTCATCTGGATGACGGCGACCGGCTGCTCGCGACCGGCCAGTTTGACATGGCCGAGGAAAGCTGGAAAAAAGCCTGGTCAAACCTCAACTGGATTGCGCTTAATGTCATCCAGAGGAGACTCCGGGTAGGCAAGAACGAAGGCGCCGAGGTACGCAAGCGCCTTCGCGAATTCTGGCGTCGTACGATGATCTTCGGGCTCAAGAGGCGGCTGGCTGCGGCCTCGGCCTGATGCGGGTTGGCGAAAACAATGACGAGTCGTTATTTTATGAGCCGCCTCTTTTCAATATACCTATATCGGCCCGTTACCCAGGGGCGGAGTATATTCTTGAACGACAAGAGATTTTTGGGCTAGGAGGTCAACCTGTGCGTTGCTATACGATCGGCGACCTTGGCGCAGAGGCGGCGCCTCCTGAGGAATTCAAGAAGCTCGTTGCGGGTTGGCCGCCCGAGGCTGCCAAGCGCGCGGCGATGCTGATCAAGAAGTACGGGGCGCCGCAGGGCGCCATGCCCGATCGTCTCGTGTGGGTCAATCCTGGTGTCTGGCGCGAAACGATCGTCTACCGGGACGGCACGCCCCACGCGTGGCCGATGCCGCACATGGACTACATCGAGCAGTCGATCAATTACCGGACGCCGGTCCAGGCCTTCACGTCCTGGGCGATGTTCGACGGCAGCGTTCACGGCGAGCGCACCCGGGGACGCCTGGCGGCTACGTGCGACAACGAGCCCATGAACTTCCTGGCGATCAACCTCGCGAACGATATTGCCACCGGCCAGCGGGATCCCAAGGAAGCCAGGTACTTCTACGAGAATACCGCCCGGGCCTACAAGGCTGGCAAGCGCCACTCCTACACCGAGGGATTCGTGTTCCCGGTGAGCAAGCAGTACATGGGAGACCCGGATGTCCGGGTTTTCTAGTCATTGCGAATTCCGGAACACGTCGGGGTAGGCACTCATAGACTCCCACCTCTTGATCTCGAAGAGTTCGGGAGCTTCGATGATTATCTCGACGGCCGCCTCACGGACTTCTTCAAGCGGCTCGGTCGCAAGGTTAAATCCGGCGTAAAACGAGTCGGCCGCAAGGTCAGGAAATTCACCAGCCGGGTCGTCCGCAAGCACAAGAAAGTCTTCACACGCTACGGTGGCTACATCGCCATGGCCGCCCAGGCCCTCAATTTCGTGGTCCCGGGTCTGGGTGCAGCCGTTGGCGCCGCCGTCGGTACCGCTCACAAGGCGATGGTCACGCGCCAGCAGAAAAAAGAAATCGAGGAGATGGAGAAGGCCGACCGGGCGGCGATGGCCCAGGAAGAGGCCGCGCTGGCCAAGGAAGAGGCGGCCTTGTGGGAACAGGCCAATGCCGAGGCCGACAAGGCCTACGATAAGGGCGAGGCTCTTTTTAGCAGCGCGCCGTACTTCATGACGCGCGACAAGTGGGCCAAGCTTACCGCCGAAGACAAGATTAGATTCCTGAACACCGCGGTGTATGACGCGGATGCCGACAAGTTGCAAAAGATGGGCGTGACGCGCGAGATGTTCTTGGCAATGACTCCCGAGGAGCAGGCCGAGATACTTGCCCTGTCGGCAGGGATGGCTGACGCGGAAGGCCCCGATATTGGTACAATTGTCTTGATCGCCGGAGGCACTGTTGCGCTTCTGGCGGTGACGTATTTATTGTTGAGAAAGAGGTAGCGGAGGAGGCCATGCCTAAGAGAAGGAAGAAGAGTCCGCGGTATTGGAGCGCGAGGGTCACGGAGACGTCGCGCCGGATGGATCTCCCGCACGGGACTTTCGAGAAGTCCCCGAAGGTGATCGCCAGGGCGCTCAAGCGCGCCGTCAACGAAGCCGGCAAGGGCCGGTCGAAGACCAAGTACGCGGCCGCGATGTCGATGCTCAACTTCTACATCAACCGCGCGGGTCGCAACCTGTCGAAGGCCGCTCTCAATCGACTCGAGCGCGCCAAGGTCGAGCTCCGGAGGTTGTTCGGCAAGACCCAGACGGCGACGGCCGGCCTCGGAGATTTCATGCTCTTTGACGCCGTTACGGATCAGATCCTCGAGGATGAAATATAGACCGCTGGGCCGGACGGGCTTTCGTACTTCGATATTCGGTCTCGGCGGAGAATCCGCTCTCTACAAGCGGTCTCCCAAGGCCGTCAAGATCATCAATCGGGCGATCGATATCGGAGTCAACTACTTCGATACCGCGCCCATATACAAGGACTCGGAGCTGAACTACGGGGAGGTGCTTCCTCATCGCCGGAACCAGATGTTCATGGCGACGAAGACCGACAAGCGTAGCTATAGCGATGCCTGGCGCCAGTTCGAGAAGTCTCTCAAGCGGTTGAAGACCGACCACGTCGATCTCCTCCAGCTTCACCACGTCAGCTTCCCGCAAGAGCTCGAGGTTCTGTTCTCGCCGGCCGGCGCGCTGCGTATGGTGCATGAAGCGAAGGAACAGGGATTGACGAGATTCGTGGGCATCACGGGCCACACGGATCCGGCAGTTCTCCAGTGGGCGATCGAACGCTACCCGTTCGATACCACCCTCCTGGCCCTGAATCCGGCCGAGGTGCATCTCAATTCTTTCCAGGACGAGCTTCTGCCCGAAGCCGTCCGGCAGGGGATGGGCGTGACGGCCATGAAAGTCATGTCGCGTGGAATCCTGTTTAAGGCCGTACCGTCGGCCAAATTGCTTCTCGGCTATGCGCTCACCCTCCCGGTCTCGAACGCCATCGTGGGCGTCATGAACGAGAAGCAGCTCGAACGAAATGTGGCCATCGCGAACAGGTTCTTCCCGCTGCCTCCCGAGGCCATGTCGAAGCTCGAGGACACCATGGAGCCCCTCGAGAAGGTCGGGAACTACTACAGGAAAGGCGCTCGCGGATATCACTTCCCGGATTCGGAGGAGACTCCGACGAGGGTACTCTAGTGCTCGCCCAGGTCCTTCCAAGATTCAGGACCCAGTTCGTGCTCCCGAAGACGCAGCCGGCGTCCTTCGCGGACCAAAAGAAGCGGTTCAAGAAACTGAAGAAGCTCGGGACGGGATTCTTCGGTGTCGGGTACTCGGCAGTCCTAGACGGCAAACCCGTCGTCATCAAGGTCGTCACCAAGCCCCAGTACGCGTTCATGAAATCACTTCGCCGCGAGGCGAGGATCCTGCGCCGGCTCCAGAAGTTCCCGTTCGTGCCCCGTCTCGTCGAAGTCGGATCCGACTACCTGATCATGGAAGACGTGGGTGGCGAGTCACTCCAGGCCCGGGCCAGCCGCAAAAAACTCACGGCCGAGGANNATCGACTTCGGAGTCTCGTGGGAAAAGGGCGGCGAAGATCCGCTGATCACCATGGCAGGCGTCAGGGACTGGTACACGGCCATGGCCAAGGACATCGAATTCATCCTGGGCTATATCGGGACTGTCATCGACACGCGGAAGGTTCCGGACAACATCCGGCAGATGATCCTCGCGATCGAGAAGAAGTATATCGACGTCCTCAACAAGGCTTTCGTGGACGAGAACACGGCCCGGGATCTTGCCAACGATCTCACGTTCGCGCTTGCCCAGTTGGGTGCCCGCGCCAGGCGCGGCAAGACCATGAAGCCCGAGTACGTCTTCGACATCTAGGTCTTGACGTCCTCGACGGCTGACCTGATCTTCTCGTAGTAGTCCATCACCTTCTGGCCATCGCCCTTGTCGAGCATCTGGCAGCTCATGAAGGTCGGGTAGCCGTTGACCGACATGGGACCCGCCTTGCTCATCTCCTCGTAGATGAAATCGATGTTCGCGTCCTGCATCTCCTTGATGAACTTCGGCTCGGCCAGAGCCAGTACCATGAAGACGCTGGATAACATTCTCGGCCTATCCTCGGGCTGGATATTTCGATCGCAGAAGATCTCGCCCCGGTAGAGTCTCTGAGCGAGTTCCTTGAGGTCCTTGTCTGGCTTGGGTTCGTATTTCATTCACTCCTCGTTAATCGAGTGTCACGAGCATAAATCGTTCGTCGCGTCCGAGATGGTACTCGATGATTTGCTCCATGGCATCCCGGGCCAGGTTGCCGAGACCGGCTCCCAGGAGGGGCAAGGCAATTCTTTCCCAGGCCCTGGCGTCAGCCAGTCCAGGAAATCCCTCAAGCAGGCGTGCGATAAGTTCAGGATCAGAATCCGATTTCCATGACGCCCAGGGCTGTTCCTTGTTGAGTGGCTTGGTCGGGAAGAAGATGAGGGGCGCGCCAGGGTACGGGATGATCCAGTGCGTGTGATCAAAAGCGAATCCGCGTTCGAACAGGTGCTTATGTCGTTGTCCGAGCCATCTTTCGCAGCCCGGGTATCTGTCCCGGGCGGCCTTGGCAAGCCCGCGCCCCATGACATTCGTGCCGTCGCGCTTCCAACCGATATTGACGGGAATGACGATCTTATATTCTTCAGCAAGACAATCCCAGATATCGCCGACGCGCTTTTTCATCGGCGTATTTCCCCTCCGCCGTCTTTGTCCTTGACGAGAATATTGATCTGCATGTCGATTCCCTGCGCGGCCTTGAGGGCGTCGACCAGGTGAGAGAACGAGCCCTTTATCCACTCGATGGCTGCCTCGTCCCCGCTGGTTTCGGAGATGTGCGAGAAGGCATTGAACAGGATGCCTGACGCGGCCGTGATACTGGCCGTGATGATGTCGCCGGCATCGATCTCGTCAAACTGGGTTTCCTGCCTGAGATGTGTTTCGAGTTTGTCGACGAACTCGCTTCCGGCGATGATGAGCGCTCGGGCTCTTTCGGGGTCCATCATTCCTCCTTGGGTATCTCGAGGTCGAACTCGAACGGTTTCACCTTTTTGCCGCTATCGAAATCTATCATCCACTGGACGGCTTCGGGAGGAAGTGAGAACTCGCGCAGGAGTTTATTGGACGGATATTGCTTGGGAACGGCCACCCGGCAGGCCGGAACCACGAACATCCGCCATTCGAGATCATAGACTTGGACGCGACCGTCCTGGGTGACCTCGACATGTCCGCCAATTCGTGGCCCAAGCGCGTACGCGATCGGACACCTGGCTGGATGCCGGGGTTCCCCGCACTTAATGTGGTAGTCTTCGACCTGTATCTTTTTTCGCGTCATGGTCTCCCTTGCACTCGAGTTCGTTCGGATCGTGGTGAATGAAGATACCA
>JABAOH010004258.1_pt1 | contig 10024 bp, 6 predicted proteins | sample 7062181 | NCBI WGS metagenome assembly JABAOH01 (sample SAMN14538630, study PRJNA623070) | marine sediment metagenome | biome: marine biome [ENVO:00000428]; feature: marine pelagic biome [ENVO:01000023]; material: deep marine sediment [ENVO:00002113]; isolation source: pool of 5 deep marine... | reverse complement strand
AAATTGTATTCTACGTCATAAGCTGTCTTGGCGTAAAAAGCTAACTCTTTCTTCTCGTGTTGGTGAAGCCTGAGGTTCTCCTTTCTTACGCCGATGTCAAGGTACCACTTCATCCGCTCTTCCTTCCAGTAGTCGATCCACTTTTGATCTTCCTTGGGGTTGATGAAATACTGCATCTCCATCTGCTCGAATTCCCTGGAGCGGAAGATAAAGTTGCCCGGCGAGATCTCGTTTCTGAAAGCCTTACCTATCTGAGCAATCCCGAAAGGAACCTTCTGACGGGCAGGTCCCATGACGTTCAGGAAGTTCACGTAGATCCCTTGAGCCGTTTCTGGTCTCAAGTAGACTGCCGATGCAGCGTCCTCCACCGGTCCCATATGCGTCTTAAACATCAAGTTGAACATGCGTGCCTCGGTCAGCTCGCCGCCGCAGTCGGGGCAGACGGAGCCCTCTATGTCGTCTGCTCTGAACCTTTGCTTGCACTTTCTGCAGTCTACCATGGGATCAGTGAAACTCTCCACGTGTCCGGAGGTAACCCACACCTGCGGATGCATCAAAATCGAAGCATCCACTCCCTCGATGTCGCTCCGGTACTGGGTCATGGATTTCCACCAATGTTCCTTGATGTTTTTCTTCATCTCCACGCCCAGGGGACCGTAGTCCCAGCAGCTGTTGATCCCACCGTAGATCTCTGAAGACTGAAAAATGAAGCCTCTCCTTTTGCACAAGGAGACCAATTTGTCCATCACATCGGGTTCTTTGCTTTTTGCCACATCTCCTCCCTAACAGGTCGAATTTTCCGATTTAGAGACGCCGGAGGGACCTCTTTTTGATTTTGATTTCTTTTCAGGTTGCTCTTGTCTTAACCTTTTGTCGGCTTTCAAGAATTCGAAAGACTTAAGATCCTTTCCCCTGCCGGTATGATAATCCAAAAGAGTCAGGATCACCTTCGAAATCTCCGCCAGTCGCTCCTTTGGAATATTATACGTATTTAAATTCCCAGTCTGGACGGATTGAAGTTTAGAAGCCCAACCAACCGAATGTCTTGGCAATCTAAGATATGGCTGATCCGCTCTGGTACACTTCTTGCAAACAATACCTCCCTTCTCCGGGCTGAACAATATTAATCTGCCCTGAACATTCTTGTTGCAGCTAACGCATCTGTCGAATTTGGGCTTATAGCCCAAAAGATCAGCCAGCTTCAAGGCAAAGTGGGTGAAGCATGTTTCAAGTGATTCATCAGGACAGTTTTCCATGAAGGACAGGGTGGCCAGACTCAATTGGAAAATGTGAGGACTTGATTCCTCGCCCGTGATCAGACGATCCAGAAGCTCCAAAGCAGCTGAGGCAAATACATAGCGGTTCAAATCCTTGTAGACGGACTGATATGACTCTATTGTATCAGCCTGAGATAGGAGATAGATCTCAGTAGTGCGCTTTTTGTAAAAGACGGCCTGGATGCGTGAAAAAGTTTGTAAGGAGCCGGCCAGTCTGCTCTTAGGACTTCTAATTCCTTTGGCAATGACTTTGACCTTGCCATGATCTCTGGTATAGAGGGTGGCTATTCTGGAAGTGTCGCCGAATTTTATGCTTTTCAAGACGATAGCTTCGGTCTTGGTAATGCTCATGGGGAAAGGGAATCGGGTGGAGCAGGTTGGTCGGATTTCTCCTTTGGTTTTGTCGGCTCGGTCTTATCCTGGTGGATGATGCGATATACCTTTTCCCCCTCTTTTACCATACCCAGTCTTTCTCGGGCTTGCTTTTCTATGTAGAATTCGTCGGTGGTAAGCCTTTTTTTCTCGATTTCCAGATCGACGATCTCCGCGTCGAGCATTTTGGACTGCTTTTCCAGATTCTTTTTCTCTTTCCACAGAGAGTGAATCTGAACAAATCCATAGGGTCCGGCGAAGAAACGATAAGCCAGGAAGGCGAAGGCCGAAAGCAGCAAGATCCTTTTAGCCGTCCTTTTCTTCTGAATGCTCCGCTCTTTTACCTTCCTGAAGAAGCTGCTCTGCGGAGAACCTCTTTTTGTCCGGCGTTTGGCCATTTCCGGCTGTTTGTTTGTGTCAGGTTTTATCAAGCAGTCTTCGCCACGCTTTACCTACACCTCTTCACTTTCAAGCTTTGCCCAGGAAATGCATATCGCGGTCACGGTCTGGAAATGAACTACGAACACTAATCCTCTAGGTCCGGACAAGTTCCTAGTTTGGGGCAACTTTCCGATTGCTTTTAGGGTTTGGATTCCCGCCAAATGCTCCAGCCAAACGTGAACGGGCTTCAGGGTTTTTCGATAGTATCTTTAATAAGCTCAAGTTGTCCACGGTAACCGTGCTGCAAGGGACTGGTCGTCGTCATATGCTTAACTGGGCTTGGCCGCTCTTGACCTCCATGCTCTTCCCAACCTGATACACTGGCAATTGTTCCCTCAAGAGATCATAAAGCTTGGTGCCTTTTGGCTTGTTTATGTTAACTGCCTGCAGCCCCTGACTTAGTTCCTCAAAGGACAGCTCTTCTTTTAGTACTTCCCAGAGAGGCCGGTCATCTGTAACGATGATTTTCTTGGCCGCATCTTCTGATAACATCTCCAGGCCTCCATTGGCGGCGATGGTCTTGGCCATGGTCTCAACCAGCGTCTGGCGCAAGATCTCCCACAGCTCCCTTCCCTGCATATGGGCGATAAGTCGGGCCAAAGCCAGGGATTGGGACAATATGGCGTTCATACCCAGGTTGCCTTTTCTCTGCATGACGTCGATCTGTTCCTGTGCGGCTGATCCCTCGCTTAGCTGGCCGCGCTCAATGGCAGTTTGTCTTTCCAGCGCAACAAGTCTTCTGTCTATATTGACCAGATTGATCAGGTCGGTTACCCTCTGATCTTCAAAAGCTCTGGCCAAGGTCTTGTTTACATGATCCACTGCATTGAGGCAGCCCTTGCCAGCGTAACGCTTGGAACGCCGGTAAAGCTCACTTAAAGCCGCATCCTGATATCCGTCAATGTCATTCTTGCTGACGTCTTTTCTAAAACCATAACTCCCATCCGGGTTCTTTTTAAACAAAGAAAGGTATCCGTCTTTGGTGATCTGACTTCGTTCGATCACGCTGTCCACCAGGTGTATGGCCTCGTCTGTGCCGGCCGAGGTCCCCAAGGGCGTGGAACCGGTAAAGCTGAAGAAGTTCCTGAAACGCTCGCTGCCTTTGATACCGAAGGAGACCCTCAAACCCACCGTGGGTATGCCGGCATTGGTCGCCTCTTCCCATGCGAAGACATTGGTGATGACCAGACGATTGACCAGATTCTCCGCATCCTGTTCCAAAGACGTATCCTTCTCGCCTGTGTCTCGGCCCTTTGACCGAGCCAGGTTAACTGCCTCGGCCATAATCTTCATGATGGCCCCGTACTTGAACAACCGCTCCGTGTTTGCGCCTCCGCCTGCCTTAAGCCCCATGGTGAAGGCGGCCAGCGCAATCTGGGCCTCCATATCATCGTTGGGGGATTTTGAGCGGTGTGATACCACTATCTCCAGGGAGTTTCCTATGGCGACCAGGATCGCAAGGAGCGTCTCAGACAGGGTCCCGATCTGATTGGCCTTGCACAGGAAGGTATTATTCAGTTCGTTCTCCGCAGCGTATTCGATGGAGGAATCTTTGGTGGTAACTGAATCGTCGCCGATGATGAAGAGCTTCTCGCCCAGTCCCTTCATGATCAAGGCCCAGCCCGCATCATCGTCTTCGGCAAAGCCATCTTCAACGGATACAATTGGCACGTCGTCTTCTTCGATGGTTCTTCTGTAGAGCTCGTAAACCTCGTCCCTGGACATAACCACTTTTTCCTTATCTTTCCAGAACAGATACGTGCCTATGACATCAGGCTGCTCGAATTCTTCCCTGTAGGCATTCTGCAATTCGCTGGCTGCAGGATCGAGGGCTAAGGCTACGTCGGTGCCAGGGACATATCCACACTCGATGATGGTTTGTTTTGCCATTCTCCAGAGTCTTTGTTCTGGAACCAGGTCGCCTTCTTCTTTGGTCACATAAGGAGCCAATCCTCCTTCCAGCCCTATACCCATGACTCGGCATCCCTCTGCATTTTCGATGATCTCTTTTAAGCGGTTCTGCAGGTTCACCGTCATCTCCTGGGCATCTTCGTAGTTTTTGGCCGACAGAATTACGAACATGGTCTCCTGCATGGAGATGTTACTTTCAGGATACTCCTTTTCGGTGTGGCGGCCGCCCATGCCGGAGTTGCGATATTGCCAGGGCGCCCAGATTCTGGTGCTGCCTGTGCCATCAATTACCTGCATTCTGGTCTTCTGCATCCGTGCCTTGACTGAGGCTACCTGTTTTATCCAGGCTGCCGGCTTGGCCTTCACCTCGATCTCCTCAGCCCGCTGCCTGGCCAAGCGCTCCCTCTCCTTGAATTGTCTATACTTACCAGGGTCAGCTATCAGGAAGTCCAGTCCACCTATCGCACCGAACGCCAGAAACAGGCGGCCGATGTAAACCGTCAGGGCGAACTCTGCCCATAGGCCTGTGCCAATCAAGATCCCGGCCAAAGGCAGGAATATCATACTCAGATTCCTGCTCGCCCGAGGGCCGGCAGCCGACACCGCCAAGTTAAACGGTGCATCCGCGTAATAGTTCAGGCTGCTCTTTATGACCCCGGGGAATTTACCGTACGGGATGAGGCCGAACATCTTTAGGTACCAAAGGAGCCGACCGGCCAGAGGCCGACTCAGGTTTGTCTTGGCCCCAGCAAGTAATTTCTGGTTTAAAGCGTCCAGTTTGACTGCCTTCAGATAATGGCCCATCTCGTGTACCGCAATACCGGTATGCCAGCTTAAACACAGAAACAGAATCGAGACGAAGGTCTCCGGTGAGAAGAACATGAATTTTAGTGTCCCGCCTTTCCCTATTATATCCGAAGGTAGGGACAATACGCTGGAGATGAATGCCACGTGGAAAGACACTAAAATATGGTTGGCTATGACCCAGCCTTTTTCAAGGTAACAGCCAAAGACCTGTTGCGGAAGACACAATCCGCGCCACCTTGAAAAGATAGGCATCTTCTTGAGATGGTATTTGAATAGACTAAGCTTACCGGTGATCGGATCAAATGCGCTCTTGAGACCTGTGAGTTCGGTCATCTTCTTCTCCTCCTTTAGGATTAACAAACGATCCTTGTTTGGGAGCATAATTTAACTTAGAGAAAAATGCAAGAGAAAAATCAGCTTGACAGATTCTCCTTGGTGCACTCTTGCTGGAAATGAATTTTTGCATGCTCATCGAAAAACCCCCACCTCTCCTCTTTTTGGGCTGCAACGCAGCTTTCGGATTCAAATATTTATAGATCGGATGCTGTGCGACTATCTTTAGGATGTCTGGGCAGTGGGCAGAAGAATGAGGGTAAGCACTTACTCGTAGCACCACCCTATTGTGACGCGACGACACCTACTGAAGTCGGGTGGCGTTTCAGCTCCCCTGCCCCCGCCAAGAATCTACAAGAGCTGGGCTCTTTTCCTTATTGCCCATTCTACGGACAAACAGAGAACAAATATGGCCAACAGTAAGGGATGATTCCAGAAGGGAATCTCTTTTGTTTTCTGCTCCTCTTTGTCCACCAGGCCCAGGTCATTCGCCAGATCTCGAATCCCTTCTTTCTCGTAATATTTACCTCCAGAGACATCAGCCATTCTTTTCAGCAGGTCGAAGTCCGTCTTCAAATCAGAGCTTTCCAGGCTATATTCTTCGACTAAGAATTCACTGCGTTTTGTTCCCATTTCCTTGGCATCCCGGAGGACCCTACCTTCAAGGGAGTATTTCCCGGGCGGCAGTGCCCTGGTCGTGGCGGTATAGTCACCCACATCATCCAGGCTTAGGTTGATCACCTCTGAATCCGGCAGAGCCTCCCCCTTGATCCTCACCACCACCGAGGCGTCTTTTATCTTCTGATAATTCTGATCGAAGACTTTGGCTTTTACCGCTATCCTCTCTCCACCTTTGTAGATCACTTTGTCGGTGAACAGATTTATCAAGTCCATGTCCTCTCTGACCACCAGCCATCGAATGGAATTATTCCAGAATGTCTGATAGATCTGGTTATCCTTCCCCACTCCCCACATCAGAAAATCCCATCTCCATAAGGGCGTAACCAGGATAACCATCATCTTTCCCTTTCCATAGTTTCTCACCGCTATGCCCGGAGAGAACAGGTCAGGGTTTGCGGCATTTCTAAATCCTGCCAAATTGGTGGCCTCTTGGGTCAGCGAGCCCAGTATGGCAGCTCCCGAAAAGGGAGGAAGATCAGACCACACCTTTTCATTCTCTTCCAGATTCTCTGCCAATCGGGTAATGGGGTGCACTTTCCCTTCTTCTGTAAGCTTAAGATTTATGTTGGCGGAGGTGAAGCTGACTCTTTTTCCTGACGGATCAAAAGGCAAAAGCGAGGAGGTCCCAATGAATCCATGGGAATCCATAAACTCTNNTTTGAAGATGAAATCCTCGATTTGCTTTTGGCGCCGGGCCAGAATGAATCTGGGAGGATCGACAAAGGTCAGTATGTCAAACGAAGCCAGTTCTTTTCCTGCCTGCGGAAATCTGCCCAAGATCGAGCGCCCTTCCTCTCCATAAACCAGGGTTTCAAGCTCAACGTTTTTGTCTCTTTCCAACGCCCTTTTTAAGAAGGTGTACTCCCAGTTCAGGCTGCCGGTGGTTAAGAGTANNTAAGAGTACTCTGATTTTGCCCTTCAAGATCTTAATGGTGAATGCGCGCCGATTATTCTCCCTGACCGTTTCCCCTTCCAAAACAGGAACTGTCACATCGTACCGATGCAGGCCCGCCTGCTCCGGCGTGATGGCCAGATCAACGGTGTGGGTTGCCCCGGATCTGTCCAGGGTTAGGTTTTTCTGGGTTAAGGTCTTTTCTTTTTCCCTTATCGAAACTGGAATCTTGAGCTGGTCAAAGCCCGTTTGAGAGATATCCACGACCATGGGAATCTGGTCGCCCACATAGCCCACGTCATTGTGTGCGATCCTTTCTATCCTGACGTCCTTGGGAGGAGTGTACTGGCCGACGCCACAGGTGTAGATGGGGAAATGGGCCGATCCTGCTGCCAGCACCGGGTCGTCTCCCAGGTTACTGGCACCATCGCTTAGGATTACCATGCCCACCAAGTTCTCTTCCCTCAATTTCTTAGCCACTGACTGGATTGCTTCTCCTATGGAGGTAGCCTGACCCAAAGTGTCGGGCAATTCTCCTTTTAGTTCCAAAGGGACCACGGAATCGGCAAAACCAAAGGTCTTTAATTCTGCTCGGGAAGAGATATCTTCAAACATCCCGTCCTTCAGCAGGCGCTTCAGTTCGTCAATCCTGCGGATGCCAGCGCCCCTGAGATTCATGCTGCCGGAGACGTCCAAAAGTAGGGCGACGGTGGGCTTTCGGATATGTCTTCTGGCTACGGTTAAAATGGGTTCAGACAGGACCAAAAAAAGGGCAAACAAAGCCAGCACCCTTAAACTGAGAAGAAAAGCCTTCTTTTTTTTGCCCAGGGGAGGGAAGGTACGACGGTAAGCCAGCACGGCTAACAGGAGGGCTAAGGCGAAAAGTCCAATCACCACCGCCAGATTTTTCTCTTGAATGGCTAAAAGCAGCCGAGTTATTCCAAACAACCTGTCTTTCTCCTTTCCCGAGATTTATAAGGAGATACGCAGTGATTGGCACGGTTGTTTTGAAAAGGGAAATCGAACAATGTCCACGGCAGGTGTGGAATGATCTTGGTCTGAAGATGATGGAAGGATGGTTCAACAGATTTTGATTCTCGGTTTTTCGGAGGGCACGGGGAAGAAAAGAGCGTAGCTATTCTTCTCTCTGGATGGCAAAACTGACCAGTTCCTCCAGTGCTTTCCTATACTTGGAATGCTTCAGCTTTGACAGATGGCCAAGAGCTTTGTCTCCAAAGCTGTTCGCCTTTTCAAGCGCGTAATCTACTCCGCCGTTGCCTTTTATCAGAGAGAGTATTTCGTCGAAATCCTCTTGATTGAAATCGTTTTTCAAAAGCTTCAGGATCTTCTCTCTGGAACGCCTGTCGCTTTCCCTTAAGGTGCATATCAAAGGCAGAGTGATCTTTCCTTCCTTCATATCATTTCCCAGACCCTTACCTGTTTTCTCGGATTCACCTACCCAGTCTAAGAGATCATCGGTTATCTGAAAGGCCATTCCCAGGTTTTGTCCATAGCCCCTCAGCTCCTTCTGTGCCTTCTCGTTCGCTCCCGCGGCGACCGCCCCGGATTCGCAGGAGGCGGTGAAAAGTGAGGCCGTTTTTGCGGAGATGATTTCCAGGTAGGTCTCCTCATCTAGATCGAAGTTGCGGCTCTCCTGTACCTCATTCATCTCTCCTATGCTCAAATTCTCCGTGGCTTTGGAGATGGTGGAGAGCAGAGCTTGAGATTCGGTTTCCACTATCAGTCTCAAAGACTTGGCCAGAAGAAAATCACCCATCAAGACCGAGACCAAGTTGTTCCATTTGTGATTCACCGAAACCTGTCCTCTTCTTACCTTGGATTGGTCTATCACGTCGTCGTGCAACAGCGTGGCGGTGTGTATGAACTCAATCGCTAATGCCACGTTCATCACCTGTGGATTGGAGAGAGAGTCAACTTTGGAGTTCAAACATGCTCCGTAGGAGAGAAACACCATCGCTGGTCTCAGCCTCTTGCCCTTCCGATTAACCAGATGGCGGGCTACCTTTGAGATCAGAAGAGAATCGGTACTCAGATTCTCTTTGAGCTTCTGATCAAACAGCTTGAGATCTTCTTCGATCGGCAAAAGTATCGGATTGACGTCCATCACTCCAGTCAGGTTAGCTTCTTCCGGAGCTAAACTTGGATACTACAATTACATGGCTCAATAATATACGTTCTCTCCACGGAAAGTCAAACAAAAAAGTATCTGTGCTTGCCGTAGATTGTGTTCCAGAGTCGAAATCCAGTAAAACGGTTCTGTCCTTGGGTGGGGATCTAACTGGTTTGATGCTGTTTGGGCATCTGCCTAAGGTACTTCTGAAAAATCTGTTTTACCTCTTCGGGGGTTTCCAAGGCGAATAACTGTTGTCTGAGCTCCTTGGCACGGGGCAGACCTTTGGTATACCAGACCAAGTGTTTTCTCATGGTTTTCATACCCGGAAGTTCGCCTTTTACCATCACCGAGAGCTCTGTATGGTCAAGGCAGGTCTGGATTCTCTCCTCCATTGACGGTTCTGGCAAAAGCCTTCCGTATTTTAGAAAATGATTGGTCCTGGAGAATATCCACGGATTTCCCAAGGAGCCCCTGCCTATCATTACTGCATCACAACCGGTACGATCAATCATGTTTTTGGCATCCTGAGGAGAGAAAACATCGCCCGACCCGATCACCGGTATACGGACCGCCCTTTTCACGGCAGCTATGGTATCCCAATCCGCCCTATTTGAGAATCCTTCCTTCTGAGTGCGGGGATGCACCGTGATGGCTGAGATTCCACACTCTTCTGCGATTCTTGCTGCAGGAACAGCTACCACCCTATCCTGATCCCAGCCGCTTCTGATCTTTGCGGTCACCGGAACCTGGGAGAATCTTTTGACCGCTGTGAATATCTTCTCCAGAAGCTGCAGATCCTTAAGCAGAGCCGCCCCCCCGTTCTTCTTTACCACCTTTTGCACCGGACAGCCGCAGTTTAGGTCGATTAAATCCGGTCGGCGCTCATTGACCAGCTGGCAAGCCAGAGCCATTCTCTCCGGGTCGGCTCCAAAGATTTGGGCGCCTATGGGTCTCTCTTGGAGACTGAAGTCAAGAAGCCTTAGGGAGCCGATGCCATTATGCACCAGCCCCTCTGCTGAGATCATCTCGGTGTAAACTAAAGCTGCCCCGAAGCGCCTAGCCATTAGCCGAAACGGGGTATCGGCAATTCCGGCCAGGGGAGCCAAGACTACCTTTCCGGGCAAAATCAAGTTTGGCATTTTCATGTCGACAATATAATGAAAACCAAGCCAGGGT
>JABAOH010091358.1_pt2 | contig 10025 bp, 8 predicted proteins | sample 7062181 | NCBI WGS metagenome assembly JABAOH01 (sample SAMN14538630, study PRJNA623070) | marine sediment metagenome | biome: marine biome [ENVO:00000428]; feature: marine pelagic biome [ENVO:01000023]; material: deep marine sediment [ENVO:00002113]; isolation source: pool of 5 deep marine... | reverse complement strand
GCGACGCTGCGCGCCGCCGCGGTGATGGGACCCTCGCCGGGGGATGGGGCGGCTGCGAGCGCCACGTCCTGCTCCAAGACGTACCAGCCCTGGTAGCCGTCTTCCTCCAGCCGCCGGATGATCCCGGCGACGTCCACATCGCCTTCCCCCAACGGCTTGAACATGCCCTCGATCACCGCCGCCCGGAACCCGATCTGCCCGGCGCGCACCCGCTGCGCCATGGCGCCGTCGACGTCCTTGAGGTGGACGTGCGCTACCCGGCCGCGGGCGAGTTGCGTGATGGCCACCGGGTCGGCACCGGCCAGGAAGAGATGGCCGGTGTCGATGCACAGCTCGACCTCGGTCTTCTCCAGGAGGCGCGTCACGTCTCCGAGCCGCTCGATGGCCATCCCCCAGTGCTGATGCAGCGCCGTCACCAGCCCCCGGCGAGCCGCGATTTCCATCACCCTCTCCACGTTCGCCTCGAACAGCCCCCACTCTTTTTCGGTCATCTCGACGGAGACGTCGTAGCCGGCGTGATGGGAGTCGGGTCCCAAGACGAGCACCTTCGCCCCGCACGCCGCCAGGGTGTGCGCCGCCCGTTCCACGTAGTCGAGTTGGGCTGCGGCGAGTTCGGGCCGGTAGAGCACCGCGGGCACGAAGCCACCCGCCAGTGTCAGCCCGTAGGAGTCCAGCAGGCGAGCGAGTTCGGTGGGATCAGTGGGAAGGAACCCGTCCGGTCCCAGTTCGGTCGCCTTGAGGCCGATGGAGGCCATCTCGCTGAGGACGCGATCGTGGGGCAGGAGGTGACCCCAGCCCGGCGACCCATCCACTCCCCAAGTGATGGGCGCCCCGGCCACCCGCGACAGCAGATCACTCATCGGCGCGGCTCCCCTCGCCTGCCCGCGCCGGGAGGGAGAGAAGGAGGTAACCTCCGCCGAGCCGCGGCACCATGGGGATTACCTCCATCCTCCGCCCCTTTCCGGGGAGTCGCCTGCGCTGAGCGAGACTGTGGAACGTTCCAAAACTGCACCGTAAAGGGACCCTGCGCTGCTGTCAAGAGGTGTCCGGCAGGGGTTCCAGGGGCAGGTCGTCGAGCGGGGTGGTGGGATCGGGACCGTCAGCCTTTGAGGGCGCCGGCCATCAATCCCCGCATGAAGTAGCGCCCCATCAGGATGTAGACCAGCAGCGTGGGCAGGGCGGCCAGCAGCGCCCCGGCCATCTGCACGTTCCACTCCACGATCTGGCTGCCGGCGAGGTTGTTGAGGGCGACGGTCACCGGCCAGGATGAGGGCCGGGTGAGCACGATGGCGAAGAGAAACTCGTTCCAGATATTGGTGAACTGCCAGATGAGCACCACTGCGAAGCTGGGTAACGACAGCGGCAGCACCACGTGGCGGAAGACCCCGAAGAAGCCGGCGCCGTCGATGGAGGCGGATTCCACGATCTCGGTGGGCAGGCCGGCGTAGTAGTTGCGGAAGATCAGCGTGGTGATGGGAATGCCGTAGACCACGTGCACCAGGATGAGCCCGGGAATGCCCCCGAAGAGGTTGATCTGCTGCATGAACTGCACCAGGGGGATGAGCACGCTCTGGTAGGGGATGAACATCCCGAAGAGGAAGAGGGTGAAGATCACGTCCGACCCGCGGAACTTCCACTTGGACAGCACGTAGCCGTTGAGCGAGCCCAGCAGCGCCGAGAGCAAGGCCGCCGGTACCGCCAGCATCACGCTGTTGAGGAGGTGGGGCCGCAGCGCATCGAAGGCGGCAATGAAGTTCTCGAAGTTGATGCCGCCGGGGAGCCTCCACATCGTGGCCAGGTTGACCTCGGCGAAGCTCTTCAGGCCGGTGATCAGCATCACGTACACCGGCAGCAGGTAGAAGAGCACCATGGCCACCAACGCCAGGATTCCTCCCCAGTGCAGGATCCGACGCCGCAGCGCGGCTCCCCCTCCGGCGGCGTGAGCCACGCTCGTCATAGCTCCGCCTCCCGCCGCATGCTGTACACCAGGTAGGGGATGACCAGCACCGCCACGCTGATGAGGAGCAGGATGCCGATGCTCGCCCCGCGGGCGAAGTTGTTGGCATCGAAGGTGGTGGTCCACATGTAGATGGCGGGCACGTCGAGGGCGATGTTCTTGCCGCTGATGGCCACGATCAGGTCGAAGATCTTCAACGAGATGTGGCCCAGGATGATGAGAGCGCTGAGCAGCACCGGCCGCAGCAGCGGCAGGATCACCCGCCGGTAGAGCTGCACCTCGCCGGCGCCGTCGACCCGGGCCGCTTCCTTGACGTCCTCGGGAACCGCCCGCAGCCCGGCGAGGAAGAGCGCCATGGTGAATCCCGACATCTGCCAGACGGCGGGGATACCGATGAAGGCGATCCCCCACGGCGGGTCGGTGGTGTGCCACTGGTTGATGAGGAAGTCGAGGCCGAACACATCGAAGAGCTGGTTGAGCCCGCTCACCCGGGCCCCGGTGGCAGGGTTCATCAGCCAGCGCCACGCCACTCCCGTCACGATGAGCGATACCGCCATCGGGAACAAGAAGACGCTGCGGAAGAACCCTTCGGCGGGGATCTTGCGGTCGAGGAGGATGGCGAGGGCCAGCCCCAGCAGCACTGCTCCCACCACGAACACCACGGTGAACACCAGCGTGTTGCGCATGTCGATGTGGAAGCGGCGGTCGTCGAACAGCTCGGCGAAGTTGCCCAATCCCTCCCAGGTGTAGTCCGGCAGCAGGCCCTGCCACTTGCTGAGGGACACCCGTCCTGACCAAGCGATGAACCCGTAGACGAAGACGCCGATTGCAGCGATGGAGGGGGAGATCATCGCTATGGCGATGAGGCGGTCGCGTGATGTGCGAATCGGCTCCTCCGTCGGCTACGGCCCTCCGGCCGGAACCGGAGCGGCGGGGGACGCAGCGGCGTAGACGAGGGTAGTCCGGGCCCGGCGGGCCCGGACTACATCTCGAAGCTACGGCCTAGGAGCAGGGCCCGGCAGAGGCGCAGGCATCTACCAGGGCGTCCTGGAAGGCGTCGGCGTCCCCGTCGGCCAGGAACAGGCCGATGGCGGAATCGATCTCGGACTTCCAGTTGTCGTTGGCCACGACCCCGTGAGTGAGGCTGCCCACCACGGTGTCGCTCATCCAGTCGTCCATGGCCGACTGCAGGTAGGCGTCATAGAGGCCGCGATCACCGTCGGTACGGGCCGGGATCGAGCCCTTGATGGGATTGAAGGCGTCCTGCCCCGCTTTGGAGCCGGCCACCTTCAGCCAGGCGATGGCCCCGTCACGGTTGGGGGCACCTCGCGGCAGCACGAAGCTGTCGGACAGGAACTGGAAGATGCCGTCGGTACCCGGCGACGGCGCCCACCCGAATCCGGGTCCCGGCTCCAGGCCTTGGGCCTTGAAGAAGCCCTCGGCCCAGTCGCCCATGATGGTGAACGCGGCGTCGCCGTCCACCACCAGCTGCGCCGCCTGGTCCCAGGAGAGGGTCGAGGCGTCGCTGTTGGTGACCTCCAGAGCCTCGGCGAAGGTCTCGATCGCCGCGGCGACGTCGGCGCCACTCCAGTCGTTGCTGCCGTCCCACAGGCCGCTGTAGGCGTCGGCACCCATGGTTCCGAGCAGCACCGTCTCGAAGAGGTGCATGGACGTCCATTGCTCGCCCATTGCCAGCGGGGTGATACCCACTCCCTGCAGCGTCTCCGCCGCGGCGAAGAAGTCGTCCCAGCTAGTGGGGACGTCCACCCCGGCGTCGCTCAGGACGTCAGGGTCATACCAGAGCACGTTGGCGCGATGGATGTTCACCGGCACCGAGTAGATCTGCCCGTCCTGGGACATCAGCGGGATCAGCGTGTCCGGCATCACGTCGAGCCAGCCCTCCTCGTCGTAGAGGAAGTTGAGTGGCTCGAGTTGCCCTGCCGCCACGTAGGTGCCGATGAGCTCCTGGCCGGCATGGCCTTGCCACGAATCCGGCGGGTCGTTCGCCGACAGCCGGGTCGCCAGCACGGCGCGAGCGTTGGTGCCGGCGCCGCCGGCGACCGCCGCGTTCTCGAAGGAGAACTCGGGATACGTGGCGGCAAAGACGCCGAGCATAGCCTCGAGGCCCTCGGCCTCACCGCCGGCGGTCCACCAGCTGAACACCTCCACTGAACCCGCCGGGCCGGGCGCGGTGGTCTCGGTTGGTCCGGCCGTCGTTCCCGGAGCGGCGGTGGTCTCTGCTGCTTCATCGTCGCCGCAAGCGGCAGCCAGCAGCGCCAGTGCTGCGAGCGCGATTACGAGTCTCGATTTCATGCCTTCTCCCTTGTTAGCCCGCCATCGGTGGGCAACTTCCCGCGCCCCAAGCGGCTCTATGGGATGCCGGTCGATCCGACGAGGAGCTGCCACCTCGGTGGTCCTTACCCACTCAGACTAACGAGCCCGGGGGCACACCGGATCGCCGATGCGACGTAGCAGAACGAGGCAGCGGCGAATTCGCCACATCACCGCTCCGCTTCGGACTGGAACGTTCCAACGCCCCGGGGGTATAGTGCCCGCGCCGAGGAGGGCGAGTGCACCGCATCTGGTTCGAACGGGAGCCGCAACCGGAGCACCTGGCGCTCCTCGACGGGGTTGCCCTGCCGCTGGGGCCCGCTTCCGGCGACGATCCCTTTCGCGAGCTGGGAGAGGCGGACGCCATCGTCGCCTCCGTCCGCGTCTACGGCGCCGAGGTGATGGACCTCGCCCCGCGAGTGCAAGTCATCTGCCGGACCGGCATCGGATACGACAAGGTGGACGTGGCCGCCGCCACCCGCAGAGGAATCGCGGTGTGCAACACCCCCGACGCCCCCACCATCTCCACCGCCGAGCACGCCGTCGCCCTGATGCTGGCCGTGGCGAAGCGGCTCCCAAGTGCGGCGGCGGAGCTACGCGCCGGCGGCGGCGACTTCTTCGCCCAGCACCAGGGCATGGAGCTTCATGGGAAGACGCTGGGCCTGGTGGGACTGGGCCGTATCGGGGGCCGGGTGGCCGCAGTCGCGAGGGCGCTGGGCATGCAGGTGCACGCCTTCGACCCCTATGCTCCGCCTGACCGAGCTGCGGCGCTCGGCGTCGAGGTCGCCGGCTCCCTCGACGCGTTGCTCACCGCCGCCGACGTGGTCTCGCTGCACGTCCCGCTCACCGAGGAGACGCGAGGCCTGATGGACGCGGCCCGCTTCTCGGCGATGCGACCGGGGTCGCTGTTGATCAACACCGCGCGAGGCGGTCTAGTGGACCAGGAAGCTCTGCTGCGCGCCCTGGAAGAGGGTCCGCTGGCGGGGGCCGGGCTGGACGTGACCGAGCCGGAGCCGCTCGATCCGTCTCATCCGCTGCTGCACCGGGACGACGTCATCGTCACTCCGCACGTGGCGTCGGCCACGGTGGCCGGCAAGGATCGCATCTACCGTCAGGCCATCGCCCAAGCCTTGCAGGTGCTGCGAGGAGAGCGTCCCCCCCACCTGGTCAACCCCGACGTATGGGAACACCGTCGTACCTCGACCTCGAGGCGGCCCGAGTGAGCTACACGGTCGGCGTCGGTGTGGTGGGGTTCGGGTGGATGGGCCAGGCCCATTCCCGTTCCTACCGCAACATCCCCGTCTACTTCCCGGAGGCGGGGATCACCCCCCGCCTGGTGGCGATGGCGGATACCGTGCCCCACCGGGTGGAGCTGGCCACCGGCAACTTCGGCTTCGAGCTCGGCAGCGACGACTGGCGCCGGGTGGTGGAGCATCCCGAGGTCGACGTGGTGGACATCTGCGCTCCCAACGCGCTGCACCAGGAACTCGCCGAGGCCGCCGCCGCGGTGGGAAAGCACGTCTTCTGCGAGAAGCCGGTGGGAGTCGATCCGCCCGCCACCGCCGCCATCGAGGCGGCGGCACGCCGGGCGGGAGTGCTCACCGGGGTCGGCTACAACTACCGGTGGGCTCCATTGGTGCAATACACCAAGCAGCTCATCGGAGAAGGCCGCTTCGGAGAGCTGACCCACTACCGGGGGCGCTTCTTCTCCATGTACGGCCGGGACCGGCTCGGGCTACTCACCTGGCGATTTCTCCAAGAGGAGGCCGGGTACGGTGTGCTGATGGACATCATGTCGCATACGATCGACATGGCTCACTACCTGGCGGGCCCGATCACCCGCCTCGTCGCCACCAAGGAGACCTTCGTCAGGGAGCGTCCGCTGCCCCGGCCGGGTGAGGGCACACACTACGACCGCGGCCGGCCCGGCGATCCCGTGGGGGCGGTGACCAACGAGGACTACGTGGGAGCGCTGGTCGAGTTCGCCGGTGGGGCTCGCGGCACGCTGGAGACGGACCGCAGCATCTACGGCCCGCAGAGCGACATGGCGTTCGAGCTGAACGGGGCGCGGGGGGCGGCTTCATGGAGCCACGAGAGTCTCAACGAGTTGCAGCTCTATCTTCCTGAGGAGAGCCCGGCCGACGGCTACCTCCGCGTGCTGGCCGGCGACGCCTTGCCCCACCAGGCGAACTTCGTGCCCGGCGGCGGCAATTCCATCGGCTACGAGGACATGAAGGTCATCGAGGCGCTGGAATACCTCAAGAGCGTACGGGACGGCGTCCAGGGCAGCCCCGGCTTCGCCGAGGCGCTGGCGGTGGCGGAGGTACAGACCGCCATGATCAGGTCGTGGCAGTCCGGGTCGTGGGAAGAGGTGACCAGCCTGCGCATCGACTGAGAGGCCGTCCGGGACGAGCGGTGTGAACGGCACCCCCGCCGTGCCGCCGACCGGACGGTGAGTGGAGACCGTGGAGCGCCACGGCCGGGACCGGTGAGGATGACATGCTGCACAACACGACAAAGGCGAAGCTCCAGGCCGGCGGGACCGTGGTCGGCTGCTTCTTCCGCCACGCCGCCCCATCGCTGGCCGAGTACGCCGCCTTGCTGGGGTGGGACTTCCTGGTCTTCGATGCGGAGCATGGGACGCTGCAACCCGGCGACGTGGAGAACCTGGTGCGGGCGGCCGAGCTGCGGGGAGTCACCCCGATGACGAGAGTGACCACCAATCAACCTCACATCATCCTGCGCTTCCTCGACACCGGCAGCCACGGCGTCCACGTGCCCTGGGTGAACAGCGCGGCCGAGGCAGAGAGCGCCGTGGCCGCGGTGAAGTACCACCCTCGCGGCCAGCGGGGACTGGCCGGGAGCCGGGCGGCGGACTGGGGGGTGACCGAACCCCTCGGCGACTACGTGCGGCGCGCCAACGCCGAGACGCTGGTCGTCATTCACATCGAGACCGGCGAGGCGGTGGACGCGATAGAGGACTACCTCGCAGTCGACGGCATCGATGTGCTCTTTCTGGGGCCCACCGACCTCTCGCACTCGCTGGGCGTACCCGGTGAACGGGATCATCCGAAGGTGGTGGAGGCCCTGCACCGGACGGCCGAGGCAGTGGTTGGCTCGGACAAGGTGCTCGGCATCTTCGCCGGCACCCCCGAGAAGGCCGTCGAGTGGCGCGACCGCGGGGCCCGCTACATCACCACGGGCCTGGAGTCGGTGCTGGCGACGGGAACCCGTCACTATCTGAACCAGGTCCGCGGCTGAGGGAGGAGCGAGATGCAGACGCAACGGCTCACCACCGCGCAGGCGATCGTCAAGTACCTGACGGCGCAGCGAACCGTGATCCACGGGGAGGATGCCCCCCTGTTCGCCGGTGTATTCGCCATCTTCGGGCACGGCAATGTCACCTGCCTCGGCGAAGCGTTGGAGCGCCACCAGGACGAGCTCCCCACCTGGCGAGGGCAGAACGAGCAGTCGATGGCGCTGGCCGGTATTGCCTACGCCAAAGCCAAGCGACGCCGCCAGATCATGGTGGCCTCGGCCTCGATCGGGCCCGGTCCCACCAACATGGTGACCGCGGCCGCGGTCGCCCACGCCAACCGGCTCCCGCTGCTGCTCTTGGGAGGTGACAACTTCGCCAGCCGCATCCCCGATCCGGTGTTGCAGCAGGTGGAGCACTTCCACGACCCCACGCTGGCGGTCAACGACGCGTTCAAGGCCGTCACCCGTTTCTGGGACCGCATCACCCGTCCGGAGCAGATCGTCCAGTCACTGCCACAAGCGGTTGCCGTCATGCTCGACCCCGAGGATTGCGGTCCGGCGTTCATCAGCCTGCCGCAGGACGTACAAGCGGAGGCCTTCGACTTTCCGAGCGCGTTCTTCGAGCGGCGGGTCCACCACATCCGGCGCCCGGCTCCCGACCCTTGGGACGTGGACGGAGCAGTAGCGGTCCTCCGTGAGGCCCGGCAGCCGCTCATCATCGCCGGCGGTGGAGTGCACTACTCCGGCGCGGTGCCGGAGCTCACCGACTTCGCCGAACGCCGCGGCATTCCGGTGGTCGAGACCGTGGCCGGCAAAGGCGTGCTCGTCCACGATCACCCCAACTTCATGGGTCCCATCGGCGTCACCGGGAGCTCCTCCGCCAACGCCATCGCCGAGGACGCCGACGTGGTGCTGGCGGTGGGTACCCGCCTCCAGGACTTCACCACCGGCTCGTGGGCGGTCTTCAAGAACCCCGACCTGCGGCTGGTCTCCGTGAACGTGGGCCGCTGGGATGCCACCAAGCACGCGGCTCACGGGGTCATCGGCGACGCCTTGCTCTCCCTGCAGCTAATCGACGAGGGATTGGGCGACTACGGGGCGGCGCCGGAATGGTTGGAGAGCGCGGCGGCCCACCGAACGCGCTGGCACGAGTACCTCGACGAGGTCTCTGCTCCCTCCGACCTGGAACCTCCCTCTTATGCCCAGGTGATCCGCTGCGTCCACGAGGTGGCCGATCCCACCGACTACTGCGTCTCCGCCGCGGGAGGTCTGCCCGGGGAGCTCAACGCCAACTGGCACGTCCGCACCGTGGGTACCTTCGACTGTGAGTACGGCTACAGCTGCATGGGCTATGAGATCGCCGGGGCGTGGGGCGCCAAGATGGCCTTGGGCGCCGACCAGGACGTGATCTGCTGGGTCGGGGACGGCTCCTACCTGATGATGAACTCTGATATCTACAGCACGGTCATGACCGGCCACAAGGTGATCTTCATCGTGTGCGACAACGGCGGGTTCGCGGTGATCAACCGGCTGCAGATGAACAAGGGCGGGGCCGAGTTCAACAACTTGTTCGAGCACACCCGGGGGGAGCGGCTCTTTCGGGTGGACTTCGTCAAGCACGCCGAATCGATGGGTGCCATCGCCGAGAGGGTGGCCACGCTGGAGGAGCTGCGGGAGGCGTTCCAGCGGGCAAAAGCGGCCGACCGCAGCTACGTCATCGTCATCGAGACTCATCAATACACCTGGACCGAGGGGGGTGCCTGGTGGGACGTTGGCGTACCAGAGGTCAGCGAGCGGGAGGCGGTGCGGGTGGCGCGCGCCGAGATGGACGCGGAGCGCAAGCACCAGCGCATCGGGCTGTGATGGCGGAGCCGAGAGGGGCTCGATGGAACCACTGAGGGTCGGAGTGGTGGGCGTGGGCGGCATGGGTACGCGCCATGCCCACAACCTGCACCATCACGTCGGCGAAGCGGAGGTGGCCGGGGTCGTGGACGCCGATGAGGCGCGGGCGGTCGAGATTGCCTCCCGATATGGGGCTCAACGCTACGAAGACGCCGCCGGGTTGATCGCCGCCGTCGACGCAGTGGTGGTGGCCTCGCCGGATGCCACCCATGCTGAACTCGCCCTGGCCTGCGTGAAGGCGGGCAAGCCGACGCTCTGCGAGAAACCCCTGGCCACCACCGTGGAGGGCGGCCGCGCCGTCGTCGACGCCGAGCTGGCCGCGGGGCGGCGGTTCGTCCAAGTGGGGTTCATGCGCGAGTACGACCCGGCGCACCTCGCGGTGAAGGAGGCGCTGGACGAGGGGATCGTGGGGCCGGCACGGTTGTTCAGCGGCTGGCATCGCAACCTGACTACCGGAACGGCGCGCACCATAGAGGACGTCATCTTCAACTCGGCGGTCCACGACCTGCATTCCGCTCGCTGGCTGCTGGGCCGGGAGATCGAAGAGGTGTTCGTCCGCCGGGTCACCGCCGGAGAG
>JABAOH010033625.1_pt2 | contig 10025 bp, 6 predicted proteins | sample 7062181 | NCBI WGS metagenome assembly JABAOH01 (sample SAMN14538630, study PRJNA623070) | marine sediment metagenome | biome: marine biome [ENVO:00000428]; feature: marine pelagic biome [ENVO:01000023]; material: deep marine sediment [ENVO:00002113]; isolation source: pool of 5 deep marine... | reverse complement strand
CGGTTATGTTGGACAGCTGCACGGCGGTTTCGTAATCACAGCCGGCAGCCAGAGTTATTGCAAGCGTTGCCAAAACCATATCACCTGCTCCGGTAACATCATAAACACTGCGGCCCCTGGTGGGTATGATTTGACTTATATCTTCTGTTCTAAGATACGCACCTTCCTTATCGAGCGTGATTACCACAGCCTGGAGTTTCAATTTGCGGGCAAGCTCTTCTGCCGCCTTGGCTGCGGTTTCTGCATTTGTTATCTCAAAACCCACCGCCGCGGAAGTCTCTTTGCGGTTCGGCGTGATAACGGTGGCACCGAGGTATTTTGAATAATCGCTTGTCAGTGAAGGGTCAACGATGACCTTTTTGTCTGATTGCCGGGCCATTTGAATCATTTGCTGACAGAGCGCCGGACTAAGCAGACCCTTGTCATAGTCCTGCAGGCAAACAATATCAGCCGATGCTAATTTGTCTTTGTAAGTCTGCAAAATCGCCCCATTCACTTCGTCAGCGAGTGGCTCCATGGATTCCTGGTCCATTCTGATTAATTGCTGTCGATGGATGTGTTGTGCCAGGCCTATGAGTCTTTGTTTACTGATAGTGGGGCGATTACATATTGTATGAAGACTGCTGATATCAGCCCCGATTTCTGTCAGCTTTTTTTTAAGTATTTCGCTGTTCTGGTCGTCTCCGGTAACACCTATACAAAAAGGTCTCCCCCCCAAATCGGCTATATCGGCGGCAACAGAGCCTGCCCCGCCGCAGCGATATTCATTTTTGGTAACTTTTAGTACCGGCACAGGCGCCTCCGGACTGATTCTCATCGCATCGCCGTAGATATAGACGTCGAGCATAAAATCGCCAACAACTAAAACTTTCGGCGAGCCGAGGTTCGTTACCATTTTTAGCAGGTTTTCATACATAAAACAAAAGCCGATATTGAATTACTTTTGGTGAATTTTACCTGCTAACGTCTTTTCAATCAAGCCCCTTAATTTGTCCTCACCGGCCAAGAATTTTATCTCAATGCCTAAATATGCGAGCGGGATGTCTTTTTTCAATAATGCCAGCCGATTGATTTTGGTCCAGTCTTTCTGCGTGGTCAGTATCAAGTCCGCCTTGAGGCATTCAGCTTGTCCGCAAATGTCAGCTAAGCAGTCCTTTGTATAGTGATGATGGTCGTTATAAACCTTTTCACCGGCAAGGTCGCAGCTCAGGTTTTTAATTGTGTTCAAAAATGCGTCCGGATTGCCTATACCGCAAAAGGCAAATATCTTTTTGTCTTTGAGGTGGTCAAGACCGATTTCTTTATTGTCCGTTGATTTTACGTAAGCGGGTGTGTGTGTCGACCTGGCAATTATTATATTCGGATTGATTGCTTTTAGCTTCTTTTCAATTTGATTCAATTTAGTTTCGGTGATTTGGTCACACCTGGTAATAACAACGGCATCAGCCCGCTTAAGTGATGCGATGGGCTCTCTGAGCAGCCCCGCTGGAAGCATTTTTCCGTAGCCGAATGGTTGTATCCCGTCAATTGTTATAATGTCCAGGTCTCTTGCTAATCGGCGATGTTGAAATCCATCGTCCATAATCAGAACTTTCGCGCCGAATTTGTTAATGGCTTCAGCCGCTCCTGCAACGCGGTCCGGGTTGACAATCACGTTGACCCCCGGGCAGCTCTCAGCCAAAATCGCCGGCTCATCTCTATAGTCTTGGATTTTGCCTCTTGCGTCTTGTGTCTTGGGTCTGGAGTCTTTTCCTGCCTTGTATCCTCGTGTAAGTATCGCACACTGGGAGTTTGAAATCTGAAATCTGGAATCTGAAATTATCTCTTTGCACAGCCAGACCACAAGCGGGGTCTTACCTGTCCCGCCGACGGTTATGTTACCGATGCTTATGACCACCGCGTCCGCGCGATGTGCTTTCAGCCATCCGTTTGAATAGAGAAAATTGCGCTCTCGAACAGCAATTGAGTAACCACCTGCAGCGACCCCTAAAAGCAGACGCAGCAGCCCCGCATCTAAGCCTGCCTTTTGGCCCGAAATCAATTTGCGAAAATCGTTCTGGTTCATTGTTTAAGCGGTATTTGAGAAATAATTTACAGCAAATAATAGTAAATGGTCGATGGAAAATAGTAAAGTAAATCTTATTAACAGGGAGGTCAGGTCAAATGATAACGCAGGATGATGTGATTTATTTCATACTCACCGACAGGTTCTTTGACGCCGATAGCGGCAATAACGAATCGGTCGATAAGAACGAGCTGAGAAGGTATCACGGCGGTGATTTTGCAGGTATCATTGAGAAAATACCATATCTGAAAAACCTTGGCATAACCGCCTTGTGGATAACCCCGGTCTATCTTAGCGTCGGGCGTGTCGGTGATAGCGATGGATATCATGGATACTGGGCTTTAGACTTTAATAAAGTCGACCCACATTTATACTCTAAGGACCCTGCCTTGGCCGAGGGTAGTAAGGAATACCTGCAGCGCCTGTCCACAAAATTGCATGAAAACGGCATAAAGCTCATTCTCGATATGGTGGTCAACCATACCGGCTACCATAATCAGACATACAATCAGTATCCTGAAAAAGAAATAAAAGATGACTGGTTTAACAAAGGCGATTCCGATGACCCAGCCAAAAGACAGTTACACGGCCTGCCCGACTTAAATCATAGCAAGCCCGATGTCGTCGATTATTTCGTCAACAATATCACGGAGTGGATTGAGCAGACCCAGATTGATGCGATTAGGATGGATACCGTAAATCATGTTGAAGACACCTTCTGGTATCATTTTAAATCCTACGTCAAGGGTAAGCACCCGGACATAACTTTAATAGGAGAAGTTCTTGAATGGGATATCGGTTCGATTTCACGCTATCAAAGGCAGCACGATTTTGATACCTTGTTCGATTTTCCCCTGTGCGAGGTCATGAAGAAGACCTTTATCTACAATGAAAGTATGACCACCATCGCCAGGCCCAGACTTTCGCAGTTCGAGCCTCGTGGAATACTGGACAATGACAAGTTATACACAAATGCCAACAGGCTAGTAACCCTTCTTGACAACCATGACCTCAGCAAGAGATTCATAACCGAGGTTATGGACAGATGGGGACACTGGGACAGACTCAGGGCCAATAAGATAATTAAGCTGGCTTTGTCGTTTTTATTCACGACCAGGGGCATCCCCCAGATTTATTACGGCACCGAAATCGGTATGGAAGGATACCGCGACCCCGACAACAGACGTGATATGCGTTGGGAAATATTCGGTCAGAATTATATACCGCTCGAACAATACAATTATGAGAAAGAAATATTCGAGCACACGAAAAAGCTCATCGAGGTTAGACGCCAAAATGAGGCTGTTCGATACGGCTATCTTTTCACCCTGTTCTCGGATTATTTTGTATATTCCTATATGAGGGAGTTCAAAGGCAACACGATAATTGTCGTAATAAATAACGGCTTTGAGAATATGCCTTCTCCCGTCACCATCAGGTTCGGTGAAAATACAAATATCCCCCAGCGGATTAAAGACAATCTACAAGGCAAAATCTTAATAAATTTGCTCAATTCGGCAGACACAATTTCTGTTGATGATGGCCACTTACGGATTCAGGTCCCCGGCAAAGAAGCAAAAATTTACAAGGTTTTGTGAGATAATCCGGAGTTTTACGGTTTGTCTTTATTTAACAGCGAGCGAGAATGAAAACACGCAGCATTCTGAATTTTTGGGTAGCTATGGGCTTTTGATTTTTTCGATAATAGCGTCCGCCATTTGGCTTGTACCCACGGCCGTCGGGTCATCGCGGTGCGGCTTCATATCGTACGTCACGCTTTTTCCTTCCGCTATCACCGCCGCAACGGCATTTTCAAGCTTGTCCGCCTCGGCCATTTTACCCATATGCCTTAACATCATCACTCCGCTGAGTATCAGGGCCGTCGGATTGACCTTGTTCTGGCCTTTATATTTCGGTGCGCTGCCGTGGGTTGCCTCGAAGATAGCGCCTTTCTCGCCGATATTTCCCCCGGGCGCTACTCCAAGGCCGCCAACCAGACCCGCACACAAATCGCTGATTATATCACCGTAAAGGTTCGGCAGCACGAGGACATCGTAAAGCTCCGGCTTTTGAATCAGCTGCATACACATATTATCGACGATGCGGTCCTCAAATTCGATATCCGGATTTTTCTTTGCGACTTCGCGGCTGACCTCAAGCCATAATCCGTCTGAAAACTTCATAATATTCGCTTTGTGAATGCTCGTCACCTTTTTGCGTCCCATCTTACGGGCGTAGTCAAATGCGAATTGAACGATACGCTCAGTGCCTTCGACCGATATGGGCTTGATGGTTATACCGGAATTTTCTCTTACCTTTTTCTCACTTCGTTTGTTTATCCAGTTTATCAGCTCATCCGTGTCATCTTTCCCCCGTTGGAACTCGACGCCTGCATAGCAGTCTTCGGTATTTTCTCGCACGACCACCAGGTCGATATCGGTATATCTGCTTCGCACCCCTTCATAGCTTTTGCATGGTCTAAGGCACGCATACAAATCCAGCGTCTGCCGAAGATGAACATTTATACTCCTGAAGCCCGTCCCGACCGGCGTGGTAATTGGAGCCTTCAGGGTGACGCCGGTTTTCTTAATCGCTTCTACAGTAGCATCGGGAAGGGGGGTACCTTCCCGTTCCATTACATCGGTGCCGGCCTCTTTAATCAGCCAGTTGATATCCGCACCGGTCGCATCGATACATCTTCGCGTCGCTTCTGCAATTTCCGGCCCAATCCCGTCACCGGTAACCAACGTTACATCACTCATTTACAATTCTCCAAAATTCTAATAGAAACCGTACCTTATCTTTTGTTCAGGGAACTGTCAACGATATGGTTTCCAAATTTATCAAGGCGGCCAAAACATATTGCCGAAAATTAACGAACATTGCATATAAAATTGTCAAATTAGGCGGTTATGCTATAATAATCCCACATAATTTTTTCAAAGGGAGGTTAGAAATGAAATTATACCTTGTCCAACATGCAAAGGCAGCGTCAAAGGAGGCCGACCCCCAACGCTCACTGACCGAAGAAGGACGCCGGGATATACAAAAAGTCGCTGAATTCATAAAATCCTTGAACTTGTCCGTCGATTATTTGTGGCACAGCGGTAAAACCCGCGCGTTGCAGACGGCCGAAATTCTTGCTGAAGTGGTCGAAGTCGCTGAGATGTCGGCTCACGATGGCCTTGCGCCGAATGACGATGTTTCGACATTAAGGGACGAAATAATCTCAGACCGGCAGGATATTATGATTGTCGGGCATCTTCCTTTTCTGCCTAAGCTAACGTCATTGCTTTTAACTAATTCCCAATCATCCAACCCGGTGGCATTCAAGAACGGCGGTATCGTATGCTTGGATTACTCTGACGATAATCAATGGCAGCTCAGCTGGATAATAGCGCCGGCCCTTTTGCCATAAGAGTAGATATGAATAGGTGATTAGAATTTGAAGCGGTTTACAGGAAAAAGCTAACGTGCTTTACGAGGCTTCCTGTTGGCTTCGAATATATCTAAAAAATTTGCAGAGCTTCAAAGAAGGAGTATATCATGCAAAAAGATTTGTGGCGAAATATCCGGCTAAGTCTCTTAATCGCTCTAATCCTCCAGCTTCAAGCTTGCCTGGCCGCCCGGCCCGGCGATGTTGTAAATGTCGTCCCGTTCGGCGAATTAAAACAGTGGGACGCCGATGGAAAAGACTATGGTGTCATCTGGGAGGATGCTCGTGACATCTTCCGTGTGGAAGTCGGATTTGCCGGCTCAGCTCCTGTTCCATTGCCGGATGCTGTTAGGCTGGAATACTGGCAGTCATCGTGGCCGGTGCGCCGAATCCCTCGAGATAAGCCGTCGGGCGCCGGCAGCTCCGGCTGGCTCAACGTCGGCGACTGGTTTCAGGGCAAATGGCTGACAGCCGACACAAATCTTAAAATCGACGGCACCACGTACACTTTCACCTTCAATCCGGTCAATGCGAAGGAATTTCCGAAACTGACGGACTTCCCGGCCCCTTATCGGTCAACCTTAAAGCTGCGTGTAATTGCCGATTCACCGCTACCGGAAATTAACACATTCGAAGCTTACACCGATTCGATCTGGGAAAAGCTCGAATTTGAAATCGAGTGGGGCCGGACTGCTCGAAAGCAACGGCAGGTCTGGGACGGACGACTCGAAATTTTCAATGGCCTGATTGAACAGGTGCAGCCTATCTCGAATGCAAGCAGGGTCAAAATCGGCGCTGACGAATATAACTGGACCTCCAGAGTTCACAAAAGGGCCGATGGCATCCGCGCCCGAATCCTCTACGCGAAAAATAAGGCCTACCATTCTTTCGACGAAACCGTTGTAACCGTCCGTACCGCTTGTGAGACGTTTTCCTTCGCCGCCTCGGACTTAATCGAGTCCGGCTATATGTTTTTGCCAGATTTCGGCGTTATTGTTCGCAGAGCCGGCGACGATACAACCTACGAATCGGCCGAGAGATTCTGGAAGAAAAATGCGGATAAAAACATTTACCTGCGGGTCTCGAAAGTACCTGAGCAGACATTGCCTCGCGCTTGGCAGGACATCCCGGCTAAAGAGCCTTTCTATATCCCGCTCGGTTTCGATGGCGGCAGACAATATTTTGGCGTGAATCCCGATGGTAGTGTCTTCTGCCGCTCCAATTGGCTCTCTCGAATCCCCGGGCGCGATACAAAACGCTGTTTGTACGATGGCGGCTCCATTAATTATCGATTTGGCCTTTCCGACGCCGTCCTCATCGACCGCCGTATAATCGACGGCTGCCTCCCGATGATTGTCACCCACCTGGAGCGTGACGGTGTCCATTATCGCCAGACCGCCTTCGTTGTCCCCTTCGACGGCGTGCCCGGCCCGGACCAGCCTATCCTTGCCGATGACACGCTTGTTCTAATGAGCCGGTTCGAAATATGGCCGAGCGATAATACCGCCCGGGAGGCGAGAATCGACATAGAAGTTGTCACCAGAAAAGCCGAGAAGCTGACTGTTGATAACGGTCGGATTTTTGTTGAAGGCACAGAGCCTCAGCGCCTGCGAATGCTTGTTACCTCGAATAATTCATCTGACAGCTATTCTTTGAAACCACAAAATGGGAAAGTAACCTATCGAGCCGAACTTACCGCGGATGCACCCAAACGCACGCTTGATGTCGCCATTCCGTTTATCACTTTAACCGATGGCACGGAGTGGGAGAAACTTCGCGCCCTTAAATTTGACAAGGCATTCGAATCTGTTTATGAATACTGGCAAAAACGCGTGCAGGAAGGTACGCAGATTTTCACACCCGAGCCGATGGTCAACGATTTCTATAAAGCGCACGTTTCACACCTGCTGCTAAACACCGACCGTGAGGTGGGAACCAGCGACCGTTACGTGGCAAGGGTCGGTACCTTCTCCTACGGCGCGTATAGTAATGAATCGTGCATGATGGTCAGTGACCTCGACCGTCGTGGATACCACAAGCGGGCCGAGCGGGCCCTTGAAACCTGGCTGCACTACCAGGGCACGGTAGGCCTGCCGGGTGACTTCTCGACCACCGAAGGCCAGTTCTACGGTGCGGCAGGCTACGAGTCGGGAGGATATAATCAGCACCACGGCTTCGTGCTCTGGTGCCTCGGTGAGCATTACTGGTACACCCGCGATAACGCCTGGCTCAAACGCGCCGCCCCCAATATCATAAAGGGCTGCGAGTGGATTATTCGCGAGCGCCGGCGCACTATTGCGGAGGCCCGGCTTTCTCCAATCCGCAAAATCGAAAGCGGCCTGCTCCCGCCAGGCTACCTCGAGGACATAAGGGACTGGCGCTCCTGGCTTTCCACGAACGTCTATTCCTGGTGGGGAATGCAGAATGCGGCCGCTGCACTCGATGCGGCCGGCCTGCCCGACGGCCCGCGTCTCTTAAAAGAGGCCGCCGCCTACCGCCGGGACATTCTAAACGCCTTTACCGAGGCGATGCACCGCTCACCCGTAGTCAGGCTGCGTGACGGCTCCTGGATACCTCACGTACCGCCCGATGTCCATCGCCGGGGCCGAACGTTCGGCTGGATTACGGAAACCCTCGAAGGCCCCATCCACATGATTCGCACCGGCATCATCGAGCCCTGGGACCGCCTATCGACCTGGATAATCAAGGACTTCGAGGACAACCTCTATATCTCCGAGCAGTACGGCTATAATATCGTCGGCGAGGAATTCGAACGATACTGGTTCAGCCGGGGCGGAATATCTATGCAGGCCAACCTCCTCTGCAATCCTATCCCGTATCTGCTCCGCGACGAGCCCGAACACTTCCTCCGTGCTTACTTCAACGCGTTTGCCGTCAGCTACTTCCCCGACACCCGTATGATGACCGAGCACGCCCTGCCCAATATCGGCGACCATCGCGGCGACCACTACAAGTCTTCCGATGAGGCCAATTCGACTTACTGGCTTCGTATGATGTTCGTACAGGAAAGAGGCAATGACCTTTGGCTGGGAGCGGCAATCCCTCGTTACTGGCTGGCTGATGGCAAACAGTGCGGCATCGAAAACGCCCGGACCTATTTCGGCCCGATGTCCGTCAAATGGCAGTCGAATGTTGCATCCGGCCGAATCGAATTGACACTCGACCCGCCGGGCCGAAACCCCCCGGAGAAAATCTTTGCCCGTTTCCGCCATCCCGAAGGAAAAAAGATAATCCGCTGCACCGTCAACGGCAAACCCTATAAAAACTTCGACCCGCAAAAAGAATGGGTCATATTTTCACGATGGCCCCAAAAGCCGCTCAATGTCGTAGCATATTACGATTAAGCCTTTGCAGCAGAAGGCCTGTTCGGTGAAGGTGCAGGAAGAATTTGACTTATAAGGTTCTATTTCGCTGCGTACCAGTATCTTTTTCCTTTAAGGAAGGCGGCGGGACCTTGCTTTTTCAGTTTTCTCAGGTTCTTTAAATGGGCCACACCGTGGTGCATCTCGAGGAACCTGAGCTTTTCACATGTTTGGAAATCATCACATTGCCAGCAGCCCATGAGTTTCTTCTTTCTGGCACAATTTCTTATCTTGCAGTTCGGTGGTCCGCCATTGCCTTTGCAGGCCTTTTTACAGCGCATCTTCACCATTGTGCCTAACAGGTTATAGCACTTGTTGTAGTCCTTGAATTCCTTAAAGAAAGGCACCTTTGCCAGCGCATCCGCCATCTTATCGAATCTATTGCGCCTCAGCTCCTTTCGAAGGTCTCTTGACAGGTTGGCCACAGTCTGGGTATAGCTGGTACAATCCCCGCAATAAAGCCCGCAGTAGCCGATCAAATCCTGCTTTTTAGCCATAACATACCCCTCACTATAAACAATTATTGTCTCTAATGTAGTATAGCAGGATTGTTAGTGAAATCAAAGTTCAGAAGGTTAGAAATTTGATAGTGGTTATGAAATGGAAAAGTTCTTTCCGAAGAAAGGGTGTTAATCCGCCTTAGGCGGATAAATATCAAGAAACTGTTAAGCCTAATCAATAATCAATAGTCAATATCGAAGATCCGGTGCCGTCTGACGGAATTAATAGCCTTGCCTATTTTTCAAGTAGGTTCGCTGATTATCTTTACAGACCGGGCAGAATAAGATATATTCTGCAGGAAATATGATGCGCTTGGTATGATTTTACAGGTATAAAAGGAGTGGCCGAATGCCCCGGGAAGAGCAGGTACTGGTTATCGAGCGAAAAGTCCTTGAGCAGGTTGGGATGTTTCAGGGTCTCACATTTGATGTAGATAATTATCTGGGCGAAATCTTCGTTCAAGGCGTCCCCCGTTTCATGCCCCGCTCGCAGGTGGAAGAAAATCCCGCCTACAAGCAGCTCATTCCCTACGTGCTCATGAGTTATCAGGACAAGTACCTTAGCTACATTAGGGGAAGGCGGGCCGGTGAGGCTCGGCTTGTCGGTAACAGGTCCATCGGCATAGGAGGCCATATAAATC
>JABAOH010248570.1_pt1 | contig 10026 bp, 8 predicted proteins | sample 7062181 | NCBI WGS metagenome assembly JABAOH01 (sample SAMN14538630, study PRJNA623070) | marine sediment metagenome | biome: marine biome [ENVO:00000428]; feature: marine pelagic biome [ENVO:01000023]; material: deep marine sediment [ENVO:00002113]; isolation source: pool of 5 deep marine... | reverse complement strand
GCGGGAAAAGTGGTTTTTTAGGATATACCAGCTTAATTAATTCCCGAATCATTAATTCGGCAGCATTAAAATCGGCAATTACACCATCTTTCAGGGGTCTTACCGTTCTAATGCTTTCATGGGTTTTTTCATGCATAAGCAAGGCTTTTTTGCCTACAGCCAGCACTTCTTTCGGATTATTTCTGTTCAAGGCAACAATACTCGGTTCGTTTACCACAATTTCATCGTTGTGAATAATTAAAGTATTCGCTGTGCCCAGGTCGATGGCAATTTCCTGGGTTAAAAAATTAAAAACTCCCATGTAAATGATGATTCTCTAAAGATGAATAAATTAGTTGCAAAGGTGTATGAAAAATAGGTAACTATCAAAGCCAATTGTGTTTTTATTGAAACTGAATATAATTTGTACGTGAATATTTTGTTTGCCGGACACATGCAGTTATCGATGATACTATAATTGACTTAGATATTCTGTAACTCTAACGCAAAAACTATTTTTTTATTGGCTCTGAAAATACGAATAATCGTGCCAGAGTTTATAAAAATTCGTAACCAATATCATTTCTGTAATACATTCCATCAAACGAAATAGCAGATAATGTTTGTTTGGAAAGCGTTACTGCTTCCTGCAGTTGATGGGCTAATGCCGTTACCGCCAAAACCCTACCCCCGTTGGTTACAATTTGGTTGTTATCTAAACAGGTGCCTGCATGAAATACCATTACATCTGCTCTTTTAGGCAATGTATCCAAACCATGAATGGGTTTGTTTTTTTCATAGGCTTCCGGATAACCGCCACTAACGGCTACAATGGTAGCTGCAGCGCGTTCATCTACATTAATATTTACATCGGCTAATGTGCCATTGTGCATAGCTGCAAACAGGGCTACCAAATCGGTTTGTAACCTGGGTATTACTACTTCAGTTTCCGGATCGCCCATACGGCAATTGTATTCAATTACATAGGGTTTATTACCAACTTTCATTAATCCAAAGAAAATAAAGCCGTTGTATTCCAATTGTTCATCCTGTAATCCTTTTATAGTGGGCTGAATAATGGTGGTTTCTACTTCTTGCATAAATGCATCATTGGCAAACGGAACCGGACTAATACAGCCCATGCCGCCGGTATTTAAACCGGTATCACCTTCTCCAATTCTTTTATAATCTTTTGCATGGCCAATTATCTGATAATCTGTGCCATTGGTTAATACAAAAACACTCAGCTCAATACCGGTTAAAAATTCCTCTATTACAACTTTTTTTGAAGCTTCCCCAAATTGCGCATGTTGAATCATGTTTTCGTAAACAGAGAGCGCTGTTGCATGGTCTTCGCAAATTACAACACCTTTTCCGGCAGCCAGTCCATCGGCTTTTAATACAATGGGTAAGCTATGTTGTTGAATATATGCTTTACCTGCTTCAAAATTGGTTGCAGTAAAACTGGCGTATGCAGCAGTTGGAATGTTGTGCCTTTGCATAAACAGTTTTGAAAATGCTTTGCTACCCTCAAGTTGTGCTGCATTTTTGGAAGGGCCTACTACAATACCATCCCAGTATTTGATTCCTTCCTGATTGATTTCCTGCATAAAATCGNNATTGTTGTGTACCTGTATTTCCGGGTGCAATAAATAAAGCATCGCAATGATAACTTTCCGATAATTTTTTGGCCAGTGCGTGTTCACGACCTCCACTACCTAAAAGAAGTATTTTCATTAGAATTTGTTTGTTGATATGATGCGAATCAATTCAATGGTTTTTGATGAAAAAACAGAAAAACCGGCGGATTGGGTTTTATTAAAAAATATAACCTGTTTTCCGGATGGCTGCGAAATTAGCACCTTATTTTTAACTGAAAATATTAGTTTAGGTATTGGAAGACATAAAATAAAAAGCAGTCCTTCAAACAAACTGCTTTTTTAATGTTATTGAGATGGGTTACCCTGCTGAAGCTGCATCTTCCAAGACATAGTTTTTTTCGGGCAGCATTTTGGCTATTAACATATACACAATCAAAAATCCTGATAAAATTGCCACAAATAACCAAAAATAACTGGCACCTGTAAATTTGGCAAAAATACCTCCGCTAGCAATGCTGCTGTTTACAAAAGCGGTGAATAAATTACCTACGGCAACAGTTAATAACCAAATAGCACTCATGGTACTTTTCATTGATTTGGGTGAGTTGGTATAAGCGTACTCCAACCCGGTGATAGAAACCATTACTTCCGATGCAGAAAGTACGGCATAGGCCAAAATTTGCCACCAAACACTGGGGTGCCCGCCATGATCAATAGCTGTTTGAATGAGCGCTATAATAACAAATGATGTGCCGGTTAAAAATAAACCTGCCCCAATTTTTCTGAGTGGCGTTACTTTAATACCCAATTTTTCAACCAATGGATAAATGCCATAAGTAAAAATGGGTATCATCATTAATAGAAATAACGGATTTACTGTTTGTATTTGTTCAGGTAAAAAGGTTTTACCAAAAATATTGAGGTTTAATTTTGTTGCTTGTAAAACCCATTCTGAAAGGCTTTGATCCCACATAGCCCAAAATATGGGTACAAAAGCAAATACCATTAACACCCGGTTTACTGCCTTTACACCATCAATTGACTCAGCACTGTATTGCTCACCTACTGCCTCCCAAGTGGTTTTACCATTGCGGTTACTGAATGCTTTCATCAAATAATAAGACATTATAAACACATAATTTTCTTTTTTAATGCCGGAAGGAGGTATCCTTACATAGTATTTACGGCCTAACCAGAAAATAAGTGTTGCCAGCAACATTAATAAACCCGGTACGCCAAAGGCAACAGATGGGCCAAAAGATTTATACAATACAGGAATGAGCATGGTAGAAAATACAGAACCGGCATTAATACTAAAATAAAACCATCCATAAACTTTACTCATCAGGCTTTGATTCGATTTATCGAACTGATCGCCTACATTGGCCGATACACAAGATTTAATGCCACCGGCTGCTACGGCTATAATCACTAAACCTGTGCTAAATAACGGTAAGCTATGGGTAGATAGTGCCAGCGTTAAATTACCTATGGAATATAAAATAGATACATAAAAAATAACTAAGTATTTACCAAAAAACCAATCTGCAATAATGCCACCCACTAATGGCATTACATAAGCCAATGAAACAAAAATATGGGTTTGTTCATTGCTTTTAGCTTCAGCAATAGCAGTAAGTGCCGGATTGTGTGTGGGATTAAAAAATTGTGCAACCAGAAAAGTTGCCAAAATAGACCGGATGCCATAAAAACTAAATCGTTCTGCAGCCTCGTTGCCAATGATGAATGGAACGGCTTTGGGCATACGTGGCTTAGGTGCAATCGTTTCTTTTAATTCACTCATAATGCATTTTTAAAGTTTTAAAGATATTGGAATTATGTATTTCTGGTTCAAAAAATTGTAAATTAATGGCCGGAATGTTGCACTGGTAAAATATACTACCTCATTTATATATTGTTTTTACTGGCTTATATGGCATTTACGCATACAGGCTGGTGGTGCTGACTGCACTGATATATGCCTGGCTGCTGATTCTGCTTATTGAATTATTACGCAGCCCAGATATGACGAATCTTTCAGAGTGGGAGGAAAAGGCTGCAAAAAATAATTTTCATTATGATGCGGTTTTGTATGTGGAAGTAGTGTTGCATATTTTATTATTCATTATTCATTGTTTTTTAGGTAGTATGCAAACAATAGGATTGCCTTTTACCACTGTTATAGCCCGAATTGCAACCATGGGCTTATTATGCAGCACATTTGGTATTAATGTGGCGCATGAGTTGGGGCATCGGCAAAAAAAATATGAACAGGCACTGGCAAAAATTGCTCTGTTAACCAGTTTATACATGCATTTTTTTATAGAGCATAACCAGGGACACCATAAATGGGTGGCAACACCAAACGATCTGAGTAGTGCGCCTTTGCATTTATCGGTATATGGTTTCTGGGTTAGAAGTGTAACCGGCACATATCAAAATGCCTGGAGAATAGCCAATAAAAGTATTCAGCAACAAGGCCTCCTTGTTATGCATTACAGGAATGAAATGATGCAAATGCAATTCATTCAAATAATATGGATGGCAGGCATTTGGTATTGGATGGGCTGGTTAATTACCTGTTATTATATAGCAGCCGCAGTAATTGGGTTTTTGTTGTTAGAAACCGTGAATTATATTGAACATTATGGATTGCAGCGAAAAAATTGGCTGATGATAAATATGAACGAGTCATGCCCTGGCATAGTTGGAACAGCAACCATGTTATAGGGCACTTAATGTTGTTTGAATTAAGCAGGCATAGTGATCATCATTATATGGCATCCAAAAAATACCAACTATTAAGGCATCAACCCCAATCGCCACAAATGCCTACCGGTTATCCGAGTATGATGTTACTTAGCCTTTTGCCGCCATTATGGTTTTATATGGTTCATCAGCAAATGCAGAAAATTGGATTATTGCCAGAAACAAAAAATCTCACCGAACAGTGAGATTTTTGAGCATTATTTTTTTAGTAAAGTTTATAATTTCCCTCTTTTTATTTCATCTACAACACCAGGATCTAATAATGTAGTGGTATCGCCCAAATTCTCGGTTTCGCCTTCGGCAATTTTTCTGAGAATGCGGCGCATAATTTTACCACTTCTGGTTTTCGGTAAGCCACTTACAAACTGAATTTTATCTGGTTTGGCAATGGCACCAATAATGCGGGTAACAGTTTGCAAAATATCTTTTCTTACCAAATCGCCGGTGCCATGTGTATCCTGACCATGTGAACCTTGATAAATGACAAAAGCATAAATGCCTTGCCCTTTTACATCATGTGGGTAACCTACCACGGCACTCTCTACCACGCCGGCATGCATGTTAATGGCATTTTCTACTTCAGCAGTACCAATTCGGTGCCCGCTTACGTTGAGTACATCATCCACTCTTCCGGTGATGCGATACATACCTTCTTTGTTTCGCATAGCACCATCACCGGTAAAATACATGCCGGGGTAAGTGGCAAAATAATTGGTGCGGCAACGTTCATGATCGCCATAAGTGGTTCTTAAAATACCAGGCCAGGGTGCTTTAATACAAAGATTGCCTGATACAGTTGCGGCATCACCCTGTTCAATTTCTTTGCCATTTTCATCTACTAAAGTCATTTGCACACCGGGTAATGGCAAGGTGGCCCATCCGGGTTTGGATGGTGTAATACCCGCAATGTTTGAAATTAAAATACCTCCGGTTTCTGTTTGCCACCAGGTATCAACAATGGGGCATTTTTTCTTTCCAATATGTTCATGATACCAATGCCAGGCTTCTTCGTTAATGGGTTCACCTACCGTACCCAATACCTGTAACGAAGATAGGTTTTTGCCTGCCAGCGGCCCTAAACCAAAACCCATTAAACTTCTGATGGCAGTAGGTGCGGTGTACAAAATATTTACTTTGTATTTGTCTACAATATCCCAAAAACGACCGGCATCGGGCCAGGTAGGTATGCCTTCAAACATTAGCGTGGTAGCACCGGCAGATAATGGTCCGTAAACAATGTAGCTATGCCCGGTAATCCAGCCAATATCAGCCGTGCAAAAATGTATTTGTCCCGGTTGGTATTGAAAAACATTTACAAAACTGTAATTGGTGTATACCATGTATCCGCCACAGGTATGCACAACACCTTTTGGTTTGCCGGTTGAGCCGGAAGTGTATAAAATAAATAAGGGGTCTTCTGCATCCATTTCTTCGGCTACAAAATCTGTTAGCCCCAAGGTTTCTATTTTTTTAATTTCATCTTCCCACCAAACATCACGCCCTTTTATCATAGAAACCGGTGTTCTGGTGCGTGTACAAACAATTACCCTTTGTACGGTTTTATTGCCAATTAAAGCATCATCAATTACACTTTTTAAAGGAATGTCTTTGGCACCTCTAAAAGCACCGTCGCAGGTAATAATGTAAGTTGCTTTTGCATCTTCTAACCGGTCGGAAATACTTTGGGCCGAAAAGCCACCAAATATTACTGAATGTATGGCGCCAATTCGGGCACAGGCTAAAACTGCAATGGCCAATTCAGGAATCATGCCCATGTAAATACAAACCCTATCACCTTTTTTAACGCCATTATTTTTGAGTACATGCGCAAATAAACAAACTTTTTCATGCAATTTTTTATAGGTAAGTACCCGGTGGTGTTCGTCAGGGTCATTGGGTTCCCAAATAATGGCCGGCATATTGCCCATTTTTTCTAAATGTCGGTCTAAGCAGTTTTCTGTAATATTGAGTTTGCCGCCTTTAAACCATTCAATTTTTGGTTCTGTAAAATTCCACTCTAAAGTTTTATCCCACTTTTTACGCCAGGTAAAATTTTCTGCAATGTTATTCCAGAAAGCTTCCGGATTTTCAACACTGTTTTTGTAATCGGATTGATACTGTGCTACAGTTTTAATTTGATAAGGATACGACATGGCAATCAATGTTTTGGCAATAAAATTAAGATTATTGGTTGGCATGCAGTGATGGGCATGTTGTTTTTTGTTGCAAAATGCAAAGGTTTGCGCCATAATGGTAACATGGTTTTCTGCTTTCCATCATTTTTTTAGGCTATTTTAATTTAAATGGTAAGCATCAAAAATAAACACAAGTCTATCTTTGCATTATTATTTCATGAACAATTCAACTTTTAAAATGAAACAATATGTTTCGTAATTCATTGCTGTCGGGTATTTTTCTTTTAACATTTTCTATTCATTGCAAAATAATTTTAATGAAGCAAAAGTGATTGCCCAAAAACAATTCAAATTTATTTTGCTCAATTTTCCTGTTGCGATTGGTGTAGTAATCTGGTTTAGGTTCTACAAACCATCAATTTAATAGCCAATGTTATTTCAATTACTTTCTGTTTGAACAGATGAAAATATGAGGTTATTTTATGTTTTTGTTGCAATCTGCTTAGGTTTAAAGTAGTACTTTCGGGCAAATTAGCAACACATGTCGGTCGAAGTGCAACATTTACTGAAACAGTATGGTACACAATTGGCAGTAAACGATATAAGTTTTAAGCTGAATAAAGGAGAAATTACCGGTTTTCTCGGGCCAAATGGTGCCGGTAAAAGTACCACCATGAAAATGATAACCGGCTATTTACAGTCCGATGCCGGAACCGTTTTAGTGAATGGAATAGATGTGCAACGGAATCCAATTGACGTAAAAAAAATGATTGGATATTTGCCCGAGTCAAATGCATTGTACTATGAAATGTATGTGAGTGAATACCTTTATTTTGTTGCCGGTATTAAAAAAATAGATCAAAAATGGAAGCACATAAAAAACGTAATTGCCCTTACCAGTCTGGAACTTGAAAAAAATAAAAAAATAGGGCAGCTTTCAAAAGGATACAAACAAAGGGTAGGTCTTGCCGCAGCATTAATTAATCAGCCTGAAGTACTTATTTTAGATGAGCCAATCAGTGGGTTAGATCCCAATCAAATTGTTGAAATTAGAAATGTTATTAAACAACAGGGAAGCGATAAAACGGTATTGTTTTCTTCCCATACTTTACAGGAAGTGAATGCAGTATGCGATCGAGCCATTATTATTCATGAAGGAAAAATAGTGGCCAATGATTCGTTGCAAAATTTACAACATCAAAAAAATGAAGTGGCAACTGTTATTGTAAGTTTTCGGGAACAGCATTTAACTTTAGAGCAATTAAAATTCAATTTTGTTGATCGTGTAGAAATGATAACACCGGGTAATTTTAAATTACATACCAAACAAGAGCAATTGGTAAGAAAAAACCTGCTGGCTTTTGCCTTACAGGAAAATTTGAATATACTTTCCCTACAAACGGAACAAAAATCGCTGGAAGAAGTATTTCGCCAGCTAACACTTGGTAGTTAAATATATCAGAAAAAATTCCACAGATAAATTAATTTCGCATCCAATAAATTAAAAATAAGCAACCATGAGTTACATTGTAGAAGTACATGCCCGCCAAATATTAGATAGTCGCGGTAACCCAACGATTGAAGTAGATGTTTTAACCGATGAAGGTATCATGGGCCGTGCAGCAGTACCCAGTGGTGCCAGCACCGGTGTACATGAAGCCGTTGAATTGCGGGATAATGATAAAAAAGTTTATCAGGGAAAAGGCGTTTTACAGGCTGTAAAAAATGTAAATGAAACAATAGCAGAAGCAGTAGTGGGTTATGATGTTGCCCAACAAGTGGCCATTGATGAGGCGATGATTGAATTAGATGGCACGCCCAACAAAGCTAAATTAGGTGCCAACGCAATTTTAGCAGTTAGTATGGCTGTTGCAAAAGCTGCTGCCGAAGAAGCAGGATTGCCTTTATATCGCTACATAGGTGGTACCAATGCAAAAACATTGCCCATTCCTATGATGAATATTTTAAACGGTGGTGCACACGCCGATAATAAAATAGATTTTCAGGAATTTATGGTAATGCCTATTGGTGCCCCATCTTTTAGTGAAGGATTGCGCTGGGGTGTTGAGGTTTTTCACGCATTAAAATCAGTATTAAAGAAAAAAGGTTACAGTACCAATGTGGGCGATGAAGGTGGTTTTGCACCTAATATTCAAAGCAATGAAGAAGCCATTGATACGGTAATGGCGGCAATTAGCGCTGCCGGGTTCAAAGCCGGAACACAGATGGCCATTGCCATGGATCCTGCAGTAAGTGAAATGTTTAATGCCGATAAAAAAATATATCATTTTCATAAATCAGATGGCAAAGAACTTTCTATTGAAAAAATGGTAGATTTTTGGGCTAACTGGGCAAAAAATTATCCCATTGTTTCTATTGAAGATGGTATGGCTGAAGACGACTGGGATGGCTGGAAATTATTAACACAAACATTGGGCAGTAAAATACAATTGGTGGGCGATGATTTGTTTGTTACCAACGTAAACCGTTTACAAAGAGGTATTGATGAGCATATTGCCAATGCATTATTGGTGAAAGTAAATCAAATTGGATCAATTACTGAAACAATTAATGCCGTTACTTTGGCGCAGCACAATGGTTATAATACCATCATGAGTCATAGAAGTGGTGAAACTGAAGATGTAACCATTGCCGATTTAGCTGTTGCATTAGGTTGCGGACAAATTAAAACCGGCTCCGCTTCCCGTACAGATAGAATTGCCAAATACAACCAGCTGCTTAGAATTGAGGAAGAACTGGGTTCAACAGCCATCTTCCCAACCGGTAAAATTAAGTTTGCTAAGTAGTGATACTTAATTACTTATTGAATGAAAGAGGGAGGCATGGCAACATGTTTTCTTCTTTTTTTTATGCTTTTTTCAATAAAACAGCAAATATTCCGTTTAATAAACAAAATAACTTTCAACTCAAGTAATTTTGGCATGAGGCTGCTCAAATCAATTTGAAATATTCTTTTGTGTTCTTGATATGAATCAATCAGTTGAAAAAAAATTGTTACATTACAATGCATTTGGTTGTTTAAAAGGTTGAAATAAAAATGTTCTCTTACGCATGAAAAAAATTTCCTCATTTTTTTACAATAAGTATGTGCTGGTCACCGCATTTTTTGTGGTTTGGATGCTATTTATTGATCAGCGCGATGTTTTTTATGTATTGCAGCAAAAACATCAATTACAATCACTGCAATTAAAAAAACAATACTATGAACAGCAAATTAAACTGGTACAAATAGATTNNGAAAAATATCTGATGAAAAAGCCCAATGAAGATGTTTTTATTGTGGAAGGCGATGTTTTCCACAATTAATGCACTACTGCAACAATTGAAATAAAAGCTCGTTTAACTGAGGTCGTCTTGTTTGATTAAAAAACGAAACAACAAATCACCAATAACACTGCAAAAAATATCCAGTAACAATGAAATCATTTACAGAAGAAGCACTATTATTATACCTTTATCAGGAAACCGATAAAAACTTAACCAAAGAAATTGAAGCAGCATTAGAAGAAGATATTCATTTG
>JABAOH010143366.1_pt2 | contig 10026 bp, 8 predicted proteins | sample 7062181 | NCBI WGS metagenome assembly JABAOH01 (sample SAMN14538630, study PRJNA623070) | marine sediment metagenome | biome: marine biome [ENVO:00000428]; feature: marine pelagic biome [ENVO:01000023]; material: deep marine sediment [ENVO:00002113]; isolation source: pool of 5 deep marine... | reverse complement strand
TACGTGAGTGATCAAAGTTGTTCCCTTTGAACCACGCATGGGCAGGATAAGGTGAAAGCAGCTGTTTTCTATAACAAAGAGGATGTCCATTTAGAGGATCTGCCGAGACCAAGGATTGGTCCTGGTGAACTTTTGTTGGATGTTGAGGGAATAGGTCTTTGTGGAAGCGACATCGACAAGATTACGGCAGAGGCAGTTTCTCCAGGGACTGTTCTTGGCCATGAGGTGGTGGGTACGGTCGCTGAGATCGGAAAGCGCGTGGAAAAACTCAAGGTTGGCGACCGGATCGTTGTAGCCCATCATGTCTCATNNTCGATCCAGGGGGTTTTGCGGAGCTTGTCCGGGTACCTGAACCGAATGTGCGATTGGGCGCTCATTTGATCCCGGATCACGTGAGTAATGAGGAAGCTGTATTCACAGAGCCACTGGCTTGCTGCCTCCGTGCAGTTGAGCGCTCTCCGGTGCGAGCCGGAGATGTGATCCTGATCGTAGGTTCGGGAGCAATAGGCCTTCTCTTCATCCAATTGGTCAAGCTCGCGCAAGCTACAGTGATAGCGACCGATATCCTGCGAGATCGTCTGAAAATGGCTCTTCAGTATGGGGCTGACATCGCGCTACACCCGGTGGAGGATCCGATTGAGGAGATTGTCCGCAAGGTGTCCGAAGGACGTGGTGTCGACATTGTCTTCTCGACGGTGGCATCTCAAGCCGTACTGAATCAAGCCCTACTGCTCGTCCGCGATGGGGGCACTATTAATTTTTTCGCTGGCTTTCGTGGAGGACTTGATGTGACAGTGGACCTGAACGAGCTGTATGAAAGGGAAGTGGGGATCATTACAAGTTACTCATCTTCCCCGCAGACTCTAGCTGAGGCCTTTCGATTGATCGTTGACGGTGACATTCGCACAGCTGAATTGATTAGCCACCGGCTTCCTTTGTCAAAGGTCCTGCAAGGGGTGCAGATGATGGTGAGACAAGAAGCCAGGAAGGTTTATTTTAAGGTGTGATTTGAGATGCTTTCAATGTGATGTTCAAGGGGAAACCGGTGTCCACTGAGACCATGAGTTCAAAAGAGCGAATAATGGCTGCACTGCACCACCAAGAGACGGATCGCATCCCGTGGTCCCCACTTATTAGTGGTTATTTTTCGTTGGGCTTGCCAGAATCACTTCACGGGAATGATTTGGAGGTAATGAGGTCAATCGGGGCGGATATCATTGAAAGACTACAAAGCCTTGTTTACATCCCGACACTCCCACAATATATCCCCGCATTAGGGCCGACTATTTCAGGTCGAGTAGAAAGCACGAATGCCAAAGGTGATTTGAACATTCGTGAGATCCGGGATGGGGACCAACTCATTCGGATCTACGAAACCCCCATTGGGAGCCTGCAAGAGATTTATGAACGAAGGGATAGCTCACCTTGGATGGCGTTTCCAGTCGAATATAAGATCAAGTCCCTCGAAGATCTGGAGATTTATCGCTATGTCACGGAAGCTCAATACTTTGTGCCGTCCTATGAGAGTTTCATCACGGTTTGCGAGCTGATTGGCGATGATGGTATTGCAACAACTCCGGGTCCTATCTCCCCTTTCCAGACGTTACTAGAAGTGGAGCTTGGAGTTGAACGGTTTTATTACTTCCTGGCAGATTATCCCGACGAGATGGATGGGCTAATGGAGATCATGCATGCTAAGAACCTGGAAGCATGTGAGATCATCGCCGAGTCTCCAGCTGAAGTTGTCATTCTTTATGAAAACATTTCCACAAGTATCATGTCGCCACATATGTTCGGGGACTATGTCCAAGGACATTTAAACGAATACGCAGACCTGTATCATGCGGCCGGAATGAAAGTTTTGGTCCATGCCTGTGGGAAGCTGAAGGACATAGCGGATGAAATTGGAGAAGGTCACTACGACGGCGTATGTGATATCGCGCCAGAGCCCACTGGGGATTTAAGCTTGTCAGAAGCAAAGCGGATTTGGGGAGATCGAAAGGTGGCAATGGGAGGGATCGATGCAACGGCGTTCGTTTCTCTCACACCAGATACCATGAAACAACATGTTCGAAGTATCTGTGAGCGGATTGCAGGATATCGGGGCGTAGTATTAGGCAGCGGTGATGCAGTTCCATTTGGAACGCCAATGGAAAACTTGAAAGCGATTTCCGATGTGGTCAAGGAACTCAGCCTAAACTGAGTGCGAATGGATTGGATGTTCGAAATTGAAGTTCTATGAAGATAACGATGGAGTGAAAATCGGGAGGTCAACATGCCCATTACGGTTGAGCCCTATGGAAGCATAGACGGAGATCCAGTCGATCTCTACACGCTATCCAACACATCTGGTTCCGAGGCGAAGATCACGAATTATGGGGGCATCGTGGTTTCATTATTGACGCCGGATCGGGAGGGAAACCTGGGAGATGTGGTGTTGGGATATGACACGCTGGATCAATACCTTGTAGATCCTTTCTATTTTGGCGGCATTATCGGGCGATATGCCAATCGAATAGCAGGTGCGAGATTCGTGCTGAATGATGTGGAATACGCCCTGGCACAAAACGACGGCGAGAACCATTTACATGGGGGGATAAAAGGGTTTGATAAGGTCCTCTGGCAGGCTGATCCGATTGAATCTGGGACCGAAATTGGCTTGAAGCTCTCTTACTTGAGCGCGGATGGCGAGGAGGGTTACCCGGGAAATCTGTCCGTTGAGGTCAGGTACATTCTCACCGTCGAAAACGATTTGAAGATAGCATATTCGGCTACTACAGATAAAGCCACCATCGTGAATCTTACAAATCACTCCTATTTCAACCTTTCGGGCACATTGTCGGGAGATATCCTGTCCCATGAGCTGATGATCAATGCGGATACTTTTACGCCTGCTGGTGAGGGTTTGATCCCGACTGGGGAGTTCAGGAGCGTCGAAGGTACTCCTCTGGATTTCACGCAACTGATGGCCATCGGGGCCCGGATTGAGGAGGATGATGAACAGCTGCGTATGTCTGGCGGCTATGACCAAAATTGGGTGTTGAACACGAAGGGAAGCTTAGGTGAGGCGGCCGCCACCTTGTATGACCCAGCAAGCGGCCGGTTGATGCAGATGGTTACCACGGAACCCGGCCTCCAGTTCTACACGGGTAATTTCTTAGTAGATGGCAGTGGAAAAGGTGGGACCATCTTCAAGAAGCACGCTGGGCTTTGTTTAGAAGCGCAGCATTTTCCGGATTCACCCAACAAGGAGGACTTTCCCTCCGTAGTTTTGAACCCAGGTGAAAAGTACATGCAGACAACGCAATACAAGTTCTCGACGACATAGTTCGGATGTAACACAGTAATGGAGGATGATCATGGCGAAGACAGGAAAAATCACCGTTTGCGCAGGTCCTGGCGAGGAGTTCGTCATTCGAGAGCATGAACTTCCTGAGGTGGAACCAGGCACGGCGCTGATGAAAATCGAGATGTGCGGTCTCTGTGGAACGGATGTCCACTACTGGCAGGGGCACAATCCCACCATTGGCTTGATCTGGCCAGGCGTCATGGGGCATGAGTTCGTTGGGACCCTTGTTGAGATAGGTGAGGGATTTGGGAATGATGCTCTCGGCAAGCCGTTGAACGTCGGCGACCGCATCGTTCCAGCACCCTTGGTTAACAGCGGATTTGACTTCTACCAGACCTTTGTGGGTGAACCCGTCAAAGACGAACATGCGCAGGCCTACGGCCATCTCGGTGACGGTCCACCGTACCATCATGGCGGTTACGCTGAATATCTGTACCTCTTTCTGCCGAACACCCTGGTCTACAAAACGGATCTGCCCCCCGAAGTTGCCGTCCTTCTGGAGCCAATGAGTATCGCAGTCAATGCCATCAACAAGATCGTTATCCGCCCTGGGGAGGTGGTCGTAGTTCAAGGAGCAGGGCCCATCGGCCTCATGAACGTGGCATGCGCCAAGCTATCTGGCGCATCCAAGGTGATCTCGGTGGATATGATCTCGGAACGATTGGAAATGGCGAAAAAGCTGGGCGCAGATGTCACCATCAACATCAGCGATGTGCCGGATAAGGATGACCGGGTAAGGCTGGTTCATGAAGAGAGCACTGGTGGTTACGGTGCCGATGTCGTCCTTCAGTGTGTGGGCGTCCCCGCAGCGGTCCCTGAAGGGATCGACTATCTCCGTTATGGAGGTCGCTTCTGCGAGGAGGGCCACTTTGCCGATTCCGGTACTGTGGAGATCAACCCCAGCCTGCACCTCTGCGCAAAGCTGATCACGCTTAAAGGTTCGTGGTCGAGCACACCCGAGACTTTCGTCCAGGCACTCAATCTGATGGAGAGGATGGACTTCCCATACGGGGATGTGGTCACACACCGCATCCCGTTGGAACGAACAACCGAAGGTTTTGAGGTGTTGGCCGGCGACAAGATCATGGATGGGGAAGCTGCCATCAAGATTGTCACGGCACCATGGGAGGACGAATGAGCGTTGGGAGAGGCAAATGAGCGAAACGGGCCCAATCATCCTGGTAGCCGACATTGGCACTTCTGCTACAAAGGCAGGCGTGTATACCCTGGAGGGGGTAGAGATGGGATCAGCGACTGCGGAGTATCCCGCATCTTACCCTCATCCTACGTGGGCTGAGCAAAACGCACAGCATTGGTTGGATGCCGTTATTAACACCATCAAAGGCTCATTGGAGGCGTCAGGCGTGAATCCAGGCGCAGTCAGGGCGTTAAGCATTAGTGGACAAGCACCATCCTGCTTAGCCATTGATAAGGAAGGGAAACCCATTCGTCCTGCCATCATCTGGATCGACCGACGAGCTACTGAAGAAGTGGCGTGGATCACCGAGCACATTGGCGCCGAAGAAGTGCGGCGGATTTCTGGAAACAACATCGATGGCTATTTTGGAGGCGCAAAATGGCTCTGGTTCCGGAAGAATGAGCCTGATCTCTTCGAACGGACCTGGAAAATCATGCAGGCGCACGGCTTCGTGATCTTCAAACTCACCGGAGCGGTGGTTACCGATTACTCCCACGCTGGATTGTGCAGCCCCTGTTTTGACCTCCAGAAGAAGGTCTGGTCCGAGGAGATGTGCGAAGCCTTGGGGATTCCTCTCGAGGTGCTTCCTGAGCTCGCGTCCTCTTACGAAGTCGTGGGAAAACTCCATGGTGAGGGCGCGAAGATCACGGGTTTACCGGAGGGAACTCCGATAGTGACGGGTGGTGGGGATTTTGCATGCGCAACTTTGGGCTGTGGGGTTATCGACATTGGGCAGGCATGCCAGATGCTTGGCACAGCCGGAAATCTACTTGTTCCAATTGGCAAGACCATTGATCCCGATCCTCGACTGCTGAATACCGTGCATCTAACCGGAGATTACCTCACATTGGGGAGCATCTATGCCGGCGGCGTCCTGCAGTGGTTTCGGGATCAATTGGGTGAGCCGGAGGTTGAGAAAGGTAAGCAATTAGGGAAGAGTGCCTATCAACTCCTGGATGGGATGGCTGAGGATCTACCTCCTGGGGCGGAAGGCCTCATTCTGCTTCCATACCTGATGGGTGAGAGAACGCCGATCTGGGATACCAACGCGCGCGGAGTATACATTGGTCTTACGCCATATCACACTCGGGCACATATGTATCGGGCCGCACTTGAGGGTGTCGCCTTTGGATTCCAGCACATGGCCGAAATTATCGAGCAACAAGGTGTACAGATCGAAGAGGTCATCGCTGTGAATGGCGGCGCAAAGAGTCCATTATGGCGTCAGATCTTTGCAGATGTCCTCAACGCTCGAATTGACTACTACGTCGGCGGTGCGGCAACCTTGCTAGGAGATGTTGCCCTTGCGGGGGTAGGAGCCGGATATTTCGAAGATCTCAAGGTCGTAAGGGATTGGCAAGAGATCGTCGAATCACAAGAACCTGATCCGGAAAAGCATGCCTTGTACGGCCAATACTATAACCTCTACCGCAAAGCTTATGATCAGCTGAAGGAGTTGTTTGGGGACCTTGTAGACATCAACAGGGTTCAAAGAGATTGACAATCGAAAGGATATGGGACCTCAAGGTCAGACCTCAGCGACGTGCCTTGGGGATACGGATCGGCTCTTATTCTGTCCTGGAAGACGGGAGGATTCTGTGACCCTGAGAAGGAGCGCACAGGGATTTACATTGGAGAATGAAGTTCTTTCCCTCTCTTTCAACGAGGGAAATGGAACAATCACTCAATTTGAACTCCTCAACCAAGGCTTACGGCTTATCCGAGAGGCAGTAGGGGAAAAACCTCCTTGGCGTCTGTATTTCTTCGACCTTAAGACGCTCGAGCGGAAGACAGTCGATGATTTTGAGACCTTCTCCTACAAGATCATCCAAACCAGTGAGCTGGGAGAGGAATTTGAACTTCACTGGCAGGTTAGAGAGGGTCTGGAGATCATTTCTCGGATTGTATTGCCGGTTGATAGCGCAAACGTCCTCTTTCACGTCAACGTTCATAATAAGACGCAGGAGACCCTGCAGCAGTTGGAGTTTCCAATCCTGCGGGGAATCGAGCGCCTCGTTGAATCATCCCCGGAGGCGAACTGTCTGCTGCACACTGCGGCTGCCGGTCTTCTATTCATCGACCCGTTGGTGACCTTTTCAGACTGGGAGCTTCCAGGATTACGGCATACGCCATATCCAGAAGGAATCGGAGCTTTCGCTCAATTCATGGCCTATTACGCAGAGGATGTCGGCGGTTTCTACTTCGCCTGCCATGACCCATTCAACACGGCAAAGGAGATCGATTTTTATCTGCCTTCTCAGGAGGAGGGCCTCGTGGCGCTCTTTGCTCACAAATCCTGGGAGATGGTTCCCGGTAATTCACTAGAACTTGAATACCCCATCGTTCTGGGCACATTGACTGAGGGAAATTGGTATGAGGCCGCGGAGTGCTACCGGGATTGGGCCACAGGGGTAGGAGATGGACACCCAGATTGGTGTCGATTTGGCCGCCTCGAGGATCGGGTTCGGGAAGGTAAAGCAGCAAGATGGCTCGCGGAGGAAGTGGGATTCTGCACATTTGGTATGCCCAGCTCCTTTGATGTGAGTCCATGGTTGGAAGCGATTCATAAAATCGCGGACAAACCCGTCTTTCACGTGCTCGGACATGATTGGCCTCAGTGGGGTGGTTCCTGCCTAGAACGGATGGAGCGACTGGATGACGCCTTCAAAGAAGCGGGTTTGAAACCGTTCCATGAACATTCACTGAACGAGTTATGGTTTCCAATTGCTGTGCAGCCGACTGAAGCCATCGGCACCACAGAGGGGTTGAAGTCATTTTGGAGCTTGGTGGGAGCCGAGTGGGATACATTGCCTGAAAGCCGGTGGAGGGAGATTTTCGAGGAGTGGAACCAATCAGGACCATGGTTACCAGTCAACACAGCGCCTTTCCGCTGGTTTCCTACTCGTTTCCATCCTGCGAATTTGAGAGCAATTCGAGAGAATGGTGATTTCTTTGCGCCGTTCTTCTTCGATTTCTTTGCCTATGGGCTTGATTTTGATAGGTATGGACAGAACCAGGGTGACCCCAGTGGTTGGCAGCAGCCACATGAGCTCATTCAAGCTGCATTCACGAAGATATGGATGGACCCAACGACGGACTATTGGAAGGAATTCCATGCGGACCGCGATCGTCAGATTGTCGCTGAGAGCAGCGCAGACGGCCTTTATTACGATATCTCTGCAGGCGCCGGACCCCGTTGGAGCGACCGAGAGGATCATGGTCATCCGCCGGGTTATGGGCGATGGTTGTGGAATGGATACGAAGATCTCTTCCAGAAATCCAAGGCCGCTGCGAATGGTGAGAAAGGTTCCTATGTGGCGCAGGGGACAGAAATGGGCCTTGAGAATCTCATCAACGTTATCGATTTTTGCCAATGGCGAGCTGGAGGTCTTGTTCAAGGGGATATTGAGTTGATGCCATTTATGGGGCTCATAAAGCAACAAAAAGCGATCAAACTGCCACTCTTCTCATATCTCTTCCATGAGTATGGCCCTGTGATGCTTGATGGTTGGGCGAAACTTTCGAGTGAATTTGGAGACATTTTCTATCTGATCGCTGCTCAAATTGCGCTGCAGCAGGGCGGACTGGTTGAATTGAATTATGAGTACTCACCGCTAGAACGATTCCCGGGGATGCAGGGACCAACCTATCAACTCATGTACCACAACGCAATCTACCAGGAAAATGATCCGTTTGGTGTTGATACGCAAAAAATTGATTTCTTGCGCGAAATTGCTTTGGCACGGACAGAGTTCGCAACGGAGTACCTGGCCTATGGGAAGGCGATGAAGCCCGTTCGGCTTCTCACGCCAGTGCCGGAGGTGGATTTCCTCTGGAATCATTACAACAGCATTGGAGGAAGAAGGGAAGATGGGGCCTTCCGGGCTTCTTCCTTGGTACAGCAAGTATGGAGCTATACGAGTGAGAAGCTAGGTGTTTTGATGGTGAATCTGAACGAGGAATCTCCGCTTGATGTGAAGTTTGCGTTTTCTCCAGAGGGTTATGGCTTGGAAGCGACAGGATTTGATGCCAAGGTTGTCACGTGTGATGAGATTTACGTACTAGATATCCAGCAGATCGACGACGAATGGCAGATTTCGTTGCAACTCCCACCTCGTAAGATCGTCCTTGTGGAAATTACCCCAGTGAAAGGATGATTGTGTGCGGATTGTGTTGAAGGACTTAGGAGAGAATCCGAACCCGTGGATTGAGGATGGAACTCTCATGACCCTGCGGATGATGGAATGTAGCAGCCCGGTTTGGGTTTTTGAAATAAATAGGTAAGTGAGGTCGAGAATTATGAAGCTAAGCAAAGCCAAGAAAATCGAGATGCTCCGACAGATGAACTCCATCCGAGCTTTCGAGGAGATGGCGGAGAAGCTTTATGCCTTGGGAAAGGTCCATGGCACGATGCATCTCTCCATTGGGATGGAAGCCTCCGCCGTGGGAGCTATAGCGGTGTTACGCCCCGAGGACTTGATCCTCAGCACGCACCGCGGGCACGGCCACTGCATCGCCAAGGGCGCGAAATTGGACCTAATGATGGCGGAATTTATGGGCAAGGAGGCGGGATACTGCCGCGGGCGTGGCGGTTCGATGCACATCGCTGATGTAGAGTGCGGGAACCTGGGCGCAAATGGAGTCGTTGGCGGCGGGATCCCAATGGCCGTTGGCGTCGGATTGAGCCTGAAGATGCAGAAGCTTGATGAGATTATCCTTTGTTTCTTCGGGGACGGTGCTGCAAACCTCGGGCCTTTCCACGAAGCGCTCAACATGGCAGCCATCTGGACGCTGCCGGTGGTTTTCGTCTGCGAGAACAACCAGTACGCAATGTCCTATCCATACAGGAAGGCCTTCGCCATTGAACGCATTTCGGACCGGGCAGCAGCTTATGGGATGCCTGGTGAAACTGTAGATGGGAACGATATCCTGGCAGTCTACGAGGCAGTAGAACGTGGGGTGAAACTAGCTCGAAAAGGAAAGGGACCATCGCTCATCGAGAACATCACCTACCGCTGGCGGGGTCACTCCAAGAGCGATGCCAATCGATATCGGACCAATGAAGAGATCGAGGCTTGGAAGGAGAAATGCCCCATCAAACGCTTCCGTACCTTGTTGGTCGAAGAAGGGACGCTCTCCGCAGAAGACGCGGACGAGATCGAAAGAGAGGCTTACAAGTCCGTCGATGTAGCAGTGGAATTTGCTGAGGAAAGCCCTGAACCCTCGCTCGATACCATTGAGGAAGGAGTGTACGCCTGATGCGCGAAATTACGTACTTAGAAGCGGTCCGGGAGGCACTGGACCAAGAAATGGAACGCGATGAGCGTGTGTTCATCATTGGTGAAGATGTCGGCGTATATGGCGGCGCATTTGGTGTCACTCTGGGATTGGTTGAGAAGTATGGTGAGGAACGGGTCATTGATACACCGATCAGTGAACTCGGCATCGCTGGCGCCATCACTGGCGCGGCTCTTCATGG
>JABAOH010016786.1_pt1 | contig 10026 bp, 11 predicted proteins | sample 7062181 | NCBI WGS metagenome assembly JABAOH01 (sample SAMN14538630, study PRJNA623070) | marine sediment metagenome | biome: marine biome [ENVO:00000428]; feature: marine pelagic biome [ENVO:01000023]; material: deep marine sediment [ENVO:00002113]; isolation source: pool of 5 deep marine... | reverse complement strand
TCTGCTTGTCGTCGAGATCGGCCCTAAGGTCGATGTCATAGAGATACTTGGCCACATCGTCGAGATAGTCAGACCCATCGTCGGGGTACGTGCCCGGATCTACTCCGTCACCGTCTGTGTCACCGTTGTTTCCGATCGTCGTCAGGACCGGATTGCGATCCTGTGTCGATAGGCCGTCGGTGATAACGATGATATAGCTCTTCTGACACCAGTCGGTGATGGGACTGGTGTAGGTCACACCGGCATTGAAAAAGCTTGCTTTTCCCTCGAAATAGAGCCCTGCCTCATACAGGGTCTCCGCTAGAGGGGTCCACGTGTCAGCCGAAATCCCCCCAATGGCGGTGTGGAGGTCCGATCGGTTCAGGGGGGTCATNNTTAAAAATCATCGTCCCAAATCGGACCCCATAGGTCGTATTGATGTAGCTTTGAATGGTCCCTTTGGCCACGCCTAGCTTGGTGCGGCTGTCGCTAGGATTTGTAGCAAGAAAATTGAGGTAATTGCCCGTTCTCAGGTAACGGGTCCGGTTCCCACCGCAGGTCGTGTCAAATCGGATTCTTCCGTTAAAGAAGCCTTCGGTCTCCAGAGCCGTTCTGGCATAGTTGCAGGTGATTCCAGCCACAACGTCACGAAAGATATTGTCCCAGGAGCTCTGCCAGCGATAATAGACCGTGTCGGGTCCATAGGTACCCGGATAGGTAACGGCCGGATCATAGATAGCACTCGGCAACGGATCATTCATGCTCGCGGAGTTGTCAAAGATAATCAGGATGTTCGGCTCGACACCGTCGCCACTGCTCGTGTAGACCTCAATATCATCGGCAAAAGCAGGGGTTCCTCCGAACACTATCGAAACTAGAACAATTAACAACGGGATCATAATTTTACGAACCATACGCATCTCCGCCATCCAAAAGCCTCCTTATCGATGGCTCCATCTTCGATCGAAGTAGTAGGAATACCAGGGTTGATAAGTGATGGCTCCTAATTGAGTGGAATTATAGATACCCTCTTTTCGAGAGGGATCGAGAATGTATGTCTTTCCCCGATCGTACCAGGTGACCCAGGCGTGAACGGCTTTATCTTCCGCTCCAGCAAATCCAAGGGTAAACCGGATATTCCGAAAACCCTCGTCCAAGAGATGATAGTAGAGCCAGATGGCCAGGTCCTCACAATCACCGCTCCGTACCCGTTCGGTTTCTTCTGGGAGTTGCCAATAGTCTCCTTCTATTCCCGAACTCAGGAGGTCCTCTTTCTCGAACCTGAATCTCCGAGCCCTCTTGAGGTAGTGTCGGACCTTACTCTCCTGGATGGAAAAACTGGGGTTATACGATACAGTTTTTATCTGCTGGATCGAGACAAGATAGGCTTCAACCCGACGATACTTCCTGTCGTAGGGGGTCCTTGGCGTTTCCGAACCGAGGTAATCAGGGGTTTCTGCCCGAGATGGGAATGGGAAAAACCCGAGGGCAAGGATGAACAGGATAACCACAGCTCTGGGCATACCGTCTTTCCTCCTCCAGGACGGGGGGTTGAGCAACGGCTATGCCAGGCTATAAGGTACTGAAATCATAATGTATTTCGCAAAAACCAGGACCGGAAACACCAGAAATCAGAGTGATAAAATGTCCTTTTTGGGCGTTGAATTGGTATAATTCACTGATTGACAAGAGCTAGCCGGCGATGGGACAATTTGTACCTGGCCCTGAAAAAAGATTAGAGAGCCAGAGGAAGGCAAAAGCATCGAACCAAATCAAGCTCGACGGGACGTCCTATGGATAAGACAGAAATTACGGTTTCAGTGAGAGGAATGAAAGTGGCCGGGGTTCTCCATCTACCTGACCGGAGGTCCCCTCCTTGCGTGATTGCTTCCCACGGCCTCCTCAGCCATAAAGACAGCGAAAAATATGTCGAGTTGGGCAGACGGCTGTGCCGCGAGGGATTTGCAGTGATCAGGTTCGATTTTCTGGGTTGTGGTCAGAGTGAAGGAAAACCGGAGGATTCAACAGTGACACGGAGGCTGGAGGAGCTGGGAGCCGTCATTGATTTCGTGAGATCCGAACGATACCTGGGTGAGGCGATCGGCTTGATGGGAAGTAGCCTCGGGGGATACCTTTCCCTTTGTAAGTCAGCACAGGAAAAAGACATGAAAGCGGTCGTGACCTGGGCGACGCCATACCGACTGACGGGGACGATACCGGAGGACGAGGGAGTCCAGCCTTTGGGCAAAAGGTTTTCCGACGATCTAAAGCATCATGACCTGCTGACCGTCCTCGGGAGGGTTCATCACTCCTTGGTCATCCACGGAGATATGGACGAAGCGGTTCCAGTGACACACGCTACGCTCATCCACGAGAATGTGGGAGAACCCAAAAGGCTCGAAATCATCAGGGGAGGGGACCACCGATTCACCAATCCCAGCCATCGCGAAGCGGCTTACCGGCTCACCGTTGCCTGGTTCAGGGGACATCTGGGTGATTGATGCTGACCGGTATCGCGAGAGTACCCGACGTCTCTGGTGCTTTCTGAAGGGCTCTTGATGGTCCAGAGGAAACTCCTCGCTTTTCTCAATCTTGACAGGCCCCATCTTTTGGTATATAGATTGCAGCTCTCAAGAGAGCCTGACCATCGCAGACCAGGGATTGTTTTGAATCCAGGGAAGAAAATCTCGGTATATTTCCCCAGAGCCTTCAGGACTGGAAGAATTCTGCCGATATGACTTTTAGGTTTCTCCATGAGTGACTGTGTGTTTGACATGATGATCGAAGACGCGCTAGATTGGAGGCCGGGATGCGCCCATGGCTGTCATTGTTCTTAATCTCTCTATCAATCGTCGTCCCTGTTTTCTGGCTGGAGAATTGTGGGGCCCAGGATGGTCAATTCCCACCTCAGAGCCTGGACACGGTTCGGCAGTCCCTGATCCATCAGCTCACCAATGAAGGATTCGATCCCTCTTTTGTTAGCACCCTTCTCCATGACCAACGTTGGGAACTCTCCTTCATAGTTCTGGAAAAGAATCTGATTTACAAGGAGTCCAGGGCCAATTACCTCCACTTCCTCGATCCCTATTCGACGGCGAGGGCCCGAGGGTTTTTGGATAAGAATCGCTCCTTCTTGGAGGAAACGGAAAAAAAATACGGTGTCGAAAAAGAGATCATCGTGGCGATTCTTCTTGTTGAGTCCTCACTTGGCCGTTATGCGGAGAAGTACCGCGTTTTCAACACCCTCTCCAGCCTCTCCCAGGCGAACCATCCGGAAGTCTTTCGCTTGACCTTCGAGCAACTGAAGGATTCCTATCCGGGTCTGACCAAGACTTACTTGAGAAAAAGAGCAAAGACCAAGTCCCAATGGGCCTTTCGGGAACTCAAGGCCTTCATCAGAATAGGTATCCGAGAGAACCTCGACGTTTTTGAGGTCAAAGGGTCTTGGGCAGGAGCATTCGGTCTACCCCAGTTTATACCCACGAGCTATCTGACGTATGGGGCCGATGGAGACGGTGACAACAGCGTCCAACTTCACCAACGTCAGGATGCAATTGCCAGTGTAGCTAACTATCTCAAGGTCCATGGGTGGAGGCCGGGGCTTTCCGAGAAGGAAATGCTCAAGATCCTTTTCCGGTACAATCGCAGTCGTCTCTATGGAGAAACAGTGATTGAATCGGCCAAGAAGCTGAGAACCGATCAGGCAACATCTAGCCTCCATTATGAATAATCCGGGCTAGAAGATCTCCCTCGAGACCCGCTAGGATTAGAGGATGACCCGATGAGCACCCGAACGAAATTGATCTGGGTCTCCGTTCTTTACTTTGCAGAGGGGTTGCCTTTCGGACTTGTCTTCGATACTTTCCCCGTTTATTTCCGATTTCACGGTGTAAGTCTGAAGAGCATTGGCCTCATCAGCCTGGCAGGCCTTCCCTGGACATTCAAGTTCCTGTGGGCACCGGCAGTCGATCTTCTGGGAAGTCGCCGATCGTGGATCGCCGGGTGTCAAGCGTTTTTGGGTCTCACGCTCATCCTGATCCTGACCATGGATCCAACAGGAAGAGGCTTGATTCTGTGGCTGATCATGGGACTCGCCGTTCTCTCTGCAACCCAGGACATTGCGATCGACGCCTACACCATTGAGCTTCTCGACGAATCTGAGATGGGCCCCGCAAATGGTCTGCGGGTGACGACCTATCGCATTGCCCTGATCACAGCGGGGGGGTTTTTTGTGGCTTTGGCGGGTTGGATCGGATGGAGAGGCGTATTCACAGGCGCCGCTTTGCTCTTAGGGATTTACGCCCTGGTTTCGAGTCGGGCTCCCTCTCGCGAGGCATTGGATGATTCCTATCCGCCCAGTGGGGTCGAAGTGGCAAACCTGGCCCAGCAGGTGTGGGCGCCACTTAGCGAACTGCTCCGTCGGCCAGGTTTCGTGGCTGTCGTGATATTTATCCTTCTGTTCAAGCTCGGTGATATGGCTTTGGGACCGATGATCAGGCCTTTCTGGGTGGATCGAGATTTTACGCCCCTTCAGATTGGTGTGGTGCCCGGTGGGCTCGGGGTTGTCTTTACGATCACCGGAGCACTCCTAGGAGGATCGCTCACGCGTCGATGGGGCATCTTCCATGCCCTATGGATTCTCGGTCTTGCTCAGGCAGGATCGAATCTGACTTATGCCACTGCTGCAGCGCTGCCCCCGTCCACAGCGCTCATGTACACGTCTTCGGCTGTTGAGTCCTTCTGTGGAGGGCTTGGAACCGCTCCCTACCTCGCCTTTCTCATGAGCATATGTGAAAAGCGATATGCAGCCACCCAGTACGCGCTTCTGAGCGCCATGTTTGGACTCACCCGGGCTCTCTCGGGAGCTGTTTCGGGATTTGCGACGGAGAGGTTCGGGTATGCGGCCTATTTTATGGTCACATTCTTCCTAGCCTTTCCCGCCTATGCCCTCCTACCCTGGGTCAGAAGATGGACCCGCCACGAACCCGCTGAGAAAGTCAATAAATAGAGCTAAAATTCTTTCGCAACCTTCAAGATCTCTGTGGAGTTTCCTCAGTTTTGTGGACGCTCATGTCCCTGAGGGACGTTTGCGGAAGCGTTGGGGGACCCATCGAGGGCGAGCAGGAATGGGAAAACCCCGCCTTCAGAGCGGGGAAGGGGCAAGTATTCCCCACCTGTGAGCCCCGAGAGGGTCAACGCAAGAGCAAGGGAGCGAAGGGATATGAGGGTCCAATCAGAAGATTCAAAATTGTCGTGAAACATCAGAAGATTAGAAACTTCTTGCTTTGAAAACTCAGGAAACTCCACTCAAGATCTCTTTCCCTTGTCACCTTCTAATCCTCTTCTCTGTAGACTGTGGTTTCTGGATGGAAGGCTTGCCAGGCGAACCAGTAGGCAAAGATAGACGGAATCTCCTCTCCATGATTGTCAGTCACCCTGAGAATCCCACCATCAGGGGCTACCTCGATCTGAATCGTCTCCTCACCAAGCTTATCCCTCAGAAGCCCCGGCTCTTCCTTTAACTTGGAAAGAGGATATGCTCTGGCTTCACGTCCCATCTCAATGCCGAGTACCATCTCCTTTGGGGAGAGATCTTTCCGGACATCGCCGACAGGAAACCAGATACCGAGACTCCTATAATAGCCTTCGTAGGGATCCCGGGAATAATTCCGCTCATATCCGGTATCGGTGGAAAGAACTGTGGTCTGGGGATTCCTCTCTGTCCAGCTTTTCCAGGAGGTCCGAATCGATGTAATCTTCTTGAGATTCTTCCCCGCCAGTGGTCCTGCGATCGATTTTTCCATCAACTAAGACCACAGACTCTCTGTCTGGTGGCCATAGAGCAGCACATTACTCCTGTGGAGCCGGCCAGAGACGCCGAATGTATAGATCTGATCATCAATTTTTCGGGTGTAAACCACACCCGTTTGGGTGAGAGGTCAGAACGTGACCACAACGGGTATTCCTTTTATGGTGTCATTCACAACTTCATGCCAATTGAGGATCTTGATGGGATAGGCCTTTGCTTCACCTCCAATCTGAAGCCCGATGACCTGGTCATCAGAGCTCAAGAAATTGGCCCCATGGGGCGAGATAAACTTGGGTTCTCGTATGGCCGGGATTCCATCCTTTGGAGGGCCTCCTGACAGGATTTCGTCCCTGGGGACGATGGCCTTGTCGAGGTTAAAGGCTGTAAATACGAGAAGTGCCCCGAACAGCGGGCCCCAAGTAAGTAACGTTCGCGTTTTGTTTCCTCCCCAATTCTCGAGTTGTTTCATCACGCTCGGGCGATGCCACTCTCTGTATAATATACAACCTTGATCCATGTGGTTTCAGATGCAGAGGTGTGTGGTGATCCTGAGTGATTAGTAGTCGATTCCTGGCTGAGGCTCGATGCCCTCCTGGTAGGCGTGTTTGATTTCTTTGACCTCGCTCACGGTATGGGCCAAAGCAGTGACCTTGGGGTGGGCGTCCCGACCGGTCAGAATCAGATGGAGCCTTGGAGGTTTGCTCTCTATGAGTTCTAAAACCTGGTCTAGGTCGACGAGCTTGAGGTTCAGGGCGTTGTTGATCTCATCGAGGATCACAATGTCAAACTTTCCTGATTGGATCTTCTCTTTTGCAAGCCCGACAGCTCTCTGGGCATTCTCCCGGTGTTCAGAGAACGGGTATGGATTGCCCTGAATACCGCAGAAGCCTTTCCCTGTAAGTATCAATTCCACATCACATGCAAGCTTCTTGAGCCCATCCCATTCCCCGGCGTAGATATCCCCTTTCATGAACTGGACCATCGAGGACTTCATGCCGTGGCCGCAAGCACGAACAATCATTCCGAGAGCCGAGGAAGTTTTGCCTTTTCCGGTTCCTGTGATGACGACGATGAGGCCGGTCCTCTCGGCGGGTTCGAGATGGGTAATTTCAAAGCTCGGTTCTTTTGCTTCGCTCTTTTTGATCTGCACTTGCTATTCCTCTCACACTCAACTTATCACAATCAAATGGCTTTTTCACGGTTTCGTTTTGTGCCTTCTCCACTACCTAGTTGCCGCTGAAAAATCGCCGTGGAGCGAACATTACGAAGTTTTTGGGACGACCCGTCTTGGGGACTGGAGTGTCCCCGAAGGCGCGAGCTCCTGCTGTTTGATCCGCCGAAGGCGGAGAGTTTAGGAGGTCGAACGCAGGAAGCCCTCGAACGGGTCAGAAACTTCGTTCAAGGAGCGGAATAGGCGTTTTTCAATGGCAAATAACTAAAATATCACCTTAAAGACCTCATCGATCTCTCTCAGGACTCCTGTGATCGCCGCGCATTCGCCTGGCTTCAGATTCCTGAGATTCAGCCTCGATACCAACCCGGAGACTTCATCGAAGGCTCCCTTGACATCGAGATCGTCATCCATTTTTTCTCGAAAGACACGGTGGATGCTGCGGGGAATTTCTCCGTTGACTTCGCGCGCCTCTGCTGCACGCTCTTCGATGGAGCGAACCATTTTATTAAATTCCCTCAGCTTATCCACCGTTTTCTGCAGGGCTCGGTTGGCATAATTGAGTCTTTTCCGATAGTGACCGTATATGAGGAAAAACCGAATTTCACTGGGTGTATATCCCTCCTCCAACAGGTTGTCCGTATAACGGATGTTCCCCCTGCTTTTCGACATCTTTTTGCCGTTCACACAGAGGTGATGGCAGTGAAGCCAATACCGCGCCATGGGATAAGGACGGACTGATTCGAGGATTGCTCGGGTGTAGTCGTGATGCCGAAAAAGGTTGTCAATTCCGCCACAGTATATCGAAAGGGTTTCATGGAAATGCTTGCTGATCATGCTCGGGTCTTGAATACTCCAAGCGGGTCTGCCTCTGCCAATCTCTGAATCCCAGCAAATTGTGTCTCCTTCACTGCACCCATGCCAAAGGACAAAATCACCCCTGTTCCAACGCATCCCAGGATAAGTATCTCTGTGGAAACGCCTCTTTTTTCGTGGCCAATTCCTCATATCGAGCCCATAAAGCCTCCCAAAATCAGGAAATTTCAAAGGATCGAAGTAGATGTTTTCCCCATATCGGTAGGCCACCCCGAGATCGAGCAGGCGTTCCATGATGGCGATGACAGCATCAACAGTCTCCGAGGACCTCGGGAGATGATCAGGGATTTTCATTTTCAACAGGTCCATCTCTTGAAGGAAGTTCCTGATGTTCTCATCAGTCAGTTGCCGAACGCTCACATTTCTCTTCTTGGCCTCTTCGATGGCCTTATCCTCAATGTCCGTGAAATTCATACCCCTTTTGACCGCGAACCCGAGGAACTCGAGGTAACGAACCAGGACATCTTCGAAAAGGAAGGTTCGGAAGTTCCCGATATGGGCCCTCTGGTAGATCGACGGGCCACAGGTGAATACGGTGGTTAATTTTTTGTTCACTGGCCGAAACTCTTCGATGGTTTTCCACAGGGTATTGAAAAGCCTCACTACGAATTTCTCTTTGCTATTTCGTTGCTTGTGCAGTCTGTCAGGCGGCCTCTGTTGTCTCATCCAAAATCTTACAGTAAATCATAAGGGTCTTCAAATTTGCTATGGTGAGCATCCGGTCGTCCTTTGTCAAGGGGGGTACACTGGCGTTACTGAACGGATCGGATTATCAAGGAAGAACAGGGAGATAGGCATCTATCTAACTGCTATCATCAGGTCTGAAGGAAGCCAAGAACTCTCTGTTTCAGAAACCAACACATCAGAACCGACCTTTTCTTTTCAGTCGCTTCGAACCGAGCGGGTAGGTGGCCACTTGTGACCCGTTGCTTTCGATTCGGCCATTTGGATTGATTTGAAATATGCGGCGGGTCGGTTTGTATGCGTTGAGTTTTTGATATCCTTGAGATATCTTGCCCCTTTGCGGACTCTAGATATTGGCCCGATGAACGAAACCGCTTCGCGGTAGCCTACCGAATCGGCCTTCCATAGCCTATCCCATCTGCCTACCTGATGGGTCGTCTCTTTTTGCTTTGATCCAGTAGAATACCTCCATCCTTAATAATTCCACACAAAAGAGGTATGTCATGACGGAGTTGAGACAGAAAATGATCAGGGCAATGGAGTTGAGGAACTTATCGAATCACACCCGGCGGGCTTATCTGTCCGCGGTCACAGGGCTTTCGCAGTTCTATCAGAAATCTCCTGTGAGGCTTAACAAGGAGATGGTTGAGGATTATCTTTTGTATCTGAAAAACGGAAAGGGCAATGCCCTCAACAGCTGTGGTTCGGTTTTAACTGGACTGCGGTTTTTCTACAATCACGTCGCTCCCCAACAGATCCCCATCGAGTACAGTCTGTGCAAAAAGGTCATCAAACTGCCCACGGTGCTCACCCCAAAAGAGGTCTGGGATATTATCAGCGCAGCCGAAAATCTCAAACACCGCCTCATTTTGATGACCACCTACTCAGCTGGTCTTCGGGCCAGCGAGGTGATCGCCTTGAGACCTGAGCACATAGACAGCAAACGGATGCTTATTAAGGTTGAAAACGCAAAAGGCAGCAAAGAGCGCCACACGCTGCTTTCGAGAAAACTTCTCAAGGAGCTTCGTCATTACTACAGGGATATCTACGGCTTGACATAAGCGAGAGGCTCCTAACAGACCGGATGAGGAACTCAAAATGTCTTCCACCCACATGAACCGATGCCGTGGCAATACCCCAAAAACCCAACCAATCAACTCCGACCACATAAAAAGACCCCTTACTTTACCCATATCAGTGGCCTAGACCACCCCACCCGCAAAACGGCTTCGCTCATCTTTGTTTTATCAATCATCCCGCCTCATTAGACAGCAAATCCAAACACCGCTGCAAACAATCCCAATAACCATTGCCGAGTATATCTTCTGCGAGACGATGGATAAAACACTTACTAGATATCTGGAGTTTTGAGCCAGGAACGGGATCGAACGGTTACATCCGGATCGTGCCAGGGAACCTCCCACTCGATAGAAATTTGATGGAAGGGTGTTGAACTTCAGCGAGGCGTGGACAAAAGGGGCGATTTTTTAGTTTGCACTTCATGAGC
>JABAOH010011290.1_pt1 | contig 10026 bp, 12 predicted proteins | sample 7062181 | NCBI WGS metagenome assembly JABAOH01 (sample SAMN14538630, study PRJNA623070) | marine sediment metagenome | biome: marine biome [ENVO:00000428]; feature: marine pelagic biome [ENVO:01000023]; material: deep marine sediment [ENVO:00002113]; isolation source: pool of 5 deep marine... | reverse complement strand
ATATGTGACTGTGATATAACAGTAACATAAGCTTAAATGCGCGCGCTGCTTGAGTAGTTTATGTGAGGCGGTTTGTTTGATTTTCATAACTCTAGGCAAATGGAAGCAAGCGCCCAAAAAGGAAATGATTGATCAAGCCACCAAAAGGTTAGAAGAACTCGAGAAGCAAGGCATCAAGATGCGTGTCCACTGGACTCTGGGACGCTATGACGTAGTCGCATTTACGGAAGCCCCAACCGAAAAGGACGCCATGAAAGCACTCCTCAGTTTTCAAAACTTAGTTGATACTGAAACGCTGGTAGCTGTTCCACGGGAAGAAGCAATAAAACTCCTTTAAGTCGAAAGGCGCATGCGACAATTCCCCCCCTTCTTTTTTTGAGAGAGAGGGTTAAATTTTAATGCACACACGAAAAAATAAGCATGTATGCATTTAGCCCCCAAAATCTAGTATGACAAAAAGAAAAAACCAAACAGCAACACCTATTGTAATCACAATAGTTGGCAACCAAATAGCCTAATTGATCCTTCTTGCTTCTTCTTTTTCTTCATTTCTTGAACTAATTCGAATACGTCGCCGAGTCAAACTAAGCCAGCTAGGAGGGTACGCTTGGCGCTACGCCACGTCTAAAGGCCCAGACCACCCACATGAGAGCGATGAAACCACCCACAACAACTAAGGAGAGCAAGATTATGACTAGGTTCTGAAACCAGTCGAAGTCTGACGACCAAAACAAGACATATAGCAACATGAAGATAGCCCAACAGATCACTGCAACAATCGTTACCACAATTGGAACGAACGGGTTCGCTTCTTTATTAGTCATAAAAACGCATTTTATTGTTTAGCAATATATCTCTTTCCCTGCATGCATTCCAATCCAATTTTTGTCCATTAAAATTTCTTCTACAAGTCAAAAACCTAAAAGAAGGAGCAGCAACTACAATAAAGTGAAGAACTTTATGGAGGGACAACTCTTGGTGAAAGTTTTTGTCGTTTATGACACAAAGTACGGCAACACAAAGCTTGCAGCAGAAAAGATCGTGGAAGGAATGAGAGAAGTCGAAGGAATAGAAACCACCATGAGCGATGTCGAGGAAATCGACCTTGAAAAGGTAACAGATTATGACGCAATATTGATAGGGTCGCCAAACCACTGGGGAGGACCCGTCGGCGGTATCAAAAGGCTTATCGACAAACTTGGAAAACTTGACTTAAAAGCCAAGTGGATCGCCGTTTTCGACACCTATCTAGGAAAAGACTTCGAAAAAGCAACGAAGAAAATGGAGAAAAGAATCGGTGAAAAGCTTCCTAGCCTGAAGATAATAACCTCTGGTCTATCAATAAGAGTTGATGGAATGAAAGGCCCCATCACAGATGGCGAGCTCCCTAAATGCAAAGAATTCGGAAAGAAGATAGCAACTCAACTCAAAGCTTAACCACACAGTCTTTGAAGAAACTTCTAGAAAGCAACTCTTTATCCACTTTTTCGCCGCGAAGTACATTTCTACGCCCTCCAAAGAAATTCTACTCTTTTCTATCTGCAAAAGGCACAGTTTCGAAAAGAAACGCAAGGCTTAAATAATAGATGTGTGTTATTTCTAACATAGAGTTGGAAATATCTAACCTAATGTTAGAAATAAATAATGGAGGAAACAAAAGATGGACAATATCGGATGGATAATTGCGTCTGTCGGCACAGCTGTCCTTACAGCAGTTGTTGTAATCCAGCAAAGGCTTCGAAATGGAAGATCTGGCCTTCGGCCACAAGAGGAAAGAACCATAAACCAAGAACTTATGACTCTTGGAAGTTCGTTGGTAGTCCTTGGAATTGTGTTTGGAACGGACAGGTTAATCGGCTATTCATTCACCGGGGCTGGAGTGCTGCTATCAATTATCAGTGTGATCAAGTCAAGGAGAAAAAACAAAGATCTTCTATGGAGATGAGGTGAATTGCTGAAGAAGAATGTGGCAATGAAAAGTTGGCAAAATGCGATACTTGCCTTAGGTGTGTCCGTGTGTTTGCTGGGAGCCCTTTTGATGGTAGCAGGAGAATCGATCTTGGGAGAGAACCATACTGGCATTGCAACTGTGATAGGAATAGTCGGAATCGGCCTAATAGCTAGATCATCAAAAGGATTGTAGGGTGACTTTCTAATGTGGCCAGTTGTAAGCATCGGAATAGCGGCTATAATTGTTTTGCTCGGTATTTTGCTAGTGTGGAAAATACAAAAAGATAGGAAGTCGGGCTTTCCAATGCAGGATGAACGAACTTCAAAGATTACTGGAAGAGCAGCAACCTACGCTTTATACATAGGCTCATACTTCATCTTAGCGCTTCTGTTCATGCTCATTATTGGAAAAGAACTCTATGGCTTGCCTGAGGTTGAGGCTGGTTACCTATTGATAACGGCACTATTGGTGTATAACATATCCTTCCTCATGTTGCGCTGGTACTTCGGAAGAAAAGGAGAATAACAATGAAGTTTAGAACACGAATCAAAGAACTAAGGGCTAGACACGATCTAACACAGGAAGACCTGGCGAGAAAAGTTGGTGTAAGAAGAGAAACCATACTCTACCTCGAGAAGGGCAAATACAATCCTTCATTAGAGCTAGCTCATGAAGTAGCCAGAGTTCTGAAAACAACAATAGATGACCTATTCATTTTCAAAGACCAAGAAGAAAACATTGACCAAGTCTAGAACAATGCGCGCATGCATGCATGCATGCGAACGTTGAATTCAGAATGTTTATATGTCACCAGTGATGTCTTTGCTGATATCGTTGGTGATATGATGGTTGAGCGATGGATGAGGCGAACCGCAGGTGCCCCAAGAGGCCTCCTCCGATTCTTAGTCTTGAAATTGCTTATGGAGAAGCCTATGTCAGGTGCAGAGATTGTCGAGGAAATTGAAAGGGAAACAAGTGGAAGGTGGAAACCAAGCCCAGGATCAATCTATCCGCTTCTTGCTTGGCTTCAAGATAAAGGCTACACCAACGAGTCACCCACCGGAGAAAGTGGAATGAAACAGTATGTGCTTACAGATGAAGGGAAAACATTCTTTGAAGAACAGGTAAAGTTTGGACAAAAGTTCTTGAAAAAGCTGGAATTTCTTGCGCCAATGCTCGTTGGAGGATTTCAATTTGACATCAACCATGAAAACTTCCGTGATGTCAGAGAATCTGCGAAAAGAGCTGTAAAGACTTTCATAGACCTCCGAGCTGCCATAAAAGGCAACTTGGCAAAGCAAGATGCCGAAGAAATAGCCAAAATTTTGAATGATTGTTCCGAAAAGCTTCAGAAGATTGCCCGAAGGATCAAGGAGAAATGAACCCCCATGCTCTCTAAACAATTTATCTTATGTGACTGTGATATAACAGTAACACAACCTTAAATACATGACAACAAAATCAAATTAATCAAATTTGGTGTTTCCTGTGGGATTGAAAGCCAGTTTTATGATAGCAAAAAGATCTTTGGTGAGAAGAAAGACAAAGAATCTAAGCGCTATACTAGCAGTAACCCTTGGAGTATCTTTGTTGGTAGGTATTCAAATCACCACAGACACCTTAGGAAATGCCTTTCTCACAAGCCTCCTTCAAAGCGAGGGCGAAGTTGACATTCGCGTATCGAATGCCTCCGCTGGTGGTTATCTAAGGGCAGCTGACCAAGAAAAAATCAAAGCTTTGGTTCCGGCTGCGATTGGAATCATGCCAGAACTATCTACACAGTTGCCGATGATGGTAGGCTCTCAATTTGACCCCTCCGTTAATATAGCTGGAATTCCCAGCGATTTCCAAGAGGCATTCGGCTCTTTTTATGATTGGAAATCAGGAGAAAAAATTGACATCAGCACTGTTTTGACCGACAATTCAAGCATTTTACTGTCAAGCCGCCAAGCAGAAAGCCTGGGATTAGATCAGAATACAATCTTTCCAGTTTCGTTGGATACAGAGGTTACGAATGTTACGTTAACCGTATCGATCAACCAAACTACTGGGTTACCCATCGTAACACCAACCTACGCCATCGAGAGTGTTGAACTCAACATTGTCGGTGTTTTTGATTCAAAACGTCCTGGGATTGGGTCCCAATACAGTGGGGCGCTGTTTACTCTGGGGCATCTCCAAGATTGGGTAAGCTTGCAGGATCCAATGCGCGAAAAGAATCGTGTCACCACCTATCTCTTAGCTCTTAAAACCAATCATTTTTCCTCAGAAATCGACGAAGAGTATCTTCAAGAGCAAGTGGACGAGCTAGAAGCAGCTATCCCAGAACAAATAGACCCCTTCACAGGAAATTCCTACAAAGTCTACAGGGTTGAATCCCCCAGATTGATTTTTTTCAGTGTTGCAGAATTGATTATGACCTTGATGTCCACCATGTTGACTGCGTTAGGTCTCCTCATCATGATAACTGGTGTCCTACTGATAACAAACGTTCAACTCATGAGCGTTGAAGACCGAGAATTTCAGACAGGAGTTCTAAGAGCGGTTGGCGAGAATCGCAGAGGCATCTTTCGATCCATACTGATTGAGAATCTATTTCAAGGAATAATCGGAGGAATCTTCGGTCTGGTAGGCGGCCTAGCCTTCGGCCAAGCTGTTGCCCTCTATCTCGTAAGTCTATTCGGAACAGGAGAGCTAAGTGTTCAACCAGTTATCTCACAACAAGTGATACTCCTGTCAGTAATCGTAGGAGTAACTTTAGGCATCGTAACCGGTTTGTTACCGGCTCTGAGAGCATCACGAGTTAACATTGTGGAAGCACTCCGAGGAATCAAAGTTTCCTTCAAAGAAAAATCCAGTAGAAACCTGGTTCTGCTGGGAATAGCGGCTGCCCTCGGCGGATCATATTTCCTGTTAACAAATGGAGTCCTTGACGATAGCGCTCAAGCCATATGGACAAGCCAAGGCTGGGATTCACTGAGTGAATGGAGAAATATTCTACTCGGAACTGGATTACTCTTCCCAGGAGTTGGCATAATCCTCTCACGCTTCATCGATCGTGCGAAAGCGCTAATCTTTACTGCTGTCACCCTTTGGGCCACACCCTTCGTTTTATTCGTTATCGCAATGGGTGAGTGGATACCCACTATCTCTGGCTTAGCGCCTGACATTTTGATGATAGGAATCTTGGAAATTCTAATCGGATCAGTCATGTTTGTGGCCCTCAATCTTCCCATAGTAATGAGAGCGTTGAGGAGGCTTCTCATAAGAATCAGAGGAGTAAAAGGAGTAGCACAAATAGCCCCATCATTAATCTCATCTCATATAACACGCTCCACCCTAACATTCGCAATTTTCGCAGTAGTCCTAACCTTAAATGTAACAGTCGCTACGTTGGTGCCCACTAGTTTAAGTTCCGTTGTTCAAACAGAGGAAGACTCCCGAGGAGTAGACATCATTGTACACCTAAACAAACCAGAGGCGATATCAACCGGAATCTCATACACGGAAGAACTGTACAAACTCGATGGACACATAACAGACGTCATCGGATTCAAAACCTACCGTCCAACCACGGACTTCCGGAAATTCGTAGCCTTAAAAAACCCATACTCACCCGAATTCAACCCCCAAACAGATATGCTGCCTCTCGGATATGGGGAACTCCGCCCAGAACAAATAAGAGGAACTGCCGCAAACGCCTCTGACCCTAACTGGCGCTACGACTTCTACCTAAGTGGTTTTCCAGATGTTGTTGCAAAATCAGTTGACCCAGACACAACAGACAAAGAACTCCTAGACATGTCGAGAACAGCATGGGATTTATTCTTTAACCCCACCTACAAAATGGCAGCCTACAACGTATCACTACCATCAATACTTTCAGGGGAAGTTGATCTAAGCGATATCGACCTAGAATCCCTAGCAGAACTCGGCGGCTCAGACCTAGAAGGCGTAGTTGTTCTGCGAGACAAGAACGGCTCGATCATCACGAACCCCATCGTCTTCACCGACTCTTTTCTTCTCCCCCTAGGATTTCAACTCTGGATCCCCATGAATACATCAGCCTACGGAGTACCCAACTATCAGCCCTTCACAATTGGAGGACGGCTAGACTCCCAGCGTGCAGGCGGTTTTCCATTAACTTCATTCCAGCTTGGAGGAGGCGACTTCGAATTCTCAGAAGCTCTGGGAAAACTCTACCTTCCCGAACACTGGGCAAACCAAACCAACTTCCTAGGAGAAGCCGACGGCGCAACATCTATATCGCGAGCTCCAAACCAATTCGACTATTTCCTCATCAAAACAACCTACCCAATTGATGATGATGACCAGATCGAAGAAGTTGCACAAACCATCGAAGAATTCACAAACACCAAAGACCAGGGATATCGACAGTTAGTTGGTGACAACTTCTTTGTCGCTGACGCAACAGTCCTCTACTCAAAGATCGAAGCCACTCTGGAGATGACCCAAAGAATTGTCTCCTTCCTGCAAATCTACGTTACGTTCGGCCTAGTCATAGGGTCCATAGGCATGGGAGTAATCTCTGTACGCAATGTCGCAGAAAGAAAAAGAGAAATCGGAATGATGCGAGCAATCGGGTTCCCCAGAAAACAAGTGATGCTCTCAGTTTTGCTTGAACTGGTGGTGCTAGGACTAATTGGTCTATTCATCGGAGTTGCCAACGGCCTACTAATAAGCGTGGGCTTTGCCAACATGCAAAACGCTGCGTTGGTGATCCCATGGAACGAAATCGGTCTATACTTAGGCTTCATCACGCTCATCGCCTTAGGCGTAGGAGCCATCCCCGGATGGATTGCCTCAAGAATCCCCCCGGCTGAGGCTTTGAGGTATGTAGGATAAAGAGGAAATGAACCATGATAGTGAATGAAGAAAGAGTTTCAGTCAACAACGACCAAGTTGAGGAGAACCAGAAACCTATCCTCATGATTTCTGATTTGCATAAGCGCTATGATGAAGGAAAGCCCAATGAGGTGCATGCCCTTCGAGGACTAGACCTCACTGTCCAAAAGGGGGACATGATGGCCATTATGGGACCCTCCGGATGTGGGAAAACAACTCTACTGAACATGATAGGACACNNGACAGCCAAATGACCGCCTTCCGGCGAGATAATATTGGCTTCATTTTCCAGTTATTCAACCTTTTTCCCTTCTTGTCAGCTGTAGAAAACGTGGAAACTCCTCTGCTGCTAAGAGGCTTAAAAGCCGGCGTAGCCCGGGAACAGGCAAAAATGCTCTTGAGAGAACTAGGAATGGGAGATAGACTATACCATCTACCCTCAGAACTTTCAGGGGGCCAACAACAACGAGTAGCCGTAGCCCGAGCTCTCATCAACCAACCCACAATCATTCTCGGAGATGAACCCACCGGTGATCTGGATTCTACGACAAGCACCGATGTTATGACCCTCTTTCGCCGAATAAACAAAATCACCAAACAAACCTTGGTTCTCGTCACCCACAACAGATGGATCGCCGAACATTGCGACTACATAGTCCACATGACTGACGGAAGAGTCTCCAGCATCGAACAAGGACCCTTCAAAAAGGAGGAGCCCCCCAAATGAGAATCTACACGGCAGGATTAATAGATAAATCATCCCAATCCAACAATGCAACCCTGCAAAAGCGGCTTTTGTCACATTATCGAAAGAGCCTTGGAATCCCCGCTTCAGCCATCAACAGTCAAGAACTCAACACATTCATCGTCTTATCAGGACAAAAAAACGATGGAAAGGTTGACAGCAAAACCATGGAGAAAATCGAAAAAACAACTCTTGACAGCTTCACAAAGTATCACATTAGCAACAAATCCAAATTCGAACAAGAACTGAAAAACAACCAAGAACTACGAGAAACATCCAGAATCGTCAAAGATTTCGTCAAGGAAGTCGACCCCAACCTGGCAAAGATCTTTGACAGCCGATTAGAGAAGATCAGCAAAGACATACCGAACATGCACTGCGAGATTCAATCGAGAAGCATTGTGACTTTATGGGACATCATAGAGAACCGAGAGCATCGGTTTTTCCTCTCCGGGTTTGACTCTCCAATCTTCAAGAGTTCAACCAGCGAAACTGAAATGAACATGGACAAATTGGTTGACAAACTGCTCTTTTCAAACTTCTTCAAGATATTTCTGAAACCAACGGTTGCTCGCCTACAAGAAATGGATCGTGTGCTTGAAAGACTGAAACTAGGCGTAGAAGGGACTCACTATCGGAGTAAAAACCAGAAACTACAGACCAAACTGGAACTGTTTCTTCGTATTCTAGCAGCAAAACTCAGTGCCTTAAATGACATAGGCAGCGTAATTTCCCGAATTTTTGACCTATTCCAAGTTCCCCGCGCTGCACTTCCCCCATATCACCTAGGAAACGACGCCGTGAACCTTAATGCGGCACTTGCGAAAATGGCTTCAGAAATCGAGTATGGAAAAGCGTTACTCGTCGAAGTACAAGACAAACTTCAAGAGTGCCAAATTCACCTTCGTGACTATCTGGACGAACAGAAAAACGGAATAAAAACCATCGATTCCGCCAATGACTTCCAGACCAGGCTACTGCCCATAGCAGAATTAAGTATTGATTTGTTTGTTGAAGCTGAACTACTAAAAACGTGGACAGGCCTCTTTGGATCCGACATTCCCTATTTCAGCTTTGACAGACAACTCTTCGACCATAACGACTCATACGCACTTGACGTGGCTGATAACATCATTATCGCTGTGAGAGGACTAACGAAGAACTACAATCTAGGAAAAACAACCGTATACGCTCTCCGCGGCGTGAATCTTGACATCAAAGAGGGAGAATTCGTTGCGATCTTAGGAAACTCTGGGGCAGGAAAAACAACTCTCCTGAACTGCATTGCGGGCCTCGATACACCCGATCATGGAGTTGTCCTGTTTCGCGGAAAAAACCTTCACAAACTGAGCGATTCTGCAAAATCCAAGTCCAGACTGCTAGAGATGGGTTTCATATTCCAAAGCTATACATTGTTGCCTCATTTCAACACCCGAGAAAATGTAGCATTACCAGCAGATCTAGCTGGACTAAGCAAGGACTTGAAAGATCGCATAGAAAAACTTCTAGAGGGAGTTGGAATTGACCAGCAAGCCAAACAATATCCCGCCACATTGAGCGGTGGGCAAATGCAACGCGTAGCCATCGCCAGGGCATTAACCAATCGTCCGGCTGTGATATTTGCCGATGAACCAACCGGCGATTTGGACTCTGTAACTGGAAAACAAGTCATGGATTTACTCCAAAAATTCCATAAAGAAACAAAAACTACAATCATTGTTATCACCCATGAACAAGACATTGCCGACTACGCAGAAAGAAAAATAATGATGAAAGACGGAATAATAACACCAAGCTAGCTAATTTTGCGCGCGCGCTAATCTGATACTCTTACAACCTAGACTCAAACGTAAGACTATTAGGTACCAAATGGGATGTACGCGCTTGGCTTGGCGAAGCGAGGATGTTGACGACGTTGTCTTTATGGGGTATAATCCGCATCTATGTCAATTCGGCCAGTGACTACTGTGAGAGTTACATCGAAATTGTTGCCCCGGGGATAGTTATCTGACTGCAGTACGGCAGGAGGATAATCCAAGAAAGATATTTCGAATCCAACTAAGTGGTGAAGCACATCATCAACGTCTCCAGCGGTAGCTCTGCATATGGCTCCAACGTCTCCTTGGATGTCTATAGCGAGATCGAGTCCTCCAGTCGTGGCTCCAGCCTCAAGAGTGATGTTTCCTGCAAGTTCCCTATGCTGTGTAATATCAACTTTAACTCCACCCGTGATTGTCTGCACCTCAACTAGAACATCTTTTGTAGCAATCACGTTGTCCCAGAAGAATTCGGCGCCTCCTGTTGTAGTTTTGACGGAAACATCGCCGGCGACAACGACGTCATCCACCAAATGGGCTTCAACTCCACCTGTGGTCGCCTTGAGGCTTAAAGAGTCGAAAACCACCCCAGCCTGAGTGTCCAACACAATTCCTCCGACCATTGTCTCAACATCAAGACTTGCGTT
>JABAOH010150111.1_pt1 | contig 10027 bp, 4 predicted proteins | sample 7062181 | NCBI WGS metagenome assembly JABAOH01 (sample SAMN14538630, study PRJNA623070) | marine sediment metagenome | biome: marine biome [ENVO:00000428]; feature: marine pelagic biome [ENVO:01000023]; material: deep marine sediment [ENVO:00002113]; isolation source: pool of 5 deep marine... | reverse complement strand
GGTTCGGATCGCCAAACCCGATCTCGCCCCGCTGTTGGAAACGCGTCTGTTCGCGCTCGATTGCCAGCGACAACATGTCATCACCGATCCGGATATCCGACTGGTAGGTGAGCGTCTTGCGATCCGACGCAGTGTACGAATCGGCAATGCCATTGGTCAGATTGCTGTTATCGGTGTCCAGGTATCTTGCGTCCAGCTGATGTACGACACGTCCGTCGAGTGTGCTCAGCGTGGCGCCGGCATTTGCATAGATTCGTTTCGAATCTGTCGCGACATCGCCGTCCACTGGCAGGCCCGTCAGAAAGAAGTCGACAGGGTCATACTGAGACCAGGCGTCGACTGCGCGCAGTCCGAACGTCAATTCCAGGTTTTTGGCTGGCCGGTATTGTGATGACAGTGACGCAGTCGTTATCTCCGACCCGTCATCCTCAGTCCCGTCACGTGAAATATTGGTGCCGCCGGTATCCAGGTGCTCGAGGCCAAACCCCAGTGACCATCCTTCACCGCCGACCGCGCCATCGATACCACCGTTGACCGTGTTGTGCGAACCGCCCTCGGCGTAGACGCTGATACCAGGCCGACCGGTACCGGAGCGCGTGATGACATGCACCACTGCGGCCACGGCATCGCTGCCCCATAGCGAACTTTGCGGCCCACGTACTATTTCGATGCGCTCGACATCGCTGGTGCTAAGTAATTCCCAGCGGAATTCGTCTCCGCTTGCAGGGTCGTTCGCCCTTACGCCGTCGATGAGCACGAGCACGTGATTTGCCTCGGCGCCCCTGACGCGAACCTGGGTCTGCGATCCTGTCGTTCCGACCTGGCTCACAGCAAAGCCGGGAACGGAACGCAACAGTTCGCTTACGTATCTCGCCTGGCGCAACTGGATCTGCTCGCGGCTGATGACAGTCGCCGAACTGCCGAGGTTGGCTATTGTAATCGGCGAACGTGAAGCCGTGACGATGATATTGTCGAGCTCCTGGGTCCCCTCAGCGTGTGTTTGACAGTAGGCCGGCGCGCAGAAAACCACTCCGTTTGCGAGGCAAACGAGTAACAGACGATGTGACATTATTCTTCTCCCGCCTGGCTCCCCACGCCCAGACTTTCTCGTTGATCGGGGGAGGGTGAGAGATTTCGGCATCTCCAGACAATCGCCCGCCGCGATCAAACTGTGGGCCAATCGAAGGGCCGGTCTCCGGGCTCATGAGTGACGCCGCCGTCTTTGTCGATCGCCTTCCCACGCGACATTGCGCAGTGGCCGGGCATGCGCCCTGATCGATTGACTCATTTACCGTTGCGGGGGCAGCGACGGCATTGCCTGCAATGAAGGCGCACCGTCTTCCCGTTCAAATTCCGGTGTGAAACAACTGGAATTTACCCGTCGATGTTGCGGCAGACGATACTGTAGCGAAATATGCTTTGCAACAAGCGGCGGCCGGCCGCCGCCACCCTGGTCACGCCTGCACGGTTTCCTCGACGATCATCCCCTCGAGTGCCTCGAGGTCAGGCACCAGGGGGTATTCGTTAATCATCTTGACGCGACAAAGAACAGGGGCGTCCTCCGGCCATCCTTCGGTGGAATCGAGATTGAGCACCTCTCGATTGACTCGTACCAGCTGCGGGAACCCCTGAGTCAGGATGCCAAAATACCCTGTCTTGATCTTTCCGGTGCTCGAATAGAAGACGACGACGCGGGTGCGCCCGGTCGGTGCCGGAATGTCCTTGCCAATGGTTCCCTCGAATGCCACGACCGGCAGGTCGCGACCGTTCCAGCTGATCGTGCCGAGCATCCAGTTCTGGCTGCCCGGCTGCTGTTGCGGCTCCATATAGCGCACTACTTCGGCGACACAGGCACGCGGCAGGATCAGCCGGTCATCCGATAGCGGTACCAGCAGGCTGTAGAGTTCCCTGGTTTCCGTGTTCACGGGAGAGCGATGCCCCGTTCGTCGAGCAATCGCCGGATCGCATCGAGCAACTGCGAGTCCTGGTACGGCTTGCCGAGATAATCATCCACCCCGATCTCGATTGCCCTTGCGCGGTGTTTGTCGCCGACCCTCGACGTAATCATGATTATCGGCACATGCGACACCCTTTCGTCGTTGCGCACGTGTGTCGCAAATTCGTAGCCGTCCATGTTCGGCATCTCGATATCGAGCAGTATGATGTCCGGCTTCTCATCCTGTAACACGCTGATCGCGTCGATTCCGTCTTTGGCGGTGACAACGCGCATGCCATTGCGATCGAGGAATCGTTCCATCACGCGACGAACCGTTATCGAATCGTCAACGATCATTGCAAGCGGTCGCTCATCGATTGGCGACGGCGCCGCGCTCTTGAGTTCGACAACAGGCGCGCCACTGCGCACCAGTGTATTGACATCGAGGATGAGGACGATGCGCCCATCGCCGAGTATTGTGGCGCCGGAAATTCCGCGAATGCTCGCCAGTTGCGGACCGATCGACTTAACGACGATTTCCTGACTCGCAATCATTTCGTCGGTAAGCAGCGCAGTGGAATGCTCGCCGGCACGCACCAGGATGACCGGAATAAAAGTTTCTTCTTCTGGCAATTGCGCGGACGGAGCGCCGAGGTACATGCCGAGGTGGCGGAAGCGGTATGTCTGTTCGCCGTATTCGTAACTGGGATCCGACTGGCTCAGCAAATTTTCCAGCTCGGATCTCGCTATGCGGACCACGCCTTCGACGGTTGGTAGCGGCAGTGCGTAGATCTCCTCGCCCGTTCTGACAATCAGTGCCTGGGTGATGGCAAGTGTAAACGGCAGGCGAATGGTGAAATTCGTGCCCTGTCCGGTGACCGACGATATGCGCAGCGAGCCACCGAGTTGCTTTACCTCGTTGGCGACGACGTCCATGCCGACGCCGCGACCGGCGGACTGCGTCACCTCGCTGGCCGTACTGAAGCCGGGCATGAGGATCAGCTGCATGATTTCCTCGTCCGTCGCCTTGCTGTCCGGCTTGAGTAGCTCTCTCTCGTATGCCTTCCTGCGAATCGCCTCGACGTTGAGACCGGCGCCGTCATCGGCAACGTCGATTACCATTTCCGATCCCTCGCGATGTAATCGCATGGTGATGCGCCCGGCCGCCGGCTTTCCTGCGGCTTGCCTGTCTTCGGGTTTCTCCAGGCCATGAATGATGGCGTTGCGCAGCATGTGTTCGAAGGGCGGTAACATTTTCTCGAGCACCTGCCGGTCGAGCTCTCCGGAGGCGCCCTCGACCGCAAGCTCGGCTCGCTTCCCGGCCTCCTGGGCAGCCTGTCGCACCAGTCTCGTCAACCTCGGAACGTGCCGCTCGAACGGCACCATGCGTGTGCGCATCAGGCCGTCCTGCAGTTCCCCGGTGACGCGTGCCTGCTGCGCCAGCAAGGTCTCGGCATCCGAGGTAACCGATTGCAGCAAGTCCTTGAGGCTGCCCATGTCGCTGGCGGATTCCGCAAGCGCCCGCGACAATTGCTGAATATTGGAATAGCGGTCGAGTTCGAGCGGATCGAAATCCTGTGCCACCACCGTATCCTGGTGGCCGTGCTTGATTGTCGCTTCGGTCTCGATTTCCAGTTTGCGGAGCTGCTCGCGCAACCTGGAGACCGTTTGCTCGAGTTCGTCGACGTGGAACTCGATCGTGTTGATCTGCTGGGAGAGGCGCGAATGGTAGATACTGATCTCACCTGCGGCGTTTAGCAGGCTTTCCAGGAGATCGGCATCAATGCGCGCGTATTCCTGCCGCGCATCGGCGGTCCGCTGCGCCGGTACCGCCGCGATATCCGCTGCAGGCTCTTCTGGCAAGATCGGTACGACTTCCTCCGCCTTCTTCTTTTTTGCTTTTGCCTTCTTTTTGCGCGGCTCGGCTTCGGCTGGCTCGAGTTCCACCGGTTCGGAAATTTCCGCGGCTTCGACGGCTTGCGGCACCTCCGGCTGCGGAGCGATCTCGCTGATTTGCGCCGTTTCCTCTGCCGGCGGTTCCTCGACGATACTCAGCATCTGCTCCGGCTCGGGCGTGAACTTGACCGGCACGGATTCAGCTTCGATATCCGGCTGGGTAATGATTTCAGCCGCTGGCGCCTCTGCGGCCGACAGATCTCCGGCATTCAGGGCGTGAATGCGTTTCTCGAGTTCAGCCGCAGCCGTAACTTTCTTGCCGGCGATGACCATGTCTCGCATGCGGTGCAGTTCGTCGATGCTGAGCTGCAGCAGGTCGTCAATTTGTGAACTTGGGGCGATCTTGTCGTCGTCGATGTTGATCAACAGCGCTTCGAGTTCGTGGCTCAGGTTTCCCATCGCCATGATGCCGGCCATGCGAGCCCCGCCTTTCAGCGTGTGCAGGTGCCGTTTGAGTGCTTCGATATGTTCGCGCGATTCTCTGTCCTTGGCCCAGTTGCCAAGTGCCTGGTCCNNCAGTTCCGCGGATTCCTCCGAGAAAATTGCCGCAATCTCGGCATCGTATTCGGGTTCTTCGGCTACCGGTTCTTCGGCTTCCTCAATCTGTTCCACGACGATTGTCTGCACCGCCTGGGTCTCGTCCGTTGGCGGCTCGATATCGTCCGCGAGATGGCCGAGGTTCTCGATCAGTACCGCAAAGTCGTCACGTGCGCGGTCGGCCTTGTTGATATCGCCGACGATAGCCTCGATTGCGTTGGCGGCAGCGCGTAACACTTCAATGGCCGCTTGCGGAAAACCGCTTTTCAGGTCATGTGCCTTGCGTACATATCGATTCAATGCACCTGCAACCGCGACGCCTCGCTCGACGTTCGCCATGTTCGCGCTGCCGTGCAATGTATGGCATGCGCGGTACAGCTTGTCGGTTACGTGAAACGGCGGCTCGTGTCCCTCGCAGGCATCCAGGTAATCGTTGATGACTTTCAGGTGTACCGCAGTTTCTTTTGCGAAAATATCGAGAAGCACCGGGTCCATTTCCAGCGCTGCGGAATCGTCCGCGACTTCCTCCGCGGCCGCGGTTTCGACAGTCATCGCCGCCGCATTGGGATCGCCCTCGGCAAATGCATTGGCGCGCGCCATCATCAGGTTGACGTCCGCTGTCGGTTCCGTGCCGACCTCGAGTTGCTCGACCAGTTCCGGCACCACGGCGGCCGCTTCGAGAATGAACTCGACCATGGGCGGCGTTCTTCCGAGCGTCCGGTTGATCAGCCTGTTCAGAAGATTTTCGATGCACCAGCAATACTCCGCGATGCGTTCGGCGCCGACCATTCGCCCGCTTCCCTTGAGCGTATGGAACGAACGTCGCACGGTGATCAGCGTCTCCATGTCGTCGGGAGACTCCGACCACGCCGGCAAGTCGCGTTTGATTATCGCTATCTCTTCCTTGGCTTCCTCGATGAACAGCTCCAGCAGTTCCGGATCGAGGTGTTCCGCGTGCGGCGCAACCACCGGTGTCGATACCAGGTCGACTCTTGTCTTGGCGGCCTCGCGTTCGTGGTCCGCCGCAATGGCGTCGAGATCCTCCCTCGAGACTCTCACCGTCTGCGAAATCGCAATATCGTCCGCCGATTCGGTGCTCAGGCGTTTTTCCAGGTCTCGCAGTACGGCGAGACAGGCTTCTGCGTTGTCGAGCATGTACCAAGGTTCGCTGCGGCCCGCCTTGACCGTCTCCATGTAGTACTCGATGCTGACGATGGCGTCGGCCAGCCGGTCGGTTTCCTTCTGTGACAACCTGCTGGGCCCGGCACCGGACAGCGTCAGGGTAATCAGGTTGCCGACGCGGTCGACGACGTCCATGGCCCGCGATTTGTTGAGCATCATCAGGCCGGCCTTGATGCCGCGAATAAGTGCGGGAACGTTGTCGAGGCCCTGTGATGGCCCGGTGGAGCCCAGGCTCTGGCTGAAGGTCTCCTTGATACGCGCGAGATTGATAATGCTTTCTCGCATTACGGCTTCTGCAACGTCTTTGTATTCGGCGTCCTCTTCCGCCGGCAGCGGCGGCTCGTCGCCCGGTACGACCGGCTCCGGCGGCACAATAAGGCGCATCAGTTGCTGATCGAGACGGTCTTCCACGCGCAACAAAGTCGATGCGATTTCGATGATCGTCTGTTCCTTGCTGGCGCCACCCCGGCTGACTACCGTCCTGAGCCGGTCAATTTCCGAATCGATATCGCCGCGCAAGTCACCGAGCCCCAGCACACCGAGCGTGTCGCTGATCTTCTTCAGCAGATCGAGTTGCGGCACGAGTTCCGATGGCTTGTTCATGCCGGTACGAACGTATATGTCGAGCACGTCCTTAACGCGCGCGAGATCTTCCTTGATCGCCGAGGCGACCGTCTGCATCAGTTTTACGCTCGGCGCGGCAAGGCTTTCCCTCGCGTGCTCGACCTGTTCATCGCCAGGCAACAGTTCAGCAAGATTGAATGCGGCGCGGATTTCGCTGATGCGCTCACCGGCGTTGCTCGAGCGAGCCACGTAATACAGAAGGTTATTCAGCAAGTCCGCAACGGGATGCTTGTCGAACGCCTCGACCCCCTCATCGATCAAGAGCTTGATCTGGCGGTCCGTCTGTCCGAGCAATCGTTTCAATGCGACAGAGGTTTCGAGTCCGCCGTTTTGCAGCGATTCGAGCACACCGCCGACGACCCACCAGAACTGGTACATGTCATCGCGCCCCGAGGCTCGCTCGAGCGCCTCGATTACGCTCGACAAAGTCTGCAAGTGCCGTTCGCTGTCGGTCCCTTTGATCCAGCCCAGCAGCGCAAGCTGGAACTTCGGCCGCAATTGCGCCGCAAGTAATACCGGATCTTCACCGCTTAACTCGCGTTCGCTCTTGCCGTCAGTCTTACGTTGCGGAGAAAGGTTCAGCAGCAGCAGCGTCCCTTCTGACAACAGCGGTTGCCCGCGCGCTGCACGCAGGTCATTGAGAATCGGCAACAGCACCAGCGCAATGTCCCTTCCGCCCCCGAGCAGGCGCTCGATGTAAATCGGCAGCTGCACCATCGAGCGCGTGAGGGCATCCAGGCCATCTTCGCGGCCCTTGCCCGGGCGCAGGTTGGCCAGGTAGCTGCAGACGGCCTCCATTTCCTCGGCCAGCAATGCCGCGCCGTAAGTCTCGGTGAGTTTCAGGGCGCCTGATATCTGGTGCAGCAGCTGGCCACTCCTGACCAGCGCGCTCGAACCGCCGCGGCCGTCGACGCACTCCTCCAGCGCCAGGTGCGCGTTCCGGATGGTCTCCATCAGCTCCTGGCTGATGAGCGCAAGCGCGTTTACCGTGGCTTCAGCGGCCGCATTCTTGCCTGGCGTTTCCTGAATGCCCGTTTGGCTGCTCATCGCTCGTTTGGATATGTCGGGGTGCTCAACCTGCGGCTTCTTCCCCGGCTGGCGCCGCTTGCGGCGCGGGTTGCGGTGGCGCTTTCGCCGGTATTTCCGGTGCCGCCGCCGGCTGGCGCGCCGGTTTGATCTTGGTCGTCGCCGCCAGCTTGCTGGCCTGTAATGCAGCGTGCGGCAGAGTGAATCCGGCTACTGTCTTGCGCAGCTGCGAGGCGAGTTCCGAAAACTTCGAGACCGACGCGGCGGTGGCTTTAGTGGCCTTGTCTGTCTGGTCACCGATTTCCCTGAGCTTGGTCGTGCGGCGCGTCACGTCGGCTGCCGATCCCGCCTGCTCGCGAGCGGAGCTGGAAATATTCTGTACCAGATTCGCGATCTGGTTGGACACCTGCTCGATCTCGTCAAGCGCTGCGCCCGCGTTTTCTGCGAGCAATGCGCCGCCAACCACATCAGTCGTGCTGCGTTCCATGGATATTACGGCTTCGTTGGTGTCCGACTGGATCGTTCTGACCAGTACCTCGATTTGCTTGGTTGCGTTTGTTGAGCNNGCTGCACTTCGTCAGCAACGACTGCGAAACCACGCCCGGCCTCGCCCGCCATCGAAGCCTGGATCGATGCATTCAAGGCGAGGATATTCGTTTGCTCGGCGATGTCGTTGATGAGTTCGATGATGTTGCCGATCTCCTGCGAGCTTTCACCGAGACGCTTGATACGCTTTGACGTTTCCTGAATGGTCTCGCGAATGGCGTTCATGCCATCAATCGTTCGGCGCACCGCGTCACCGCCTTTGTGCGCAACATCAACCGAATGCCTCGCAACATCCGATGAACGCTCTGCATTTCCTGACACTTCCTCGATGGAGCTGGCCATGGAAACGATCGATTCGGTTGCCGCGGCGATCTCCCTCTGCTGTGTGGTGGCGGCGCGTGCCATGTGCGCCGCCGTGCTCTCGGTTTGCTTCGCGGCTGAATCGACCATGATCGCCGTTTCGTTGATCGTCGCCACCAGCTCGCGCAGTTTCTCGATCGCGTAATTGATCGAGTCGGCGATGGCGCCGGTGATGTCTTCGGTTACCGTTGCCTCGACCGTCAGATCACCGTCGGCAAGGCTGCCCAGCTCGTCGAGCAGTCTGAGGATCGCCTGCTGGTTCTTCTCGTTTTGTTCCGCCTGTTCTCTCGACGTTTGCTCCGAGACTGATGTTTTCGAATGCGTGACAATCAGACCGATAACGAGCAACAGCGACAGTCCGAGCAAGGCGAAAGGCAATAGAGGCTGCGCGAGTATTCCTCCCGCTCCTCCGCCGGCGGCGTCGGAAAACTCGGAATCCAGCAAGCCCTCCGACACAGCGGCGATTCCAGACAGGCTGGCGCCGATGCCCGACAGGTTTGCTTCGACAGCGGCCTCGACGCGGGCCTCGATGTCCATGAGTTCGCTTATTATCGGAACCAGCGCAAGTTCTCTTGTCGCAGCGTCCAGCGGGATAACGTCGAGACTGGTCTCGACGCCGGACAGCGCATCGGTGACCATGCGCAGAAAGACCATGTTGGTGGCAATTGTCGTCGTGATCGTTTGCGCATCATCTGCAGCGGCATTCGCCGCCAGCAGCGCGAGCAAATTCCGTACTTCGGCGCCGCGCTTCTGGAACTCCTGGATGACCGCCGTGCTGCCCGATACATCAAGCAGATCATCGGACGCTGCGAGCATCACCGGCATGTGCTGATCGACAAACGCCGCAGCCGCGACGACAGCCTCGACCGCGCCTCGCTTGGCAACGATCGACTCGGCATGATGTGTCAGTTCATCCCATGCGCCCGCACCACCCGGCATTCCCGGCATCGGAAGATTGTTGCGCAGATTATTCAGGCGCCGCACGTCGTCCTCGAGCCGCGGGAAACTTTCGATATCGCCACTCGCCGCTTGCGCGGCGTGCAAGGGAATAGCCTGCGAAATGGCGGCGAGCGTGGTTCGAGCGCCCTGCGACGAATCGCTGTTGCCTGATTGCAGATACAGGATTCCCGCCGTGCCAAGAACAGAAACGCCGAGCAACAAGGCAAGAATCGTGAATGCGGGAGATTTGTCAGTTTGTTGAGCCATGGCTTTGCAATACCAAAATCAGTTCAAAGTGTACGCCGCATCAGTCCGCGGCGGCTTGTAAAAATGCGCTGCTTTCAAGCAGATCGTACAAGCTGAATACTGGCCACACATCGTGGCCACGTTGGTAGGCACCGCTTAAATACTGGTCGCAGCGCACAGCAGTCTGGGGTGCCTTGTCACTAAATTCATTCTTCATGAAGCGCCTGAACCCCTGCACTTCGTCAACGACGAGGCCGGCAGGAATTTCACGATGGTTCACCGCAATGACGCGAGTCGCACGACGCAAGGAGGTGCGGCCGCTACCCAGCATCATCTGCAGATCAACAAGCGGCAGCAAATGGCCCCTGAGATTGGCGATGCCGAGCACCCAGCGCTTCGCGCCAGGCACCCGGGTCATATTCTCCGGCAACATCAGGACTTCGCCAACCTGGTCACGGCTGGCGACAAACTGTTCCTGACCCACGCGGAACCCGATGCCGACCCACTCGTCGGGCAAGGCATCACTACCTTTGCCTGCAAATGCAGCGCGACTGCGGCGCTCAAGCTCCTCGAGCAATTCAAACGGTTGCTCGACAAGCGCCGCCAGTTCCGGGGTCTTTGCCACTAGTGGTCTTCCCCGTGAATAATCTGACAAATATGCGCAGATCTTTTTGC
>JABAOH010003590.1_pt2 | contig 10027 bp, 11 predicted proteins | sample 7062181 | NCBI WGS metagenome assembly JABAOH01 (sample SAMN14538630, study PRJNA623070) | marine sediment metagenome | biome: marine biome [ENVO:00000428]; feature: marine pelagic biome [ENVO:01000023]; material: deep marine sediment [ENVO:00002113]; isolation source: pool of 5 deep marine... | reverse complement strand
TTTACGGGTGATACAGCTCAGACTTCACTTGATTTGAGTATGAGAGTTTACAGAAATCTCAATCTTTATGGTGGCTGTGAGTATGCCTTTGCAGAGGACGTCGATCTGATTTTTTTGTCGCTCGGTCCGAAACTGAGGCTTGATATTTTGGATTGGGCTTTCCTTTATCTCAAGGGAGGAGCGGTGTATGGAGATTCCGATTTTGATGGTGCCCCCGGGGAATTTGAAGATGATTTCGGCTGGGAAACAGGTTTTGGAGTTGACTTGTTGAAATCCCAATTCAAGATTGGGTTCGATTTTGTGTATCGGGACATAGAATTCGATTACAAAGCCCCTGGCGTACCGGGGGTAAGTGCAAGCAATAGTTCGATCGATGTTTCGGGGTTTTCTATATCGGGATCAATTACATACTTCTTCTGAATCTCGGGGTACCAAGGGACCTGCCATTTTTCTTCTGACGTAAGCTGTTGAATTCAAGATGAAGTAGATACCCCACCTTAACCGGCTATTCTATCGATTTGTGTTAGAATTCTTGACCAAGGAAGAAATGAACGAATCCCCCTGTTTCAGTTAGAAATCGCTCGATCTGGTTTTTCCTTTGACATATCTTCCCATCCTGCTAAAATGGGTTCAGTCGACAAAGCCAAACCATCCGTGAGGATGGGGCGGAAAGCCACGGGTCTTTGAATCTCAGGTGTGGAACCTGCGAGTGGCTGTTACCTAATTGGGTGAGTGTTATAGCGGGGTTGTTGGCAGGGCCACCTTAGCAAAATAACGGATAGATAGTAAAGACAGCCGGGTTGCCGAAGTGAATAGGTGACTCGGTTTTCTTATTTTCTGGGGTCCGTTAGGTTCACAGTTCGGCAATATTGCAATCTTCTATGAATCCGCCGTTATGGCAGCGAGCAGTAAAAAAGAAAAGTATAACTACCTCTTCAGATGAGGAAAAGACAGTATGGTCTTTACTCCAAGTATTGTTGTGGTTATCATTTTCGCTTTTATCATTTTGACCTCCGCTGTGAAATTCTGCAGGGAATACGAGCGGGTGATCGTCTTCCGATTGGGAAGGCTGATCCTTCCCCCCAAGGGCCCGGGCGTATTCCTCATCATCCCCGTTGTTGACAGGATGCTCAAGATAAGCCTTCGGACAGAGACCTACGATATGAGTTCGCATGAGTTCTCAACAATGGATCGGGGAGCCGTAAGGCTCGATGCATCAGTATCTTTCCGGGTTATTGATCCGGCAAGAGCTGTTCGTGAGGTAGAGGACTATCTTGATGCAATGAAGGAGTTGGCTAAAAGAAGCTTTGCTGACGCCCTTAGAGGGTCGAGAGTAAGCCAAATAGTAACTAGTCGAAACAGTCTCATAAATAGGGTCCGTACAGAGCTTAAACAAGGTTCAAAGCCGTGGGGTATTGAAATAGTGAATGTCCAAATAAAGGGCTTGAAGTCCTCTATTTGAGGTTCTAGCCACTCCGGCACAGTAAGATCAATTGGCCATGGACTATTGTCCACTGTGTGTTGATCGGCTAATGTGGAAACTATTTTTAGGCCAAATTTAGCCATAAAATAAGGGGGAATGGAGCGTGAAGATATTTAATTCAAAGATGATATCGACATTTCTTATTTTAGTCTCATTTCTTCTATTCAATGGAATGGAAAATGGATACCCTGCAAATACGAATGGAAAAAAGGTATATCACACCTTCCTAAAAGGAACCATCGATAAAGGATTGGCCCGTGATTTCGAAGGTGTTTTGGAACAAGCGGAGAGGGCAAAAGCTGAAACCCTGATTCTGGAGATAGATACCTATGGAGGCAGATTAGATTCAGCCGTCAAAATTAAGGACAAATTGATTGACACAAAGATAAACACTATTGCTTTCATCAATAAGAAGGCAATCTCAGCAGGGGCGCTGATATCGCTTGCCACAAAACATATCGTTATGGCCCCGGGGAGTACCATCGGTGCTGCCACTCCTGTAAGACTTACCTATTGGGAAGAAAGGCCAACCAGTGAAAAGGTAATTTCCTATTTTAGAAAAGAGATGAAGTCAACGGCAGAGGCCAACAATCATCCCGGGGATATTGCCGAGGCCATGGTTGATCCAGACGTCAAGATTGAGGGGGTGGTGGAGAAAGGTAAACTCCTCACCTTGACCACCAAAGAGGCGATTACGCTAAAAGTTGCTGAGCACGAGACCAAAAACCTGGAGGAAGTTCTGATAAAGTTCCATCTTCAGGGGATAGAGATAGAGAAACGCCCCATACCCTGGACGGAGAAAGCGGTAGATCTGGCGCCCCGCACATTCCCCTTAAAAGATTGGCACATTTGGATCTTGGTGGGGATTGGATTAATCATCGGTGAGATATTCACTGTTGGGTTCTTACTTTTGTGGTTTGGGATAGGGGCCTTTTTGGCAGCTGGGCTTGCTCTCTTAGGAGTGGGCTCAATGTACCAAATGTTATCCTTTCTTCTCATTTCGCTCATCCTGATAGTTTTGTCCCGGACTATTTTTAAGCAGTTTCTCTTTAGAAAGGGGGTGGATATCAGTACAAACATAGAGGCATTAATTGGCCAAGAGGCACTGGTGATGCAGGTGATAGAAGGGCAATCGAAATGGGGGTTAGTGAAAATTGGGGGGGAGACCTGGTCAGCAATAAGTGAGGAGGGAAGGATAGGCCAGGATGAGATGGTGAGGGTAAAGGGGGTAGTGGGAAATAAAGTATTGGTGGAAAAATTAAAGTCAAAGGAGGAGGGATAGATCATGGTAGAAGGCAACATAATTTTGATCATAGTCCTTGTTATCTTGGTCTTGGTGATAGGGAAGAAGGGGATTAAGATCGTCAAGCAGGCCAATGTGCTTATCATTGAAAGGTTAGGAAGATTCAATCGGGTAGCCCAAAGCGGTATCAATTTTATCGTACCTTTCCTCGATAGAATCAGGCCGATGGTTAGTGGCGGTGCATCCAGCGACTTTGTCGATCTGCGAGAGCGGGTCCTGGATTTTGAACCCCAACCCGTTATCACCAAGGATAACGTAACTATGTCTGTAGATACGGTAGTCTACTATCAGATAACCGATCCACGCAGGGCGATGTATGAGATTGTGGACCTGGGTTTTGCCATAACGCAGTTGACCATAACCACTCTAAGGAATGTCATGGGAGAGCTTGCACTGGATGAGACCCTGGTTTCCCGTGAGACGGTAAATAACAAGCTTCGTTCTGTTCTCGATGAGGCCACGGATAAGTGGGGGGTTAAGGTAAACCGGGTAGAGCTGAAGAACATCGAACCGCCTGGGGAAATACAGGATGCCATGGCCAAACAGATGAAGGCCGAACGGGAGAGAAGGGCTACCGTTACTGAGGCAGAAGGAACAAAGGCGGCAGCCATCCTGAAAGCAGAAGGCGAAAGGAATGCGGCAATTGCCGAAGCAGAGGGCAGGAAAAAGGCGGCCATTCTCGCAGCTGAGGGAGAGGCTGAGGCCATTTTGAAAGTCCAAAGGGCAGAGGCGGAGGCCATAAAATTGGTCTATAACGCCATCCATGAGGGAAATCCCACCAATGACTTGATCGCCATAAAATATATGGATGCCCTGAAGGAGATGGCACGGGGAGATGCCAATAAGGTGTTTCTGCCCTATGAAGCTACCGGAGTATTAGGCTCAATTGCAGGCATAAAGGAGATTCTGACTGAGAGGAGGAAAAGCCAATCGACTGAGAAAAAGGAAAGCGAATCAAAGAAGGTTTAAGAAAGACTTATATAATCACTTCTCGAAGAATAAAGGCAGGGTCAGCAATGGCCCTGCCTTTTTTCTTTATCCGAGTAAAGAATTCAAGATGAAGTGGATACCCCGCCTCAACCGGCTATTCTATCGATTTGCGTTAGAATTCTTGACCAAATCCGAAATAAGCGAACCTACCTAAGTTAGAAGTATTGCATTTTGAGACGGGTACTAAAGGCATTTGGTGAAAGTCCAAGCTACTGAGGTCCCCGTTACTTCAACCCTGCCTTGCGCAGGGCATCCCTAAGTTGTTTCGTGACCGCTGGATTTTTAAAGCGTCCTTTCCCTCGTCCCACGCAGTACTTGGGATTCGTCCTGAGGAGCTCTGCCGCTTGAGCGCGTGCCTCCTCGTCCTGACCTAACAAGGAATAGCTAGACACTAATACAAGGTGTGCAGCGTAATCATCTGACTGTATGCGAAGCGTTTTCTTAGCCGCTGCAATCGCTTCTTCATACTTTCCCAAAATACGATAAGCCCACGCTAAATTATGAAAATAGCGACATGGAGGAAAAGGGTTGAGACGGATTGCCCTCTCCAGTATAGGGATTGCTTCTTGGGGCATGTCTGCAAAGACAAGCACATGACCCAGTGCGCCATGGGCGTTCGCAAGCAAGGAGAATATCTTACCAGAGACCCCCAGCTGGATATTAAAAATCTATATTTCACAGCTAACACGAAAGCCTTCAAGAATAGCATCTGCAATACGGCGTGGCTCTACACAGTCACCCATTTGGTAAACCTCGGGAATCACACCTTGTAGTGAATAATATAATTCTTGATTAGGCTCGGGGGTAGTGGCCATAACTACAGTGTCACACGTTAGAAGTTCTCTCTTACCTTCCTCACGTGAAAAAATTAGGCCTGGTGCAGCTAACGCCGTTGCTTTAGCTCCGAGGAGAACAGAAACTCCCCTTTTGTTCAACCTGTCCGGTAGATATATGCTATGGACAGACTCCATACCAATTGATAAACCGTCCAGCCTCCTCACAACTATAGTTACCTTTTTCCCTTGGTCGGCCAGAAACTCGGCTACTTCGCAGGCAATCAAGCCTCCACCGAGAACAGCTACTGTCTTACCGACCTCCACGTTACCCTTCAAAACATCTTCAGAATCAATCAGGGTTTTCTTTTCTGAGCCCGGCAAGTCCAAGGCTCGCCGCTTTGTACCCGTCGCAATGGCAACCGCATCTGGGTTAAAGCTGCTTACATATTCTACAGTGGCCTCTTTACTCATCTCTACCTTTATGCCTAACTTGCTTATCTGTGTTCTCAGGTAGTCAATAAACTTGCGTAGCTCACCCTTAAATGGGGGCACTGATGCGGAAATCATTTTTCCACCTAAACTTGCCGTCTTTTCGAGCAATATCACTTCATGTCCTCTGAGCGCTGCTACCCTAGCTGCCTCCATGCCTGCAGGTCCGCCACCAACGATAACCACCCGTTTCTTCTTCAGAGCAGGGTTAATTTGGGCCTCCGTTTCTCTGCCCGTAATAGGGTTTACTGTACAATGCAAGTTCCCATCACCGCCGAGAAGTCTCTGCAGACATTCATTACAACCAAGGCACGGTCGAATTTCATTCAGTTTGTCGGAAGCTATTTTTTTGGGCAGCTCAGGGTCGCAGAGAAAAGCCCTGCCTATAACTACCATGTCTGTCTTTCCTTGTGCTATTGCCTCGTCTCCTACCTCGGGAGTAATTCTTCCTACCGCTATAATGGGTATACTGACCACTTCCTTAATCTTCTCAGCCACCGGTAGTAAGAACCCGTAAGGGTGAGCCATTGGCGGACGTCTAAGCTGCTCCCCTTCAACTGGCCATTGCATGTGAAGGGCACCACGAGAGGTTTCCCCGGTGGCAGAAATGTTCAAAGCTGCTACGCCGGCTTCTTGGAGCCACCGGGCTAGCTGCCGCGATTCTTCCAAAGTAATGCCGCCGTCTACACCAAACTCCTTACCCGTAATCCTCGCCGAGACTGGATAGTCTGGCCCCACTTTATCCTTGATGGCACGTATGATGTCTAGGATAATTCGAACCCTGTTTCTAAGCTCTCCACCATAGGCATCTTCGCGAATATTGGATAGGGGAGATGCAAATTGATACAACAGATATCCGTGTGTGCAATGGATTTCCACACCATCAAACCCTGCCTTTTGGGCACGTTCTACTCCCTTAGCAAACTTTTCAACAATGCTCTCTATCTCGGTTATGGATAGCTCTCGAGGCATGTCCAGGCCTGGAGCTGCTAGTGGCGAGGGTGCGACTGGCTGGCAACTGGTAAACCTTATTCCAGCGGCTCGTCCGGCGTGACACAATTGCAGAAATACTGGGACACCATGCTTATGAATCACCCCGGCCAAATCACTAAGGCCAGGAATGAATTTATCATCGTCACAACATAGTTGCCTTGGGATGCCTTTCCCAGCGGGCGAATCTATGTAGCTCATCCCTGTTATTATCAGCCCAGGACCGCCTTTTGCTCGCGCCTCATAATACGCCTTCAGCCGTTCCGTTACATAGCCATCCCAAGTAGCATAATTAGTAGCCATGGCAGGCATTATTATGCGATTTTTGAGCTGCAGTTTCCCAATCTTTATTGGCTTAAATAAATGTTGAAACATCATATCACTCCTTCGTTATTTCATTATTCTTTGGACGTTGAATCATCTTCTAGGCATTCGATGCCTCACCTTGACATTGTATCAGATCAATCCCAGTAGAGCTGGGAGGAAAGTAGTTGTCTCTGGAAAAATAGTAAGGAGCACGAGAACACCCAACGCTACCATCACAAGAGGAAAAGCACCCAAGAAAATGTCTGACATCGTTGTATGAGGCCCGCCAATTCCTCGGACAACAAACAGATTTAGCCCAACCGGAGGGGTTACTTGTCCTATCTCTAGTATCAATATCAAAGTTACTCCAAACCAAATGGGGTCCACCTCGAGGGTATTGATAATTGGTACCACAAAGGGCATAGTTGCCACCAACATTGAAATACCATCGATAAAGCATCCCATTATCAAATACATCACAAATATGAGTATCACTATAAGCATAGGTGACAACGGGAGGTCGCCTATCCCGAGTACTATGGTGCGTGGTAACCCTACTGCAGAGATAGCATCTGACATTAACATTGCACCCAGAACGAGGAAAAAAAGCATAGACGCGATTTCAGTGGTTTGAGACAATGCTATTTTTATCTGCTGCCAACCCAAATTGCCGAATATTCGGCCCACGATTATGGAAGCAAACGCTCCTATGCCAGCACCCTCGACAGGCGTGCAAAAGCCAACATAGATAGTGCCAACACAGGCGAACATAAGAACAACAAGGGGCCATATTCGTAGTAAAGAGAGCAACGTTGCTCTCCAAGGCAAACGTTTCTCTTCTGCTGGAGCTATGCTTGGTGTCAATTTCCCTTTCATTCCGATGTAGCTCATATACAGCAATGCCAAGAGGATGCCCGGGATAGTACCGGCGGCAAAGAGAGCTGCGATTGATGTATCTGCCATTATCCCATAGAGAATAAACCCATTGCTGGGTGGTATCATTAGTCCGAGTGTGCCACCTATGCAGATAGTGCCCAACAGGAGTTTTTCATTGTATTTTCTTTTGCGCAGTTCTGGGATGGCGACGCTACCTACAATAGCCGCATTGGCAGTACTGGAACCCAAGACTGCAGCAAACATGGCAGATATTAATATGTTTGAATGTAATAGCTTCCCTGGAAATCTAGCGCTCAATGGTAAAACGCTGTCGTATATCTTGGCGCCAAGACCACTTGCCAATATGACTTGACCCATAAAGATAAAACCGGGTAGGGCGCAGAGCGAATAACGATTCAGAGAATTCCAAGCAGCGCTTCCCAGCGTAACAATCCCACCGCCCCAAAACTGCATAATAACAATGGCGGTTATGCCGAGTGCCGCCCCAATCCATGCTCCAGAGAGCAGTAAGCCGAATAAACAAGCAAAGAATGCTGTCAACATTACTCTGTTCCCTGCCCGGATTGGCTAACTGGCCGATTTGTCAATCCTAATTTCCTCTTCCCTCCGCTCGGAGGCAATAGCGATTCTTCTTACGGTAAACATTACCATTGCCACCGCAAATACCACCATCCCCACCATTGCCAGTACCTGCCAGGGATAGATAAGCATCTCAGCAGTGGCGCTCCTTACTTTAAAGGTAAAAGAAGTGAGAGTTAATCGTAAGAGCGCATATCCAATACAGGAGACGTAGAATAAGCCAACCAAGCATGTTATCACCCACATCACACTCTGGGCTTTAGATGGCAGACGGTCGAAAATGAGCGTTATCCTGATATGCCTCTCTTTGACAAGGGTAATACCAAAGCCGTTAAAAACCATCAGCATCATGAGGTACGTAGTCACTTCATTAGACCAGAAGAAAGGGCTACCGATCAGATACCTCATAAAAGGGTCAAGAGCCATCAATACTACCATCAGACTGAGGTAAACATATGAAGATAAAAGAACTCCCGTTTTGATCGTGCCTGTTGCCATCAATGACAACCATTCACTGATACCTTGTCTGTGCATTGTTCCTTCCGAAGTCCTTCATCTGGGGCAGGTAGATATCTCCGTCACAGAAACCAAAGACTACCATCCCCTTCCGGCGTTTCCGCCAGAGGAAGCTTTTAGGCAATCACTTTTTACTGAGCTATGTGCGTTTTCTGGGCAGGTTACCTGCCACCGAACCCGTAGAACTCTGTGGGCTTTCCAGGTTCCGTTTGCGAGATCACAAATGGCTTAATTATCTCAAAGGCCTCAGCAACGCGTCCACCTTCCTTTTTTACCCAAGCAAGTAGAACTTTCAAGGCTGCTTCTCTAACCTGAGCCAGTTCGGCCTCTGGCATTTCGCCGTATTTCATGCCTTTCGCTTCGTTTTTCTTTTGCCAATGTAGGTCGTCAACATACGGACTATGTACCACATGCGCCATCATTCCGTTTCCCCACTTCTCCCACACATCGCGCACGATTTTTTGAAGGTCAGACGGTATTTCGTTCCACGCTCTATCACTAACCACGATGTCTTGCGACAACGCTGGCCAAGAGCCCAATCTCAACGCCTGGTCAGCAACTTCGTATAACTTCAGTTGATATACTGTGCCAGAGCCTGTGCGAAGCCCATCAATAACTCCTGTCTTCATGGCCATGTAGACACCCCCGAGTTTAATCGATTGCGGTGCAGCTCCAAGCTGAGTGTACAGCTCCCGATAACGACCGCCTGGTACTCTTATTTTGAGCCCTTTGAGATCATGAACGCGCCTGATGACCTTTTTCTTGGTAAAGATCACCTCAGAGCCGCCTTCTAGAATGGTCCCCTGCGCCACCATTTCACCACCCCAAACCTCCTTATACACTTTCTTCTTGAAGCCGAAGAGAGCATTTGCAGCAAGAAGGGCTTGCGTGCGACTCCGCCAGATCTGGGGCATTTCGATAACGTTGAAACTTGGCTCTTCTCCGGCAGTAAATGGATTGTAAATACAGGTTATGTCAATCACACCGGCTCTTATATCACGCAACCAAGTGGATCTATGATACCCGAGTGAAAAGCCTGGATAGATGTCTATCTTCAGGCGGTTATTTGAGCGTTTGTAAATTTCGTCACATACCAGTTGCATATAGGGAACCTCATGTTGTGTAGCCGGTCGCCACATATGCATCTTCCATACTATTTCTTTAGCTTGGGCTGGTACCGGTCTGGCATGAGCGGTTACTAGAAGTGCCATTATTGTAATCAGCACGAAAGAAATTAAAAACCTGCTTCTTTTCATTGGAATCACCTCCATGCTATGATTTTAAAGCTTTTGTTATTAGGTACCTTCCCCTTTTATCCGCATCACTCATACGCATCACCTCCTCTTCCTTGACCGTACCTATCTCCAAAAGAATGCAAATTCGTCCTTGTATGAAACCATTAGGACGTCTTTATCAATCACAACTATCTCTGCCGTACATGGGCCAATCTTAATTACTGAGAGCTACTTTCCTGCTTATTGCCGGGCCACATCTCACAACAGATAGGTTTACCATGGCTGTCGATCGCCGCACCCACAACCATCTGCTCCAGATCCGGGCGATGATCTCTGCTATGCTCCTTTTGACCCAGAGTCTTGCCCCCCTCTCCTTCAAAATAGAGAGACGTGGTATCAAAGAAGACCAAATCAAGGCCCATGAAAAGGTCTCTTCGCTCAAAAAAAATCCCCTCTTCGATAA
>JABAOH010010069.1_pt2 | contig 10028 bp, 12 predicted proteins | sample 7062181 | NCBI WGS metagenome assembly JABAOH01 (sample SAMN14538630, study PRJNA623070) | marine sediment metagenome | biome: marine biome [ENVO:00000428]; feature: marine pelagic biome [ENVO:01000023]; material: deep marine sediment [ENVO:00002113]; isolation source: pool of 5 deep marine... | reverse complement strand
GGGAACAGGACAAGCGCCGGAATGGCTGCGCTTGCCCGGTGATACCAGCGGGTATTGGATGAAGTCATCTCTCGCCTTTCGACTCAGGGCCCACAGTGTTGCGATGCCCGATTCGACCAGCTCGCCAAGGCTCCGCATGGTCGTTCCTTCGGCGGCTAGTTTACCATCCCGTCGGCGCGCGCCCGTCACGGGGGAGCGGAATGTTACAGACCACCCACCGTTGGCTAACCATTGCCGCCTCTACCGCGTTTACCAATGTGCACCCTCCCTTTGGGCGGCCCCTCGACGTGGCGGTTAACGCTAAGGGCTGATGTCCTGCCACGCCGGGGGGTTTCTCTTCCGTCTCAATCTCCGCCCGGACCGCAGCCCACGAATGGAAGCGCGCAACTCCGACGCCCTCCGGGGCGCACGACAGGGCTCACGCTTGGCGGCCTTTGTTCACCGCATTGACAGCGCTCCCGATTTCGCGCACTATAACCTTGCTCTTGAAGCCGGAGAGTGGGGGTGAGGAATCCTCCGGAGAATGCGTTCAGCCCTACCGGGAGTAACCGGTTTGGCGACAAGAACATTTGCGGCCAACCCAGGAGGTGTGTTGTGGCGCAGGAGATGACGATTCACGAGGCCGACGTGGCGGTAGTTGGCTCCGGCCCGGGCGGCGCCACCGTGGCCCGTCAGTTGGCGCAGGCCGGACAACGGGTGGTCTTGCTGGAGAGAGGTCGGGACTACCGGCGCGACGTCTACTATGGCAGCCACCTGGGAGCCCTCATCTACGGCGATCAGCATAGTCTGCTCTTGACGGAAGAGGGACTGAACATCGTCCGCCCCATCATGACGGGGGGCGCTACCAACATGTACTGCGGCTCAGCCGCCACCCCGCCGGAGTGGCTCCGGGAGCGCTACGGCGTCGACCTCGATGCCTACGCCCAGGACACCATCGACGAACTAGGCATCGGCTGCCTGCCGGACGATCTGCTTGGTGCAGCCTCCAGTAGAGTGATGGAGGCCGCCCACGGTCTGGGCTACGAGTGGCAGGCGCTGCCCAAGTTCATGGACACGTCACGCGCGGGTCGCTTCGACTGTGGGGCCAAGTGCATGCTGGGCTGCCGTTGCGGTGCCAAGTGGACCGCCAACGAATACGTGGACGAGGCCGTAGCGGCGGGCTGCACCCTGCTCACGCGCGCCCGCGTCGACGATCTCATCATCGAGGACGGGCAGGTCGGCGGTGTGCGGGGCAAGCTGCGCGGTCGCCGGCCTCTCGAGGTCCGATCCAGGGCGGTGGTGCTTTCGGCAGGCGGTATCGGCACGCCTCTCATCCTTCAGAATTCCGGCCTCGCTGACGCGGGGCGCGGGATGGCCATGGATCCCACGGTGATGGTCTATGGCGTCTCGAACACGCAGGGGACGGCCTTCGAGCCGCCCATGACCGTCGGCTACAGCGACCTGGAGCAGGGGTACATGCTCAGCACACTCATCGATCCCTGGATGTCCTACTCCATCTTCGCCACCCTCAAGGGGCCCCGCTACCTCCTCACCTTGCGCAACTACCGCCGCCTGATCGGGGTCATGATCAAGGTGACCGATGAGATATCCGGGTTGGTATCGGTGGAGGGCCGCATCAGCAAGCCGATGACGGCCCGCGACCGGGAGCGCCTGCATCACGCCACCGTCGTCTGTCGCCGGATCCTCGTGAGCGCTGGCTGCGATCCCGACTCCATCTACGTGTCGCGGTTGCGCGGCACCCACCCCAGCGCCACCGTTCGCCTGGGCGAGATGGTAGACACCGACCTTCAGACTGCAGTAAGGAACCTCTACGTCTGCGACGCCAGCGTCTTCCCGGAGGCCCTGGGCCAGCCCACCGTCCTCACGATTATCTCCTTCGCCAAGCGCCTCAGCGATCACCTGCTCCAGAGCGTCCTGCAGCAGGAGGCGGCACCGGCAACGGCCGCAGCCCCGGCGACGTCGGATTAGGACAAAACGCACGAGGAGTAGGGCAATGGCATACGACGGCTACGGTTGCCTGAAGATCAGGTTGGATCGGGGAGTCCTTTTCGTCACCATCGATCACCCGCCCATCAATCTCTTCGACCTTCCCCTCATGCAGGAGATGGATCGAGTGGGCAGGGAGATCGAAGCGGATGACAGCGTCAAGGTCGTGGTCTTCGACAGCGCCAACCCCGATTTCTTCATCGCTCATGCGGACGTAAACGTGATACTGCAGTTGCCGACGGTAGTCCCTGCCAAGGCGGATTCCCTTGGACCTTTCCATGCCATGGTCGACCGGTTCAGGACGATGCCCAAGGTCAGTATCGCCAAGATCGAGGGCCGCGCTCGCGGCGGCGGCAGCGAGTTGGTTCTGTCGCTGGACATGAGATTCGGCGCCCTCGGGCGTGCTATCCTCGGTCAGCCGGAGGTTGCGGTGGGCATAATACCCGGCGGCAGCGGCACCCAACGCCTGCCCCGTGTGATGGGGAGATCCAGGGCACTTGAGGTAGTGCTCGGCTGTGACGACTTCCCGGCCGACCTGGCCGAACGCTACGGCTACATCAACCGCGCCTTGCCGCCGGACGAAATCGGCCCCTTCGTCGAAGGTCTGGCCTACAGGATCGCCTCCTTCCCGGCCGAGGCGATAGCCCTGGCCAAGGCCTCGGTCAACAGCGCGGAATTGCCCACGCTGGAGGGCCTGCTCGAGGAAGCTCACTATTTCAACCAGTCGGTGGCCACTGACGTCGCGCGGAAGCGGATGAAGCGGTTCCTCGAACTTGGCGGCCAGACGAGTGAGGTGGAGCTGGACATGAGCGGCCTCGCCGACCAACTCGCAGAGTGAACACTGCCGCAAGCCGCTAGTCGATTCAGGTAGTGCGGGGCAGTCCCGCCATGGACTCGCGCATCCATTACGTCCAGACCACACTGCGGCCCCCAATCGCAGATGCGCGAGTGGTACAGCCAGCACGATCACCTGTGGCCCCTGCTCTGTCCTGCAGAATACATCAATAGTAGCCAAGCGATCGCTAAACGCGTTATAATCCTTGCACACTTTCGACGGGGGCGATCCATGGCTGAGGCGCGTATCGGGACCGCCACATTTCTCTTCACCGACTTCGAGCGCTCGACCGAGATGCTGCAGAAGCTGGGTGACGACGAGGCCCAGGTGCTGTGGGGGACTCATTTCGGCCTGCTCCGCAGAGCCGTGGCAGCCAGCGCTGGGCAGGAGGTGAAGAACCTGGGTGACGGCCTCATGGTGGTCTTCGCCAGCGCCCTGGACGCCCTCACCTGCGCGGTGGCGATGCAGCAGGCGGTGCACCGCTTCAACGAGCAGCAGGAAGAGGGTCATCGCCTACAGGTGCGGGTTGGCGTGCACGTGGGAGAGCCGATCCGCGAGGAGGATGACTACTTCGGCTTGCCGGTGGTCGTCGCCAAGCGGCTGTGCGACAGCGCTCAAGGCGGCCAGATCCTTGTCTCTGATCTGATCCGCCGTCTCGTCGGCTCCCGTGGTGGCCACATCTTTCGCGACCTGGGACCGGTCTCGCCAAAGGGTGCCGCCGAGCAACTCTCGGTCTACGAAGTGGTGTGGGAACCCGCCGCCGAGGATGTGGCGGCGCCTCTGCCGCCTGCCCCTGGGGAGCAGGCGAAACGCCTACCGCTGCCAGCCCTCCTTGCCAGCGGCGAGCGCACGACGTTCGTTGGCCGCGAGCAGGAACTGCAACGGCTGCGGCACCACTGGGAGCGGGCACGGAGCGGGCAACGTCAGTTGATCCTGCTCACAGGCGAGCCGGGCATCGGCAAGACGCGCCTGGCCGCCGAGTTCGCCCTCGCCGCCCACGCGGAGGGAGCGACGGTTCTGTTCGGACGCAGCGACGAGGCAGCGGCGCTCCCTTACCAGCCTTTTGTGGAGGCACTGCGTCACTACGTTGCTGCCTCCCCGCCTGGCGAAGCACAGGCGCGGCTGGGAGCGGCCACGGCAGAACTGGCCGGGCTGGTGCCAGAGCTCGCTCGGCGGCTGCCTGAGCCGCCAATGGTGACGTCCCCCGACGAGCCAGAGCGCGAACCGTACCGTCTCCACGACGCGTTCGCTACGTTCCTGGCAACGGCCTCCCAAGCCGGTCCGACCGTCCTGGTGCTGGACGACCTTCACTTGGCCGATGGGCCAACGCTGCTATTGCTCAAGCATATCGTCCGCTCACCTCGGCAGTTGCCCCTTCTCCTTCTGGGCACCTATCGCGAGGCGGAGGTGGCGCGGACGCACCCCCTAGCCAAAACTCTCGCTGACCTACGCCGCGACCGCGCCTTCGAGCGGGTCTCCCTCCAGGGACTGGACGAGGGGGACGTGGGCGCTCTCATCGGCGCCTGGACCGGCCAGAAAGCGCCGCCGGCGTTCATTCAGGCTGTCCACGAGTTGACGGAGGGCAATCCCTTCTTCATCGAGGAGGTCCTGCGCCACCTGGAAGAGACCGGCGCCATCTACCGGCGCGACGGTGGCTGGACGACCGACCTGAAAGTCGACGAGATGGGTATCCCGGAGGGAGTACGAGAGGTCATCGATCAGCGGCTGTCGCGGCTCTCGGGGGACTGCAACAGCATCCTCACCATCGCCGCCGTCATCGGCCGTGAGTTCGACCTCGATTCTCTGGAGAGGGCGAGCGACCTGCCGCTCGACCGTCTGCTGGAGCTACTGGAAGAGGCCGTAGCCGCGCGCGTCGTTGCGGAGGCGCCCCACATGGTCGGCCGCTATGGCTTCTCTCACACCCTCATACACGAGACGCTGTACCAGGAGCTGACCACCACCCGCCGCGTGCGCCTTCACGGCCAGAGCCTCAAGTACGCCGACAGCAGCGGCGTAAAGGTGGCCTATGAGGTGCTTGGGTCATCGGGCCCCTTCCTCACCGTGTTGGGACTCAGCAACTGCCCCGCCGTGCGTAGCCGGGTCTGGGCCGCCACCCGACAATGGGATCGCCTCAGTCGCCGCTGCCGGGTAGTCCTGTACGACCGCCGCGGTGTCGGCTTCTCCGCTGCGCCGGAGCAGGGCTACAGCATTGACCTCTGCATCGAGGACCTGCGAGCGGTTCTCGATGCCGTCGGGGCGGAGAGGGTCGTGCTGTGGGGCGCCACGGACGGCGGCCCCCTGGCCATCGCCTTTGCGGCCCGGCATCCGGATCGGGTTGCGGGTCTGATCCTGGCGGGCACTACGCCCAAGCTCGCCACCTTTGGGGACTTCCAGTGGGGCATCAACCCTGCAGTCGCGCAGTCGTTCGTGCAGCTGGGCGCCCTGGACCACGGTGAGGCAGTCGCCCAGCTCACGCGCACCAGGCACGGGCGTCTCGAGGAGACGGACGCCCTCAGTGAGGTGATCAGGCGGGTCCCGCGATCGGCCTGGTCGCAAATCGTGGGCGCCCTTGTCGGCGCCGATGCCCGGCCGCTTCTGGCGCAGGTGCGGGCTCCGACCCTTATCGTCCACGACCCGACCAATCAGTACATCCCAGTGGAAGCAGCCCACTACATGCACGAGCGAATGCCGGGGAGCAAGCTCGAGGTGACGGAGGAGTATGGGCCCTGGCTGTTCGGAGACGCGTTGTACCGCAAGATAGAAACGTTCATTGAGGAGGCGACCGCCCGCAGCCCACCCTAGAGGTGAGGCCTATCATTCGTGCTGGCAGGGGTCGCCGCGCCCTGCGGCACGTGGCACGGCCACCTGCAGAAAGGAGAAACGGCATGCCATCCGCTACCCCTATTGTTCAACTCATAAGAGACCTGAGGGAACGGAAGAGCGAGATCGCGCGCAAGTTCAAGACGGTCTACGACTACTGCAAGGGCACCGAACCCGAAAATGCCGCCTTCAAGACGTATTTGGAGAACGGCCTCCGGGGGTGGCAGGGCGACAAGGCTGGCCTGCCGGACTTGAGCCAAGCCGGCGTCACCCTGAGCGATGCTGAGAAAGAGCACATCTGTAAATGGCCGGACAGATTACAGGTGAGGAACGCGATGGTCAGGGCGTTGGAAGACGACGCTTGGAACATTGATTTCTTCTGGGATCTCAGCGACGAGCTCACAGATGCTGCCGCGTCGCACTCCCTTATCGACCCAACTGCTGCGCGGGGGGACCCTCTTCCGACCCCGCCCCCCGCTCTGGACCTCGGCGGATCCGGCGATATCACTGTCACCTTCTTCACCCCGCGCAGAAATGTGTCAGAGCCAACCAGCGTCTTTGGCCTCACCTTCGGGGGCGTCAAACTGGAGGTCGAGCCGCCGCCCTAGGCCCCGAACAGCCAGAAGAAGAGGACGGAGCCCCTTGCTGGGGCGCACAGGCGACTCTTCGGCGCTCAGGAGGTAGCCTGCGGCGATCGCACTGCGGACTGCCACGAGGGACGCGGGTAGCTAGGTCCGGTCAGCCGTCGGGGCCAGGGTGCGCGCCAGGAAATCGGAGACGACGGCCGCGAGGCGCTCCTCGGCGCCCCACCAGAAGTGGTCCGCGCCCGGCACCATGACCAGTTCCGCCTGAGGACCGACGGCCTGGCCCAGGCTGGCAAGCCGGGAGGGCGGCGCCACCTGATCCTGTTCGCCCACGACAAGGAGGGCGGGACAGCGGATGGCGATCTCAGAGAGGCCGCGGGCGATGGTAGGGGTGGAGACCGCGACGACGGCCCGCAGCCCTTCGCCAGCGGCGAGGAGAGCTACGGCAGCGCCAAAGGAATAGCCGACGATCCCCACACGGTCGTCGACTACTTCCGGCAGCTGACGGAGGTGGGCCAGGGCGGCGACGGCGTCCGCTCGTTCGCCGACGCCGTCGGCGAACGAGCCTTGGCTGCGGCCGACGCCTCGGAAGTTGAACCGCAGGGCCGCGATGCCTCGGGAGGCGGCCGCCTGGCAGAGGGTGAGGACCACGCTGTTGCGCATGTCGCCACCGTAGAGAGGGTGAGGGTGGCAGACGGCCACCGCGGCCGAGGGCGACGATTCCGGCAGGTGGAGAACACCTTCCAGCGTCAGACCATCACCGGTAAACGTGATCTCTTGCGTCTGCTCGGCCATCACGGGAGCGCAGTTGACATGGTGCGCGGTAGCTGGAGCCCAAAGCCCGTCGGGGAACACTATACCGTTGGCGAGCCCCCCGGCAAAGCCGCCGGAGCCCGGCCTAGCAGCCCCTCGCGCTACGAGGTTTCTTTCAGCAGGTCCACCACCAGCCGGTAGGCTACCCCGACCGCCGGCAGGCAGACCGTCAGGGGCGTGTCAGAGCTCATGAACTGCTTGTGCCCCTCCTCTGTGCTCAGATCCGCCCCCGTCAATTCGCGGCAGTTGATGGTCTCCACCTCGGCCTCGAAGCGGCGACGGAACTCCTGCACAATGCCCCATGTGCGGAACGGGTCTTCCGACGCGTCGTCTCGCCCATACTTGAGGCCGATGGCCATCACTGCACCGACGACGGCCCCGCAGACGGCCCCAGTGCCGCCGATCCCGCCGCCGAAGCCGCTGGCGATCCGGGGAATGATCTCGTTCTCTATCTCGAATTCCTGGCACACGGCCAGCAGTACGGCCTCCGTTCAAACGTAGCCCTTTGCCAGGAACAACGCGGCCTGATTTGGCTCCATGGTTTTCCACCCTTCTTCTTCCTGCGGCCCCACACCACCACCAGGGGGTGAGGCGGGACCGATTGCGTGTTGTCGCCGACTATGCCCCGTGCTGTGGCAGGGCCAGCGCCTTCACTGGGCCAAATGCCCTACCAGTCGACCGACCTCACACACCACACCATGACTCCCCATCGCGGTCGCCCTTGTCGGATGAGTGATCCCGGACGAACACGCCCCGCAGTATTGCGACGCCGACAGCCGCGAGCACCAGCGCCCAGATCCAGCCCCAGCCATCCCAGCTGCCCAGGCCGATCGATAGAAGCACCAATCCGCAGATCAGGGTCCACCACCAGGACGCTCGGAACTCCGGTATGAACAGGCGAAGAGCCGTCTCCAGCAAGACAATGATCCCGGCCCCGGTGAGGAACACGCCCCAGCCGTCCCACCAGCCAAAGCTCGATTTCAGATTCGTGGATTCCGCCACCAGGACCAGGGCGGCCCAGATGAAGATCGCTGCCCATCCGAGGCCATCGAGTCGGTCGCTCCGCCAACACCCTTCCCACCAGTCTTTCCGGTTGTCGCCCCGCTGTGGCTCCACATTGATTGTGTCCCTACTACTCATGACTACCTTCCCTCTGCCCTATGGATCAGGCCGTGTCGCGTGTCGATGCCCAGCGGCACGTAGCCGGGGCAATAGCCGACAAAGCCCGTAACCAGCAGCACCAGCCCCACCAGACCCGCCAGGCCCCAGCCGGGCACCGGCCCGATCACGAGCAGCGACAGAAGGCCTGCTCCTGCCAGTACTCGCACCGCTCGGTCAAGGAACCCCATGTTTGTCCTCATGATCATCCATCTCCCTTCTATCCGGCAACTCAGCCTACTTCGCTTGCTTGGGCTGGAAGGCGCTCATCATCCGGGCCATCATCCCCTGCATCTCCGGCCCGCAGCAGCCAGATGTCTCACCAGGGCTCGTCTCCGGAGTTGCCGTGCTGCAGCAGTCAGGCAGCTTGCCCGACATCATCTGACGACACATGTCGCCGAAGGCCTGCGCTCCTTCAGTCTTCGCCTCCTCCTTGCCCGTCTCCCTCGTGTCCTTGTCGCTCATGACTACCTCCTTTCACCCCTACGGACGAGATCGGTCACAAGAGGGGTACATCGCCGGGCATCCCGGGATGGGAGTTGTATAATCGAGGCCACGGAGGCGAAGATGGCAACCGACGCAGCAAGAACAGATTTCGATTCGCTCTACCTGACCCACTACTCGGACGTGCACCGCTTCGTCTTTCAGTTCGTCCAGGACGCTCCCCTGGCCGACGAACTGACACAGGAGGCGTTCCTGAAGGCGTACCAGGCCTGGGGAAGCTTCCGCGGGGAGGCGCCCGAGCGGATCTGGCTGTTCCGCATCGCCCGCAACGTGTGCCTGGACCACTTGCGCAGCCCCCGCTCTCGCAAGACGGCCTCTCTCGACGAGCAGCAGGATCAGGGACAGGAGCCGGGCGGCGATAGCGCCGTCATCGCGGGCAAGGAGCCACCCCTCAGCGTCGAGCAGGCAGCTCGCCAGGCCGAGATGACCGATTGCGTGCAGCAGTTCGTCCTGAGCATGCCGGAGACGCTGCGGTCACCCTTGATCCTGCACGACATGCAGGGCTTCACCAACGCCGAGATCGCTCAGGTGCTGGACTGCTCGCTGGAGGCGGCCAAGATGCGCCTGCACCGGGCGAGGGCCAGGCTACGGCAGATGATGGACGAGAACTGCGACCTCTTCCACGACGAGCGCAACGTCCTTTCCTGCCTGCCGGTGGCGCCGGACCGCACGGAGGTGGCCGACGAAGGGCCCGTGCTCGCTTAGGCGTGAGATCGCTCTAGGCCTGCTGGATTCGAAGGACTGGCGCGTCCGTATGAGGTGGAGGCGGCAGCAGTAGTCCCCGGCCAGCCCTAGCGTGCCCTCGGCATCGCGACTCCACACCAGATCCCGCACCGGGACCGTCCCTCACGCCGGGCCGCTGCCTTGCCCGTTGCGGGAGCCCGCCTTCTCGCGGTACCAGCGGCTTTGGGCCTCGCTCAGGCCCGTGGGCGCCGGTCCGCCCAGGAGAGGCGGCATGCGCGAGTTGAGGCCGCGCAGCCTGGCCTGCAGGTACACCCACAGCGAGCGGAGGGGGTTCAGGGGCACCATGTCCAGAGGCCGGACCTTCATCAGCGTGGCCAGGCCCGCGGTGATGCCGCGCAGGTCGTTGCGGGCGTCCACCTCGATGATGCGGCGGTCGGGGTAGCGCCGGCGCAGGTCCTCGCCGCGGTCGTTGAGGGCGCAGGCGCCAACGATCAGGATGTCGCCGGGCAGGCCCTCCAGATCGGCATCGTCGAAGCCCCGACCGAAGACGATGGTGAAGCCGCCCTCGCTGGCGTAGTCGTTGCTCAGTATCTCCAGGGCGCATTCGGTGTTCCCCTTGCACCCTTCGACGCAGGCGCGCTCGC
>JABAOH010137380.1_pt1 | contig 10032 bp, 9 predicted proteins | sample 7062181 | NCBI WGS metagenome assembly JABAOH01 (sample SAMN14538630, study PRJNA623070) | marine sediment metagenome | biome: marine biome [ENVO:00000428]; feature: marine pelagic biome [ENVO:01000023]; material: deep marine sediment [ENVO:00002113]; isolation source: pool of 5 deep marine... | reverse complement strand
TAATTTTGAACTAAAATTTGGGGATTTTAGGCACAAAAATTCTAATCAATTAACCATTAACCGAATGTCCTATAGTATTTGTCGGTTGATTAAATGATTAGTGAATTTGTTGTTTGAGATTTTGAGAATTGGTACTAAATAACAATAAGGAATGATAATAACCAATTACACGCATGTTAACACACGCGTGAGTTATTCAATAAAATACCCTCTATCTTGGAAGTGATATTCGTCTGGAATCATCCCACCATTTTTTGGAACTAATTTTGAAGATAAAATACATTGAAACTTAACAGATTCGTAAATCAATCGGTTAGATCCCCCAAACTAAATCGGATATTCAGATTGGGCCATATTCGTACAAGACATTATAGAATCAATTTAGTTGTGATTCCTTGATTCAGAATTAAGATAATCTTGTATTTCATTAAGGCGTGACAGTATCATTTCTTTTTCTTTTTTAGTATTTTCTTCCAATTCTTGAATCCGTTTTACAATCTTTTCATGTTGCTCATCATTTGTCATATCCTGCTTTCCATGAATTAATCTAGTTCTGATCAGCGATGCTCCAATAGTAGAAATAAAAATCCCTAAAATAGCAATTCCAACAAACATAAAAGCCACTCCAATTATCCTTCCTAGTTCTGTAACTGGGACAACATCACCATAACCAACCGTTGTAACTGTTGCTGCAGTCCACCATACCGCATCAAGCATTGTTTTAATCTCTGAATTCTCGTTTGGAGATTCAATTAGGAAAATAACTATAGTTCCCACTAAAAGGATAATTGCAGATATTACAAGAAGGTGAATCAGCATATGCAAATTAGTGCATCACCATTGAATCCATTTTAAGATCTTTTTCCAAGCCACTCTCCTACCTGAGGCCATAATTGTTCATGAGCTTTTTGGCCTACACATAAACCAACGTGACCGGTGGGAAATTCTATTAACGTTTTATCTTTGCTGGAAATCTCACACATTATGTATTTGCTCGAATCTGGTGGCACCAAATCATCATTTAACCCAACAATATTCATGACAGGCATTTTCAGATTATCAAGATTTATGGTTTTTTCTCCAATCTTTAGTCGATTTTTTATCAGCAGATTTTTTTTGTAAATACTATTTACGATATCACGATAAATGGCGCCTATAACGGGCCTACTGTCATAAAGCCATGTTTCAATTGCAAAAAACTGTATCATCTCTTGCAGGGGTCTTGGTTTTCCAAAAAATGTATTATACTTTAAAACCGCCTCAAATGGGTTTCTCAAAAGGAATGTCATATTTATCATAGAACCCGGAACATTTCCCAAAGATTCAACAAGCTTATCGGCATCGATATGTTTTGTAAAATTTTCAACTACAGTATCTGTTTTTTCTAAATCAACTGGTGTTGCATGCAAAATCAAATTCTTTACATTATCTGAATGTAATGCTGAATACCCTAATGCAAAAATCCCTCCCCAACAATATCCAAAAAGAGACACTTTTTTTTGACCAGAAATTTCCAACACCTTGTGAACTGATTTATCAAGACAATACTGAATGTGATCCTCTAAGGTCATGTTCTTAATGGAAGAGTCTGGTGTTGCCCAATCAGTAGCATAAACATCAAAACCTTGTTCCAGAAATTTTCTAATAACGCTTGCCTGGGGAAATAAATCTAGGATATAATGCCTGTTTATCAATGAATATACTACTAATAACGGTGTTTTGTACCGTTTTTTGGAAATAGGTTTGTAATGAATTAATTGAAAGCCACTTTCCATTTTAATGACTTCAGACGGAGTTCTGTAAAAGTTGTCTCGTATTGGTTCTAGAAGACTATTCCAAACTGCAAAGTAATCCATAAAATTTTGATAATGCCAATCTATTCCAAAATATTTCATAAAGGCAAGATTGGAGTCAATCAAGGAACTGACAACTGAAGCAAAATCTTCTGTTTTGAGATTTTTTCTAAGAGATTCATCAAAAATTTTGCGAAAATGACCTTGTGTTTTACTTGAGAAAATAGAGTTTTTCTCTTTAGAATTTGTTGTTTCTATCGATTTGGAAAATGCCTTGGAAATAGCGGAGTAATATTTTGACGAGAATTCATGCCAAGATTTTGAAAATTCATACCACATTTCAAAGTATTCGTATGGATGGTTTGTTGGCTTTTTTTCCTTTGACATAGGTTTCTTAATTTGTAAAGACTTTTGCATTTTAACAAAGAATAGTTTTTCTTTAATTTATAATATTTTACAATTATCAGAAATTAAATAATGTAATTAAGGGACAAAAATAATTTTTTATCTTTACATTTGTAAAATTCACTATTGAAAATTGCCAATCATCTTAAATCAATCCAAGACAAAATAGTGTAATGTCTGAAGTCGAGTCCAGATATGAAAAGTTACTTTCAGAACTTCAGAGTTTGGTTGGGGTAATAGAAGTTAATTTTGCAATGAGATTGATGTATTTAGAAAGAAAAATGGCAAAATCATTACAGCCTTCAGTAAAGCCCCATGTCACTCTTACCATCAAATACAAAGAGGGAATTAATAGAGAAGCCAAAATATCTTCCCTCAGGACCAAATATGGACACATGTGTGAAAATCTTGATGATCCAAGGGAGATTTTAAGTGCTGGCTACATGCAAATTGATGATGTTTTAAAAGTATCATCTGATCCTGATATAGAAAAAATTACAGGAAAAGCAAGTCCAATAATTAGAGGATGATGGATTTTAAGAATATTTTAATCCCATGGGATGGGTCTAAATTTTCTCTTCACGCATTCAAAGTAGCATTAGGCATTGCTCAAAAATACAACTCCAAAATTACTGTTATTCATTGCATAGAAGGAGGCGAATACCGCGGACCTTGGTATACAGATACAATGTTTACCAATACCATTAGAAAAAAGCAGACAAAAATTGCCAATTCTGAAATCAAAAAACTTGCTTTGATGGCAAAGAATGCCACTATTGCTATGCACTCTGAGATTTTATTTGCAGATTCTACCGTAAAACAAATAATCTCTTATGCAAAATCCAAAAAAATTGATTTGATTGTAATGGGTTCTCATGGCAGAAAAGGATGGAATAAAATGGTACTTGGCAGTGTAGCGAATGGGGTTTCTCAAAATGCACCCTGCTCTGTAATTATAGCAAGATAAAAAAATTTATTAAAATTGTGTTAAAATTCATGAAACAATCAAAAATTTACATTCAATGATCCTAGTATCAGACATGATAATTTTGATCATTTCTTTATATGATTTTAACTAAACATAGTTGGATAACAGCCAACTAGAAAGAAAATGATTCGAGCAATCGAATTGTCGATTGGTCTAAGGATTAATCTATGGCTAGAAGACTGTTGTCCTCTTACGATTTTAAAAATCCAAAAAAGTTATTTTAAAACTAATACTATTCAAGCAGATTAATTTTTACTAATTAAAATCATTGATGATAATCAAATTAGGGATTAAAATTTTATTTTTTGTATAATCTTATTTAGAAATGGCATATGATTCATTTTGGATTTATTTGATTCTTTTGCTATTCCCGCTATGTTGTATGCTTCCACATCTTCTAAGAAAACACAGACGAAAATCAAGTAAAACCTACAAAAAATATCCTGAAAATAAATTTGAAATATTTTCAAATGATGTGAAAAATAATCATGTTCAAAATTCACTTAAACCAAAATCAAAAGACATGATAGTTTTAGGGGAATTGATCCGTGGAGTTAAAAAATTTGAGACATTACAAAATATCACCAAACTTGAGCATAATGAATTGGTGTCTATACTTGACGATTTAACAAATAGGAGCCTAGTGATGACAAAACAAAAGAATGGTTTTTTTGGCTCTACAATAGAACTCCTTGTGACGGAAAATGGTTTTAATGAATACAACAAGTAGCTTTAACGGGTTTTCATCTGAGTGGAAATTTTCTAAAATCTACAATAATTTTCTCTTCATTAAATTCTATAATATATACAAAGTGATAAGAAATACAGATGATTTGCAGTTTTGAATAAAACTATGACTTTACAAATGTAAAACTACCTATTGAAATATGATAAAATTGTAATTAACTAAAAATTGAAACCATTAGTGAAAATCATCATTTATCTTAAAGACAAACCTTACCTAAGAAAAGATGTGAGTTAGTATGGCCAAAGATCCTGTATGTGGAATGATTGTAAGTGAAAAAACAGGCCTATACACCGAATTTGGAGACAAAAAATTTTACTTTTGCAGTCCTACATGCCAAAAGACCTTCACCGAGCCTGAAAAAGAACTTTCAAGAATGAAAAAAAGAATGTATGTAGCTGCCTCTGGTGCTTTGGTTCTGGCGATAATTCGCGGTGCACTTTATCTTGGCGTTGCTGCAGGTGCAATAGCAGTTACATGGGTGCCATTTCCAGAAATTCCCTTTTTGTCATATGGCTTACTTTTATTCATAATTGTGACTCCAGTTCAATTCATTGGTGGATGGACATTTTATGTTGGAGGATATCACGCAATAAAACAAAAGTCTGCAAACATGGACCTGTTAATTTCTATTGGCACACTTACTGCATATCTCTATAGTACGGTTGTTCTTTTCTTTCCAGATGCAATTCCAGGAGAAGAAAAATTTGTTTATTTTGAGGTATCTGCCGTTATCATTGCATTTGTTCTTTTAGGAAAATATATGGAGGAGGCAATAAAAAAGAAAAGCTCTGCTGCAGTAAGAAAATTACTGGACCTGACACCGGCAATGGCAAGAGTTATTCGAGACGGTTCAGAAACTGAAATCCCTTCCAATCAAGTTAACATAGAAGACATTATGATCATAAAGCCTGGAGAGAAAATTCCAACTGATGGAATTATCATTAGGGGCGAGTCTTCCATAGATGAAAAAATGATTACGGGGGAAAGCCTACCAGTAGGAAAAAAATCTGGAGATCAAGTAATCGGTGCAACTGTAAACAAACAAGGACTACTCCAAGTCAAGGCCACCAAAGTTGGAAATGAAACTGCGTTATCTCAAATCATCCATGTTGTAGAACAAGCTCAATCATCGACTGCAAAGGTACAAAGAATGGCAGATTCTATCTCTGCAAAATTTGTTCCTTCTGTGGTCAGTGCAGCAGTTGTAACATTTTTGGTATGGTATTTTGTTATGGGTGATTTTGTTGCAGGGTTGCTTGCATTTGTTGCAGTTATGATTATTGCATGTCCATGCGCACTTGGAGTAGCTACTCCTGCTGCCTTGATGGTAGGCGTTGGCAAAGGCGCAGAATCAGGTATTTTGATCAGAGGTGCAGAATATTTGGAGCGTTCACAAAAAATCACCACAATAGTATTTGATAAAACAGGTACACTGACAAAAGGAGAACCAGAAGTTACAGACATAGTATCTTTGAATAAACTGGATGAAAAACAAATTCTTGAATATGGTGGAACAGTAGAGGCAGGTTCAGAACACCCAATTGCAAAAGCAATTGTAAAAAAAGCCTCAGACATGAAAATTTTGCTAGGAAGGCCAGAGGAATTTGAATCGTTAAATGGATTAGGAGTCATGGCCAGAGTTCATGGAAAAAAGATCTATGCAGGAAATAGAAAAATGATGAAAAAATTTGGAATTGACGCCATGCATATTGAGGAAAAAATGGAGAAGCTGGAAAATGAAGCAAAGACTGCAATCATTGTATCGGTAGATGAAAAAATAGAGGGAATACTTGCAGTTGCAGACTCTTTGAAGGAAACATCTCAAATGGCAATAACTGCACTCAAAGAACTTGGAATTGAATCCATCATGATTACAGGAGATAACGAAAAAACAGCAAAGGCAATAGCAGAAAAAGTGGGTATTGAAAAAATCATAGCAAATGTCTTACCTGCAGATAAAGCAGAAGAGATCAAAAAACTACAGGGACAAGGAAAAATTGTTGCAATGGTGGGAGATGGAATCAATGACGCTCCTGCCTTGGCTCAATCAAATATAGGAATTGCAATTGGAAGTGGCTCGGACATTGCTAAAGAGACCGGTGGAATTATTCTAATTAAAGACGATATAATGGACGTGCCCCGAGCAATTCGATTAAGCAAGGCTACAATGAAAAAAATTAAACAAAATCTCTTTTGGGCGTTTGCATACAATTCTGCGGGAATACCCATCGCAGCAATTGGATTGCTTAATCCAATTTTTGCAGCTGCTGCAATGGCTCTCAGTTCAATCTCAGTTATTGCCAATTCTTCACTTTTGCGAAGATACAAGATTACTAGTGGAGAAGAATCACTTCATCTTAGAATGGCCAACAAAAAAGAAAAATCAAAACCTCTTGAGATAATGAGGTAAAGGGTTTTGGAATTAAAAATCGACATTTTAGGCATAGAATCTGGTGGAAAACATATCATATTTCTAAACAAACATGATGCTGATGAACTGGGCGTCTCAGCATCTGGACGTGTGAAACTAAATTCAAAAAAAGACCTTACCGCTATAGTTAATCTCTCCGAATCAATCAAAATAGGGCATATCGGAATAAGCAATGAGGTAAAAAAGACATTATCTCTAAGACAGGATTCTAAAATTAATGTTGAAATTTCCCCTTTTCCAAAATCCCTTCAATTTATACGAAATAAACTAAACGGCAAAAAATTACTTTACCAAGAACTTTATGAAATTGTAAAAAGTGTAGTGGAAGGAAATCTCAATGAAGGAGAGATTGCTTCGTTTGTTACTGCTTTACATGTTCAAAAACTTGATCTTGATGAAGCAACTAGCCTGTCGTCTTCCATGGTTGATACAGGAAAACAATTGAAACTGGGAGCAAAAACCATTGTTGACAAACATAGCATAGGAGGGGTTCCAGGAGACAAAACATCTTTGTTAGTTGTTCCAATTGTTGCAGCCAGTGGACTGAAAATTCCAAAAACATCTTCAAGAGCCATAACTTCTGCAGCAGGAACTGCAGACAGGGCTGAAACAATAATGCCTGTGAATCTTGGAATTTCTGAAATGAAACAAGTAGTAAAGAAAGCTAATGGTTGTATTGTTTGGGGCGGATCCTTAGAGCTTGCTCCTGCAGATGATCTCTTTGTTAAAGCTGAGTATTCATTATGTATTGATCCGTTACTTTTACCATCAATAATGAGCAAAAAGAAAGCAGTTGGAGCAACTCATCTTGTTGTTGATATTCCCACTGGGCGTGGAGCAAAAGTAAAGACAATTGGAGAAGCAGATCTTCTTGCAAAAGACATTATTGAGCTAGGAAACAGATTAGGTATTCACACTCATTGTATTTTGACATATGGAGAGCAACCAGTTGGCTATACCATAGGAGCATCGCTGGAGGCCAAAGAAGCCCTTGAGGTATTGATGGGAAAGTCAGTTGTGTCTGATTTAGTAGATAAGGCATGTCACCTTGCAGGTTCTATTTTCGAAATGACTGGAAAAAAGAATGGGTTTAGTTTGGCCAAAGAAATGATTCAATCAGGTAGAGCAGAAAAAAAACTACGGGAGATAATTTCTCTTCAAGGAGGCAACTCAAAGGTTAGACCTCAGGATCTTCCTATTGGTCACGAATTCTATGAGTATAGATCAGAAGATAAGGGTCAGGTGTTGTGGATGAATAATCACATTCTTGTAGAAATTGCTCGAAGGGCAGGTTCTCCTATTGACATTGGTGCAGGCATTACTTTGAACAAAAAACACGGAGATAAGGTCTCCAAAAATGATCTTTTATTTACCATTCATGCAGAAAAATCTACCAAACTATCTCGAGCCTTGGAGATTCTACATGAGAAAAAACCAATTGGAGTTGGCGATAAAATGGAGATGTTTATTCACCAAGTAAAAGAAACCCCAGTAGTTAGAAGAGCATTTGTTTTAGACAGATAGTTAATTAAGAAATAATTTGATCTACTAAATGTCGCAAGCGTTCTAGTCTTGCATGGGGTATCTGGGTTTGTTTTGATAATTGATTCAAATCAGCAGTCAGTAAATCCTTTGCTATCATGAATTTAATTTTAGAAAACGCCATTAGTTCTGTTTTATTGAGACTTACAAGAGTAATTGGATACAATCCTTTTTCATCAATCATCTTTTCTAAACCGCCATCATAGGGATGTCTCCAGCATAACAAATTTTGGCCAATACATTTTGCATAAGTTAAGGCATCTTCAGATAACTTTGTGTTGCAAGATAGAATTTCAGCATCAAATTTGGTTTTCAAATCCAAAAACCTTGCATGAGTGTATAACGAATCCTTAAGACTTGTATGTATTCCTCTTCTGTGATGATACTTGCATTCTACCATGTATCTTTTATTTTTTAAAGTAGCAATCACATCAATTTCATGCTTACCACACTTTCCATAAACTATCTTTCTTACCGATTCCACACCATATCCATAATTAGATAAAATTTGGCTTACATACGATTCGAAGGGGAAACCTGCAGGTCCCATCTTCATTATTGCTTCCTTTAGGCGATATCTGTGTTTGATTACCCTTCCTTCATCAACTTTGGAGATGTTTTGTAAAACAATCTTGTAGACTTCTCTAGTAGAGGCCCCGTTTGAAATCATTTCTTTTGTTTTACACGCAATTTTCTTTGCTTGTTTCTTACTAGCGCCTGCCCTCAAACAAGTACCTATAACCTTGTTGGGATCAAAGGGGACTCTTTGCCCATTTGCTTTGATTACATAGATTTTTTTCATCAAGCCTCCCAATTTTTGATGTTTTCAGCGATCATTTCTGACAAGTCCACTTGGTTTGTTTTCCTGGAAATGGAATTTGTGCTGATAATCTTGCATACTCCTGCCTTTCTCAGCCTGTTTTCTGCATCTCCTGCAAGAACGGCATGCGAACATGCCACATAGACCTTTCCAAGGTTCTTCCTTCTAAGAAATTCAATTGCCTTGATTATGCTACCTCCAGTACTTATCATATCATCCAACAAAATTAGGTCTTGAAAATTAGGTACAAGTGACCTTGGCGATTTAATTATTAGATTTCCTGTCTTTCTGTTCCTCTGCTTGTTTAAGGCAATTGTTTTGCAATTAAGAATTCTTGCAAATTCTTTTGCCTTGTTTTCCCAAAAAAGATCAGGTGACACCACCAATGGTTCATGTAGTTTTATCTTTTTAAAATATTTGGCAAGTAATGGTATTGCTGATAAATTCTTTGAAGGGATTTTAAAAAAATTCAATTCCTCTAAACTATGTATGTCTACAACAATTAACTTACTTGCACCTATTGTCTTTAACAATTTTGCAATAACGGATATCGTAACAATTTCTCCCTTCAAAAATTCCTTATCTTGTTTGGCATATCCCATATATGGAATTACTGCAAAAACATCAGATGAGAATTTTCTTGCTTGGTCAATTAATGAAAAAGCCTGAATAAGACTCGTGTCAACAGGAATAGATGTTGATTGAACAACTATAATTTTTTCAGCTTTAGTCATTCCTTTAATTGTGATTTTACTTTCCCCATCTGGGAAAACTTTCAATTCCGTTTTCAAATATTTTGCATTCAGTTTCTTTGAGATATTTTTAGCTAAATTATCTGATGAAGGTCCCCCAATAACAACAAATTTTTCCAATAAACATTATTTGAAATTATGTGTCTTAAGTTTATTGAGTTGGAAATTCAATTAGATAATAAGGGCAGAACGTAACAATGAACAATTTAACATTTATAGAATTACTAGAAACGGACAAACAGTTAGGTTACGACTAACAGTGGCAAGAATCAATAGGATTCAAAATAGATTTGATAATGACGGTTTGCCCTTTTATGTAATAAATTCAGGACCAATTTTTATGGCAGATCCTCCTCCACCAGCAGGTCAAGGCCAGTAATAGAAAAATTTCAATGAATGGTCTTTTCCTAATTTGGGGAACTTGAACCCAAATACCAATTCTCTTTGAGATAACGGAACTGGTAGGGAGTAAACACTTTTTGGCTAATCCTTTACCTGGTGCAATTCAGATAAAATCCCCATAAGAGGAACCAAACCAAAAGTTTGGTCCCTA
>JABAOH010151291.1_pt1 | contig 10033 bp, 8 predicted proteins | sample 7062181 | NCBI WGS metagenome assembly JABAOH01 (sample SAMN14538630, study PRJNA623070) | marine sediment metagenome | biome: marine biome [ENVO:00000428]; feature: marine pelagic biome [ENVO:01000023]; material: deep marine sediment [ENVO:00002113]; isolation source: pool of 5 deep marine... | reverse complement strand
GCATACGAAGTCTTCTTGTGGCCGGGAACTTTTATCTTGTCGCAAATCAGCGCGCACGCACCGGATCTGGCGCTAAAGCTGGGAATCGGTATTGACGGCAATGGCGTGGCACTGGCTGCGTTCGTTTCGGGAATGTCGTGGGCCTTGCTCGGCTTCCTGTCCTGGAAAACACTCAGTCGCGTTTTCGCTCAGGCCGTATACGGCGGCCGCCGCATCAAGAATTTCCTGGTCGGGCAGGTGCAAAAGGCGAACCGGCGCCGCGTGTTGCGCCGGCCGGTGACGATCCCCGAAGTGGAAATTGACGACCTCGACCTGGCCATTCTGAATACCGGCATGACGCTTCCCCCGGGGCTCGCGCTGACCGCTGCGGAGCTATCGGGGCAGTTGACGCGGCGCCCCGACCAATTACAGCGAAGGCTCGAAAAACTCCGCAAATACGGGCTCGTCGACGGCGCGCTCGGCGAGACCGATGGTTACGACAATTATCGCCTGACCCGCTCCGGAATCACTGTCGTCTCCATGTGGCATCGCCAGGATGCGGTAGCGCTCTAAAATCTCCGGGTGGATTTCAGGCCACCCGCTATTCCCGCAATCACCCCGTTACTCCGCGAACATTGGGCCATCCTGGCTCCGCGCTGACGCTGAGCTTGGAAACGCGTAACATCGTTTTCCTGCCCAGACGCACAGCTGCTCTCTCTCCATGTTCCCGATCCGCGACGAAAATCCCCAGCTGCAGGTCCCGTTCGTCACCTTCGCCATCATCGCACTGAACGCAGCCGCCTGGTTTTTCTTCCAGGGCCTCGGCAGTGAGCCGTCGTTGACCTGGTCGGTCTGCCGGCTCGGCCTCATTCCCGGGGACCTGCTCGGCAATGTCGAGCTGCCACGAGGTTCAAGGCTGCTGTGCCCGATCGACGGGCAAGGCACCTGGCTGACCTTACTGTCGTCGATGTTCATGCACGGAAGCTGGATACATATCGTCGGCAACATGTGGTTCCTGTGGATCTTCGGCGGCAACGTGGAAGACTCCATGGGCCATACCCGTTTCGCCGTCTTCTATGTTCTCTGCGGGATCGCCGCGGCGGCGGCGCAGATTTTCGCGAATCCGTCCTCGGCAGTACCGATGGTCGGCGCCTCGGGCGCGATCGGTGGCGTGATGGGTGCCTACATCATGCTTTATCCGCGCGTGCATGTGCACATGCTGATCATTCTCGGCTTTTACATCACCACTTTCGCTGTTCCCGCCGTGTTCATGCTCGGCTACTGGATCATCGTGCAGCTGCTGGGCGGTCTGATGTCCGTGGGAGTAACAGGCGGCGGCGTCGCGTTCTGGGCGCACATCGGTGGATTCGCTGCCGGCGCCGTGCTGATCCTGTTGTTCAAGGACAGCCGCCTGCTCGACAAACATCCCTACCACGGCTGGCGCCAGAAAAAACACGCCTCACAACTGTGGCGCCGGGTTTCCGGAGACCGCCGCCAGCGCTGGTAGCACCGGCCAACCCGCCGTGGGTCAAGGGCAAAAGCGGCAAGCGGCAACAGTATTGTCGGCTTTCTGCAGCTGACGTTTATCCCGTATCTGACTTACCGCGGCAGCCGGCGCGCGCAGATAGAAGGCGTTCGCGTCAGTTCAGAGCAACGTGGCAAGGGCATCGGTGTCGCGCTCATCGAGCAGGCGATCGGCAAGGCGCGTGAGCACAACTGTCACCTGGTGCAGCTCACGACCGACAAGCGGCGGCCGGAAGCGCTGCGCTTTTATGAGCGCCTGGGATTCGAGGCGAGTCATGCCGGCCTGAAACTGCACCTCTGATAGCGGCGCGCCCGGCAGCAGGAATTCCTCGTCCGCCCGGGTCTGGAATGGTCCTTTTTTGCTCGTCGCTGGTCCCAAAAAACCCGCCTCGGGCGGGAAATTGTGCTAGAAGTAGATGCCCGCCCGCGATTATTCACGAGCCTGACTACGGGTGGGAAAATAATAACAGAAATGGGGAGGCATTCATGAATCAGGAACGCATATACGTCATCGCCTTGGTCGCCGTCGCTCTTTTGGCGTCCATACCGCAGATTCCCGTACCGGCGAACATCTGGCTTCTGATCCTGGTCGTCGTCGGAATTGTCGGTGGCGCTATGGTGAATTACCCGGACCTTTCCCAGCGTATATTGGTATACGTCGTCGCGGTCTCGCTGCCAATGATTGACGATTCGCTGGATAACATTCCTGCCGTCGGTGCCTGGCTGAACACGTATTTCGATAACGTGGCTGTCGGTATCCAGGGCATGGCAATCGGTCTGATCGTGATGGGACTGCTCGCGCGCGCGAAAGGGTAATTTCACTCACAGTCCGTTCACACGAGCAAAGCATCGCCTTGCCGGCAACTGCTCAGATTCAGCCGGCGGGCGATGCTTTCTAAATTATGGCGGCCCGGCAGGGTTGATGCAGACCATCCATGGTCCTTGCCCTGACGGCGTGCGAGCCGCTTCGCGATGCAAATCGCAACTGCTGCCGATGTTTCGCACCACGGACCCGTGCATGCGGAGAATCCGGATCTGTCTAACGTCGTCCCGGTTTGTAGGGATCCGGAGTCCCGGGGGCGATCGGGGGATACTGCTTCAGCGAAGCGACGTGCGCCTCCAACTGGGGTAATGCAGCCTTCGGCACCCAGGTGTGCGGAAAGAGCACGTTGTCTCCCTCCTGCGGATCAAGCAAGAGATTGTAGGCGCGGGGCATCGTGTATTCGCGCAGCACGCCGTTCCAGCCGGTCTGCTCCTTGAAATGCAGTTTCCAGTTTCTCCATTTCACGCCGAAGATGTCGTTCCCCATATAGACAATGAACCCCTCGCGGCCGGATTCCTGTTGCCGCCCCAGGAAGAACTCTGCCATATCGATGCCGTCAACGATTCGATCGGTGGGAACTTTGCCGCCAGCTATCCGGGCCAGCGTCGGAAACAGATCCATCTCATGCACGATCTCGTCGCTGACCCTGCCGGCCTGGATCTTGCCCGGCCAGCGCACGGCGAACGGCACCCGCAGCGCTCCTTCGTAACCGGTAAACAAGGTTGAACGCCACGGTCCGGCCGAGCCATGAATCGCGGTCTCGAACGTCATCGACGTTTCGCCGGCACTCAATGCTTCGGGGCCGTTATCGGCGGTAAAGATGAAGATCGTGTTGTCCGCGACGCCCAGTTCATCGATCGTGTCGAGCAACTCGCCCGTGTAACTGTCGATCTGCATCAGCAGATCGCCCCACGGGCCACTCCCGGATTTACCGACAAAATCGGGATGGGGCATGGTCGGGAAGTGCGTGGCCGTGTACGGCAAATAAACAAAGAACGGCTTATCCGCCCTGGCTTGCTGCCGCATGAAACTGATGGCGCGGTCGGTCAGGTCCCGGTCGATCAGCGGCCGATAGTCCAGGCGATAGGGACGGACCCTGTCCGGAACGCTTCCCTTCCTGCCATCCATGACGAAGGTTTCCGACAGCCCGCTTTCGACGAATTCCGGCAGGGACGAGTAAACCGACTCGTCAGTGGAATTGGGCACGCCGTACCACTCGTCGAATCCCTGGTCCGTCGGGAAGCGCCCTTCGGTGCGCCCGAGATGCCATTTGCCGAACATGCCTGTCGCATACCCGACGTCGGAGAGCATCTCCGCCATGGTGACTTCCCACTGCACCAGTCCGTACACGCCCTCGCCCAGTGGAACCGTGCCGTTGCCGCTGCGGATTGCATATCTTCCCGTCATTAGCGCGGAACGCGACGGCGTGCACTGCACTTCCACGTTGAAGTTCGTAAGGCGCAGTCCCTCGGCGGCCAACTGATCCAGCCTTGGCGTCGCCGCGCCGCGAATGATGCCGCCGCCATTGAATCCGGGTTCGCCCCAACCGAAGTTGTCCATGAACACGAGGACGATGTTCGGCTTGTCCTGCGCCACCACCGGGAATGAGAACAACACCACAAACAGCAACCAGAACCGCTTCATTTTTTCCCTCACAACTGACTCCGAATATGCAAGCACCCGCAAGGATACAGCATTAAGGACACCGGACAGAGTTGATGCCGTACAACGCTTTGCGGGATCCCTTGGGGCTGCAAGCTCCCGGCCTGTCGCCCGCATTTCGTCCGAATACCTGCCCAATTGGTCTAGAATCAGTTAATCCGATAGCGTGGCAAGCGACCAGCATGGCGACACTTTTTGAAGAGCTGCGACGCCGCAGCGTAATCAAGGTCACGATTGCCTATGCCGTTGTCGCGTGGCTCATTATCCAGATCGTCGTGTCCGTGGAAGAGCCACTGCACTTGCCCGAGTGGGTAGACACCGTCGTCATTGTCATACTTGCGATGGGCTTTCCGATTGCCGTCATCCTGGCGTGGGCCTTCGACCTGACACCGGCGGGCATCAAAAGGGCAAGCATCGTCGGGGACGCACAGGAATCGGCGGCCGGGCCGGCTGACAGCGCGCGACCTTCCATCGCTGTGCTGCCGTTCGTCGACATGAGCCCGGACAAAGACCAGGAGCACCTTGGCGACGGCATAACGGAGGAACTGCTCAGCTCGCTGGCGCGTATCCGGGAACTGCGCGTCGCGGGCCGCACGTCATCCTTTTACTACAAGGGCAAAAACGAGGATCTGCGAAAGATCGGCGAGGCACTGGGTGTTCAGTACATCCTCGAAGGCAGCGTCCGCAAGTCCGGAGAGCGGGTGCGGATAACCGCGCAGCTTATCGACGCGCACAGCGACACACACGTGTGGTCCGATAGCTACGACAAGACGCTCGAAGACCTGTTCCAGATCCAGGAGGACATCGCGACGTCCGTCGCCGATGCTTTACAGATAACCCTGGGCGTCGGCGGTCTGGCAAGAGTGCCGGGCATGACGCGGCACATGGATGCCTACGAGGAGTACCTCAGATCAAACGTGGTGCAGGGCGTGGATATCCTCATGCCGACCAGCGAAAAGACGTACCGGGAAGCCATGCACCACCTGGAACGTGCCGTGAGTATCGATCCGGAGTTCTCGCTCGCCTGGGTCGGTGTGCATTATCTCTATGCCAATTCAGAAACTATATTCGTGGGTGGTCTACCCGACGCTGCCGAGAAAGCCCGGCAGGCCATGGAAAGATCGCTGAGCCTCACCCCGGACTCGCCTTTCGTGCTCTCCAACCTGAGCTTCAGTCACGGCCGTCGCGGCCGCTGGGAGGACGCGGATGAATTCCACCGGCAGGCGATTGCCGCCGCCCGACGACACTCCGTCGAAGACCATTTCTGTTGGCGCGCAGCGATGTTTCACCACGTGACCGGCCGTCTGCATGAAGCGATCGACTGGTATGAACGTGGCCGCATAGTGGATCCGCTGAATGCAACCAACGCGGCTTACCTGAGCGATGCGTACCTCAGCATTGGCGAGCCGCAAAAAGCAATGGACGAGGTCGATCGATTTGCCTCTTTCGCCGGTCATGAGGTCGTTCTCGTCAAGGCGAGCGGACTGATGGCGGCGATGGTGTCAGGTGACAAGTCGGAGATTGTGAAGCACCTCGATCAGGTGATCGAAAGCGAACCATTCTCCTTTCTTTCGGAACCGATGCGGGATCGCCTCGATGACCGGGACGCGGCGGTAGCCGAGCTGCATCGCAAACTCGAGGAGCCGCAGGCGCAGGCGGCATTCATGAAAAACATCGTTGCCATCTGGGCCGCCTACTGGGGCGAGACTGAACTTGCGTTACGCCTTATGTCCGAATTCCTGCTGACCGGGAGCAACAAATTTCTCGTCTTTCTTCTCTGGCGCAGGATCTTCAAGGATGTACGCTCGTTGCCGGGATTCAAGCAACTCCTGATCGACCTGGGCCTGGTCGATTACTGGCGCCAGACGGGCGACTGGGGAATGTTCTGTCGGCCGGTCGGCGACGAAGATTTCGAGTGTCTGTAATCGATCCGAAAGGCAGCAGACGCAGCCCGAGAACATCTGAAAAATGGCGCGCCCGTCAAGGTTGATGCGGGCCAGCCGTCGCCGACTTCTTTCGGGCGCTTTGGCGTCCAGATTCCTCCCCCGGGAAATGCAAGAACGGCGGTGCATCCTGCACCGCCGTTCATTTGCAAGTGAGCAAAGCGACCAGGTCGAAGCGATCGAGCGTCATCACCTTGGACCACGCGTCGACGAAGTCGCTGACAAAATTCTCCTCTTTAATCTTCGCTGTGGAGCTTTGACTACATAGCCGACGCGTCGTGCTGACGCTGCGGCAGGTAACCTAGCGAGAGCGCAGCGCGTCGCGAATTTCCGTAAGCAGCACTTCTTCCTTGCTCGGCTCCGGCGGCGCGGGCGGTGCTTCTGCTTCCTTCTTCATTACCGTGTTCATGGCCTTTATGACCAGGAAAATCGCGAACGCGATAATCACGAAGTCCACCACGCTCTGGATAAATAAACCGTAGCGCAGAGTGACGGCTTCCGCCCCTTCTGACGCGGCCATCAGGGTAACCGCCAGGTCCGAGAAATCGACCTGGCCGAGCAGCAGGCCGAGCGGCGGCATTAACACGTCTGCCACGAATGACGACACGATCTTGCCGAAAGCGCCACCAATGACAATGCCAACCGCCATGTCGACGACATTACCGCGCATGGCAAATTCTTTAAATTCCGAGACCATAGACATTTTTGTTCTCCAGTTTTTGTGTCTCTCAGAGATTGCCCGGCCCGCGGGGCCGCGCTGCGAACGGATGATTAGATCAGGTCTAAGGCGACTGGTCCATGCTTTTCCGGGCGGCCATTGCTCTCCTTGCCTGGATCCAGCTGCGCAGGACCATCGCCGTGACCAGCCCGAGCGTCAAAAGCTGTGCGGGCGCCCAAAGCACCTCCCAGGCAGGGACGTCGCCAGCGCCGCAGATCGGCTCGCCGTGAACATGCACCGGCACGATCACGGCCCAGGTGCTCCGCAGGGCAAGTGGCAGCAACAGCAATAGCGGCACGGCCAGCCAGCGCAGCATCGAATGAACTTCCGGCAATTGCCGCGTCACACCAAGGAGCAAGCTTGCGCCGCAACTCAACGGCACCATGCCGAGCAACAGCAGGTAAATTTCGTCGCCGTCCGGACCGCAGCCAATCGTGCGCAGCGCAGCCAGCCACAGCAAATGAGCGTAAAGCACCATCCACGCGACCAGCGCAGACCCTATGCGAAGAAAGATCTCGGCAAATCGCATCGTTGGCATCGGGCTGAAGAAGTGAAGGCCAAGTTTAACAAGCCCGGAAGGCGCACCGGAGCAATCGGCTACCGCTGGTACTCCGATCGCGATCCCTGTAGCGCCGGGATTGGAAAGCGCCCCACAGGATGGATTCGATAGCCGGTGTCGGCCTGCGCCAGCCGTGCGACGCCATTCGACATTCGACAAATCCTATCCGTTGTCACATGATCGCTGTGTCGAAAATACCCGTTAAGCAGCAATGTCGTTCTTTACAGAATTAATTCGTCGTAACGTGATCAAGGTGGCGGTGTTCTATGCTGTTGCCTCATGGTTGATCCTGCAAGTTGCCGAATTGCTCTTCGACTTACTGGGCCTGCCTGCAACTTGGCTGCGGCTGGTCCTCGCGCTGCTCATTCTCGGCATGCCACTGGTCCTCGTATTCGCCTGGGTGTTCGAGCTGACCCCGGAAGGCGTCAAGCGCGAGAAAGACGTCGACCGCAGCCAGTCGATCACCCAGCAAACAGGCAAGCGCATCAATGCCGCTATTGTCGTGCTGCTGGTTCTCGCGATCGCGACGGTCGCACTCGATCGCATGTTGCCCGAGTCGGCGCCGGTCGCAGACCCGGCAGAATCGGCGGTGTCCGGGGAAGTGGCAAGCGCCGCGGCGCCTGCGGCATCGATCGCTGTGCTGCCGTTTGCGGATCTGTCGCCCGGCGGCGACCAGGCGTATTTCTCCGACGGCATCGCCGAGGAGATCCTCAACGTGCTGGTCCGGATCGAGGGCCTCAAAGTCGCATCGCGCACGACGTCGTGGGGCTTCAAGGGCCAGGAGGCGCTCGGCATCCCGTTCATGGCCGAGAAGATGAATGTGCGGCACGTGCTCGAGGGCTCCGTGCGCAAGTCGGGTGACACGGTGCGGATCACGGCGCAGCTGATCGACGCCGACACCGACCAGCACCTCTGGTCGGAGACCTACGACCGCACCCTGACGGCCGAGAGTGTCTTCGAGGTCCAGGACGACATTGCGACATCCATCGTCGAGCAGCTCGGCATCATCATGGACGCCGACGCGGTCGCGCCGAGCCATGCCGCGGACACCAGGAACATCGATGCCTACGAGCTGTACCTCGAGGCCTCGCAGCTGTTCACGGAGCGCCGCAGCCTGCGGCGCTCTATCGAGCTGTTCGAACAGGCCGTCGCGATCGACAGCGGGTTCGCACGCGCCTGGGCAGGGCTTGCCGCCGTCTATAGCGTCGCACCCGGCTGGGGGATTTCCGACCGAGACTACGGCAATCTGGCCGAGGAGGCCGCCGAAACGGCTATCCGGCTGAACCCCGAGTTGTCATTGCCCTACGCCGTTCTCTCGTTTAGTGGCATTGACGTCTGGCCTGTCGATTTCGAGCAATCGCTTGCCCTCCTCGATGAGGCGCTGGCCAGGGATCCCAAGAACACTACGGCGTACCTGTGGCGTGCGATTCGAATCCTCGATCTCGGCTATTTCGATCGGGCGGAGCGGGATGCCCGGCAATGCCTCGAGATCGATCCCGCCTACGAGATCTGCCGCTCTTTCCTGGCCCTGGCCGTACTGTTCGCCGGCGACACGGCGCGCGCGCTGGAAATTCACGAGACTGCGCTGCGCCATGGTTTTGGCGGCAACAATTTCCCGTTCCTGTACCTTTTTGCAGCCACCGGCGAGGAGCGAGCTGCCCTTATGGCGATGGCCGGCTATAACGCAGGCCGGGGGATTAATAGCGCAACCGTCTATGAATACCGGGCGTTGATGGACCCGGCGTTCGATTACGAGGCCGAAAAAACCCTGATCGACCAGGCCTATTTCCCGGCCGGGGCAGCAGAACCCGAATGGGGCCCGTGGCACGGCGACTTTTTGTTCCTCTACCGCCAGTACGCTCAGCTTGACGCGTCAGACCTGCCGTACTGGTGGTTTCCCTACCCGACGGAGTTCCGCAATTCGCCGCATCGCAAGCGGCTGATGCGCGAGATCGGCCTTCCCGTGTACTGGCGCACGCAGGGTTTTCCGCCGCAGTGCCGGCCGATCGGCGACGACGACTTCGAGTGCGATTGATGGACAACAGTAGTTTGCGAACGTTGACCTCAGGCACACCTATGGGGCGAGACTCCTTGGGCGGAACACACAGGTAAACACATATCTGCGTTCGATTGCGACAAAGTCCTCACCGCTACAGCTGGTCCGGATGGTATTACGATTCGTCAGTGATCAACCGGCAGGAGTATTTGACTGCGGAGCATCTCCAACAGCCCGGGAACGACCTGCGCAGTTGATCCGCTGCTTATTCGGCAGGCTGGCAGTGGCGGCACGTAAACAGCTGCCTGCTGCCCATCGTGCGACGTTCGATAGTCGATCCGCAGTCACGGCAGGGCTGTCCCGCGCGTCCGAAGACATAGAATCGATAGTTCTCTCGCGACAGGCCATCGCCCTTTAGTTTGGACGCGAGCCCGGGCGCTACCGTCACGCCCCCGCTTCGATAGGATCGCCGGGCGATCTTCAGCGTTTCCCTGGCCAGCGCGGCGCGTTCGGCTGTTGTGAGCGAGGCGGGTTTTCGCATCGGCTCGATTCCCGCAGCCCATAATATTTCGGAGCGCAGGTAATTGCCGTTACCGGCAAGGAAGGCCTGGTCGAGATAGAGGCTGCCGAGCGCGCGATTACGAAATTCCGCAGCCTGAAGTCGCTCGACAATCCGCGACGCCGAGAGTGTCCGATCGAGAATGTCCGGTCCGACGCGGTTCAGAAAGGGATGGGCCGATAATCCCTTGTCATCGAGCACGGCGATGTCGGACGCGCTGTAAAGCAGCGCCTTGTGTGTTTCTGTGCACAATTCGACGCGGAGCTGTCG
>JABAOH010098967.1_pt2 | contig 10034 bp, 10 predicted proteins | sample 7062181 | NCBI WGS metagenome assembly JABAOH01 (sample SAMN14538630, study PRJNA623070) | marine sediment metagenome | biome: marine biome [ENVO:00000428]; feature: marine pelagic biome [ENVO:01000023]; material: deep marine sediment [ENVO:00002113]; isolation source: pool of 5 deep marine... | reverse complement strand
CTAGAAGGAGGATTTCCAGTGCCCGAAGTAAAGGTTATTCGATTGAGAGAGGTTCCAATTGCTGTGAGATTGCCATCGATGAATAAATTGTAGGTATCGGTGAACTTAACCTCAACACCAGGTTCTATGGTTAGGGTTGCCCCAAAGTCCACAATGACATTACCCTTGATCATGTACGGGCTACTGGCCTTAGACCAAGTGGTGTCTGTGGATATATGCCCACCGCTCACATCTGTTGCGGTCGTATCTCGAGTTACAAAGATCAATAACTCAAAAAAGGTCCCTAAAATCAAAAGGATTACCAAGATTATAGAAAGTGTTCTTTTGAGCATTATGGAGCCTCCCCATCATATCCACCTTCAATATAAATACTCTTTGCTCCCAATTAGCAATTATGAATTAATTTTTTGCATCCTTAACAAAAGCTATGGTTCACACTGTCCCTCAAATAAAATAAAAAAAAGAAAAAAGAGGGTTTTTGGTTTTATTCGTCTCCTGAGTTATTCAGCGTGTCTAGGTAGTCCTTGACGTCTTCATCGTTTGTTGGGTCGCCATCGTTCAGCATATCTTCAGCCCATTCAATGACATCGATCAGGTATTCATCATCAGCATCGATATCCCCGTCTCCGTCAGAATCCCATTGCTCATTTCCTGAGACGTAGTTCAACCAGGTTCCAAGCAGCTGTTGTACAGCTCTGTCGTACATTGGATGCTGTCCTCTCAGTTCGAGCAATGCAAGAGCATCGTACATGCTTGAATCCATATCCTGAAGCTCATAGATGTCGCTCTGGGATGATATCTGGTCAAGATAATATACCAGATCATTCGTTAGGACGTGCTGATGGCCTTTGCATATGCCGAGACCGCATCTGAGCTGATGTTTCCAGAAACCTATGGTTCTGATACCCCATTCTCCAGGCTCGGGTGGTGGTTCTGGGCCTACGAGGTCTCCCGGACATATCTCAATAGATAGGAAATGTCCTGGTGGTCTGTCTGGGAATGTTGTTGTCTCTGTTCCTCCTCCACAAGGTTTTATGATCTCGATATGGATCATTATCGATAACGGAGACTCACATATGCCGTCAAATTCATCTATGTATGGTATTGCCCATTCAACGCCCTCAGACGTCCATGCATATTGGGTTGAATAGCCTTGTTTTTTCCCTTTTCCTGCGCTGTTACCGTTATGGTCCACGAAGTCAATTACATCATCCTGATCCCAATCGATTACCAACCAATTACCATCGTCTGCAATCGTGTAATCGTCTATTGCCTTAATTCCGATGTAGAGATAGTATGGTATACCAGGTATTCTCTCGACCTCGTCTTCTGGACCGTAGCCTGCTGGCGGGTTGTCTACCTTCACATATCCTGCAAGGTTATCAAATAGCATGTAAACATCTGTGGTTGGAATACCACCGCCTTGTTGAGCAATATATGTATGTCCCATAAATGATCCAGTTGGCCATGTCACCCCTACTTGAACGTTCCCGTCAATGACCGGGGGAACGTTAGTTTGAGACACTGGGTATCTCTCGTCATCCACAAGATCAGGCATATCGCCACCTATGGAATATCCGAATACTGCGATCACTGATACGAATAACACTGCAACTGCAAAAAGTGCCAAATATTTTATCTTGCTCATCCTATTGCCTCCCTCCTAAGGCCTTGGGTATTTCAAAATTGGCAATAACTGGTGTTTCTGTTCAAACCAACTTTGCCTTATTCAGGTATCATCGCGCCCCTCCTTGGCGCTCTGAAGGTTCTATGTTTTGCCCTAGGTTTTTTTAACGATTTTACATATCCAGTATGTTTTATGAATATTTAAAACCTTTCCTCGAGTTTAAGACGAGTGAAGTATTGCCAGTGATTTTATCTGCCCACATCGTTAATGGTTCATATCTGGAGAAAATTTTATCAGATTGAGGATAAAATTATCGATTTCGATTTTGAAGAGATAAAATTTAGCATTTCTAACGCTGGTTTTAAGTAGGGGGATGGTCATTATCATTTCTGATATTGATGGGCTAACTTTTAAAGAACCTAAGGGATTTTTCCCTTTAGGAACTTATATAGCCTAAGCTCATGAGCGAGGGAAAATCGTGCCTCAAAGAAAACCCTTAAAATTGAAGCTGTGCTTAGTAGGGGAGAGTGCCGTTGGAAAGACCTGTTTAATCAGAAGATTTGTTTTCGATCAGTTTGATGATAAATACATAGGCACCCTCGGGACGAAAATCACAAAGAAAGAAATAGAGATCCAACTCCCTAACAACGATGGGATGCAGGAAGTCCACCTGATGATATGGGATATCATGGGTCAGCAAGGTTTTCGCCAGCTGTTACAGGAGGCTTATTTCTTTGGTGCTCAAGGAATAATCGGAGTGTGCGACGTCACAAGGAAAAACACGTTATCAGAGCTACACAATTGGATGAGCGCGGTTCATAGCGTTACAGAGGAGATACCAATGGTATTTCTGGGTAACAAAAGCGACCTAGAGGAATATCAAGAAGTGGATTTGGATGATATCAAGAACTTTGCATCCAGATACGAAAAGACAGATATTTTTCTTTCCAGTGCAAAAACAGGATCCAACGTCGAACTTGCCTTTAAAACCTTAGGTGAGAAAATTTTAAACGGTGTGCTTAAATAAGTTAATAGGAACTCCCACCTGCTATCCTCTAAGGGACCTTTTAAGGATTATATATTACATGTATTTTTGGATTGTGAAAGTAACAATCGAATTATTGTACGATATCAACTACCTGTTTAATGTCCTCAACTTTTTGACTTTGGGTTCATTACACGTTCAGTTTCAAAGATCAGTTATTCACAATCCATATACAGTCTTGGGTAGCNNACAGCATCGATATCGGTTCCAAAAACGAGGTTGTTGAGGGCTATATTCCTTTTTCTTGAAGTGTTTGAAGGATAACCAACAAGGTTCCAGCCTTGGTGAAGGGAGATGCATTGAGGTGATTTCGGTGAATCGCCATCAAGCGTTAAATCTGCCCCGTTTGCATCTATAATATGAATCCAAAATCCAATTTTATTGTCCAAATTTTGGAGGTCGTTCATATGGGAGGGCTTTAAAACATGGTAATGTTTCCAAAAATCGACACCATCTGAGCTGTTGTAGTACTGAACTGCATCGTATTGGCCTTCTATGGAATCCAGCACAGATTCTATGCTCGTATCGGACTTGATATGCGGGAAGGACACCAGATTCCAGCCTTCATCCAGATGTATTGGTGGGTTTGTAGGTGGGCTTGTTGCGTTCACCATCAACGATTTGAAGACCATGTTGTTACCCTCGTTCGTCTCATCGATGATGTTGCCCCTATCCACAACAATATAGATATCATGGCCCCCTGCTTTTCCTGTGGTATCCCAGGTTACATTGACTATGGTGGATTCCCCATGCACCAGGATATGCGGAACCTGCTCTGTGCCTATTTGAATCCCTCCTGAGTCGGGATCACCATCAAAGAATTCTACATCGACAGGATAGGCATCTGCCACCCCTAGATTATGGATATTAGCTGAGATATTCACCACCTGCCCTTCATGGGGCGAAGGTGGGTTAAACACAATATCCGAAGAGCCAACAGAGATATCAACTGCTATGCTCCTCCCAGCAAAATCGGCGGTATGAAGCCCTGCGTTTGGAGATCCGCCCCACTCACCTTCAAGTAGACCGATGCCTATCTCACGAAAATTGGGATTGATGATTATGTCCCAATGTGGAGGGCTATTCTTCCAGGCCGACATGCACCATTCTACATCTATTCCAGAACCTTTAAGTGCTATCGTCTCTCCGATGTAGGTGTATTGATACTCAGCATAGTCATTTACTCTTTCTTTGAAGGTAGCACCATTGAATTGGCCTTCTTCTGACGATTTATGATCAAAAAAATCGTAATCGATCATATCCTGGCTGTGTGCTCTAGCAACCCACCAGAGCGTAGCGTTGAGTTTTAAAGGGACTACGCCGCTTTCTGTCCTATTTTCGTTTATTTTATCCAAAAGCTGCAACTCAAAGGTTGTTGGTATGATATCACCGTACATTCCTCCTTCAACAGATTGAATTGAGCTCAAAGGGAATGGTAAAGAAGAGGTTATCAGAATTATCAATACAAATATAACAAAAATCGAACATCTGAAATTCCTTGATGCCTTCATTTTACGTTCTCCTGTCCCATAGCTTCGCATCCTCACACTTCAAAATCTTTTATATTGTGATCCTTATTGAGGGCATGGCCTACTCAGCCACATCAAATTTCAAAGGAGGTGTAAAGAATGTCAAAAATAGGTATATATAAATGGTGAGCCAGTCCCCAAAAGTGATTATCAAAACCGAGGCTACCATACAAGATACTGTTTTTCTCCTCCTTCCGTGCAAATTAAAAATTCAATTATATACACGATTAAAACCTCAAATAAAAAATTATTATTCATTCTATAGTAGAGATTAAGTTAATTCCATTTTTGATAAGGTATGAATTGTACCAGCAGAATAAAAATAACCTTATAATAAAGTATCATCCAATGGTTGATAACCTTTATATTTCAGTTTTTAAGCCATAAAATTGTCTAAGGGGGAGGCGAACTCCTGGATGGTGGCTTAGGTTCATACGTGGATGGTGGTGTTTCTCGAGTGGGAGGCCTCGTTTCTCCAGGCTCTCTTCTTGTAGGGGCACGAGTAGGCTTTGTTTCCCTAGCAGGCTCTCTTCTTGGAGGGGCACGGGCAGGTCGTTTTCGCTCCCCCAGCATCATAACTTGGACAAATGCACCCAACATGAACATCGATCCCCCAGCCAAAACAGCAAAGACCAGGGCTAAATCCCCGCCTACAAGGAAATAAACCGCAACACCCACCAAAAATCCTCCAATAGCAGCGAGAAACACGCCTACGATTTCCTCAACGTAGATGATGGCCACTATGAATATTATAACACCAGCTATCAAACCCACAAATACTGGTGTTGTGAGATCGTCAGGATTCGTTCGATACACAAGATAAGCAACCCCACCGAAGGCCAATAAGGCGCATAAAAGCGCCACAGCCGCCTTTGCAAGCAATTGGAAAAGCATGCTGCCAATTATTGCGAAAAGGATGGCAAGTCCGAAAGCGCATAGGTATCCTCCCACAGCAAAGCCTATTGCGAAGCCGATCATCGAACCAATAATGGCACCAAGTATTGAAACCATGAACTCCCAAATTATTTCACCGAAAAAACAGAGAAGCAAACCCACGATCAACAGGATCAGCCACACCCAATCTGGGACCGCACCAAGATCGACATTAGAGACATCTACCCCATTGGCCAAACCTAAGCCTCCAATATTAAATAACAAGATAATGTCTTGATATTTAGGTGTTATCCTCTTATTATGGTTTCAGAGACTGCTGATTTGTAAGGGACAAAGGAAAATCTGAAATATCCATAAAAACAATATTTAGCTCTTCACCCGTTCTAATAGAAGTTGGCGTTTCGTTCTGTTTTCGTTCACTGTTTGCTTGTCCCTAAAGTCCTCCTCCACCTCTGCCAGTAGGTCAATGACCTTTGATAAACCCTCCTTTGTAGGTTCCTGAATGTTAACTCCAGCCTTAGCAAATTGCTGTCTAACGATAGGCATGGCTATCTCCATATCTCCATAATTGTTGCAGAAATCGTTTATAACAAAATCCACCACAGCCACTATAGTCATCTCCGAGGGCAACTCTTCCGCGACTTCTAACTCCTTGACCTTCTTTTCTGTCTTAACACCGGTCAGCATTCCACCCAAGCTGAGGAATATCTTCTCAACGTTTTCACCTGTTTTTGCACTGCTGGAGAATCCCTCAGAACCGTATTTTGAAGCCACCTTTTGTAGTTCTGCCAAAGAAAAACGAGCAGCATTGGTTAAATCCGATTTGTTTGCCACAAAGACCGACTTTAACTTCGATAAGTTNNTGCCACGAATACCAACTTTAACTTCGATAAGTTGTCGCCTATTCTTGGTAACCAATAATCCTCTAGACTTTTCAATGTTTCTTCCCTAGTAAAATCGCACACGAGAATGACGCCATCTGCACCTTTAAAGCTCGACGATTGAATGGTCTTATAACCTTTCTGGCCCAGCACATCCCATATCATTAATGTGAGAAAGATCGTTCCATCTTCATTTTTTAGTTGCAGCTCTTTCTTCGTCACTTTGGTGCCTATCGTAGCTATGTATTTGTCATCGAACTTGTCTGTTACGAACTTTCTAATCAAGCTGGTTTTCCCGACAGCACCATCACCCAAGAGCAGGATTTTTCGTTTGATGTGTTTGGGCCCGGACTTTTTAGATTTTTTAAGTAGGTGAAGTACCATTCGACCAACTCTGGTAGACATAGCAAATTTTAATCAGTCCCTTCAATAACCGAGGCTTCAAAGAACTATGTTTGCTGATAATGCTGGGGTATATTTATATTTTTCTTGCTAAATATCGTTTTTTATCTGTAACCTCGAATGGTGATATTAAAAATAATCTCAGGATTTTATGTATTATATGGTTTATAATATGGTTTATACGATTCTTTTCAATTTGTTAATTTTGGAGCAATAAACCTCTAATTCCCCACAAACTTAAAATAGCCAATCGCTATTAGCAGGGGCATTCACGGTGAGCATAGAATGGGAAAGATCAGACCCACCTACATAAAGCGTGTCGCTATCGACCTCGTAAAAAAACACAACGATAAATTTACGGACGACTTTCAGCATAATAAGAAGATGGTTGCAGAGCTTACGGACGTTGAATCGGTCACGATGAGGAACAAGATAGCAGGCTATATTACCAGATACAGAAAGAAATACAATGCTTAGGTTTTTTATTCCATACGCATGAAGTCTTCGAATTACAATTTTTAGATTTTTACCCGCTATTTTTGGGATTATTCCTTATTCCATTACCAGAGATATTCCAGATAAAAAAGCCTAAAAAACCCCCTTAAAGACAATTTTATATCAAATGAAAACCATACCCCTTCGGCATTTCTATGAATCGCATCAAGGTGGTGAACGAGGTTGCTGACTTAGTTCCATTTTTGAGGGCCGTTAGCAATGATGTGAAGATGAAGGTTTTTAAAGAGGTGTCCAACGACTGGCGTACGGATAAGGAGATCGAAGAGAAGTACGGGGATGAAGGTAGAAATGCACTGAGATTATTTGAAAAAATGAAATTGGTGGAGACGCGTTGGCAGCCTCTGGAAAACGATCCGAGCTCCGCGCCAGAAAAAGCCTATCACACTTATTACTCATCATTCAGCATAAATGCCTCATGCCCAGTTATCGAGATCAGCGATGTGCTGGCTGTTGCGGTCATGAGCGAGAGGGAGTTCAAGAAGCATGAGAAGAACATTCATGATTCAGTGGGCCCAGAAGGAAAATTCGTTGGTGATATCGCCGAGGAACTGAAACTTACGCCTACCATGCTCAAAAGCCTGATAAAAAGGTCTGCAAAACTCGAATATAGAGGGCATAGAGTGGAGAGGTTGGAAGAAGCGTAAGAAATATTAAGTAAAAAACCGATATTCTAGGACTGTGGTGATAAGTTGGGATTACGTGATATGGACCTCGAAAAGAGCTCCCTTGCGTTATTAGCGGGTTTCGGGCTCGTGGCCATTATCGGTTTTTTTGTTCTTTTCATGAGGGATAAATCTAGTTTGGTGCTAAGCCTCGCCGTCTTGATCGTAATTCTCTCAGCGATGACCATGCTTTTCTACCTCCTGGACAAGCTCAGATTCTGTCCATCATTCATCACGGACAAAAATTCTAATCTATTGGCGGGCATGCTGTTTGCAATTACCTTTCTCGTGATCATATTTTCATTCACAGAACTATTGGATGAGGCCTTTGACGGCATTTTAATTGTGGTTCTGGCGGCTCTCACCTTTTTCAGCGTATTTTTGCTGGAATATTCCCTAATGATGGAGGATTGAGATCGCTTAAATCCTCTTTTTACCCCATTTTAAATCCATACCTGCATGTTTTAGCCTTTCTAAAGTGGTTTCGTATGGGTCTATGCGCTCCTCCTCCAAATGGGTTGCCAGGTCAACATCTATTTTGGATAGCTTTTTTATCAGGCTTTTTCTCTCCTCGTCACTCATTATACGCGAGTCAGTCATTGCAGCCACGTGGAAGCTTACCCTTGCCTTCTTGAGGTGCTCTATTGCACGATAAGGCAACTCAAAACTCTCCGCCTTTGCACCTGTTCTTTTCTCGAACCCTTCTGGGGTGCCCGCCTTTAAAGAGACTCTAATATGGGGCTTTGTGAAGTTACTCAATTCCCTTGCATAGGTTTCATCAGCACCAAAAAGGATCCCGTTCGTCTCCAAAATGAACAGGCCGAATTCTGATTCTTCCACTAGTTTTAGGAGGGCGAGGAGGTGCTCCCTTCCTAAGGTGGGCTCTGCACCTGAGATTCTAAGCTTCTTAACACCGAACTTATGGGCCGCTTTTTTCAGATTCTCGTATGTTTGCTTTGCAGTGTAAAAATCCCCGAGTTTCTCAGGAAAATCCCTTGACCAGTCCACCCAGCAGTAGAAGCATCTAAGACAACATCCAACTGTATATCCTGTGGCAATACCTCCATAAACTCCTGTTGCATAGAAGTCAGTGTATTTTCTTGCATCACCTTTACATACGATCTTTTCTGTTTCTTTTGCAAGCTCAACAGGATCGTAGGGCTCGAAATCCTTGGTTAAAAGGCGGGGATATCCTTTCATGTTGGTTTTGTAATGATGTTTTACATTAATAAAAGATCGGGATTGGAGGAAAACAAAATTCAAATCTAAGAATTTGGAAAAAATGAACAAATACCTGAAATCGGCAGAAATGCCGTATTCATGGGTAATTTGGTATTTAACCGGTTGTTACCAACCAATATTTATATAGAGGGTTACATGTTACTAGCTTGAGTATTGATACTGAATGCCTGATTTCATTGTAAACAAAGGACTTACGAGTGACATAAATGAGGGGAAAAACAAAGCTTAATAAGATTATTATTCTAATAGTGATTACAGTCTTACTTCTGAGCTCTAAACCTGTTGCCGTGGCCTTCCCAATGAGGCTTTTGTCGAGTAATGAGACGATATCTGAGCATGAGAAAAGCCCTCCCCTTTTTTCCTCCATTTTCATAAAAATGAAGGCTGCTGAGTTCGATCCTTTAATAGGGGAGCCGCAGTTGCCTTCAGATTTGGTATATGGGCAGGATAATGGATACTATCTAGTTCAATGTCATGGCCCTATTCAATCCAATTGGATAGAAGAAATAGAGCAAGCAGGTGCTAAGATACTGGGTTACATTCCTGATTACGCTTACATACTCCATATGGAAGGCAAGGCAAAGGAAAAGATCCAAAACCTTGGATTTATCAGGTGGATGGGGATATATCACCCTGCATATAAGATACAACCCGGAATAATGGATAAAAGGGGGGAAATCGAGCTAAATGTTCTCGTTTTTAGGGATAGACAAGATAACCTTCCAAGGGTTAGGAATGGGTTAAGGCTATTGGGTGGAACAATAACCTATGATGGAGAGGATAACCACATCATAAGGGTAAGGATAGATTCATCAAAGTTAAAAAGCATAGCGTTCATCCCTGAGGTTGAATGGATTGATTGCTACTCACCGCCGATAGCCATGATGTACAATATCAGAGAGTTCACAGGTGCGAATATAGTTGAAATAAAAGGTTTTAATGGCTCCGGAATAGTAGGTGAGGTGAAAGATGACGGCGTCGATCAAAACCACCCGGATTATAGCGATAGGCTTATTGGGACCGTAGGTGGCCCACCTGACGGAGCGCACGGAACATGCGCATTCGGTATTGTGTTTTCTTCTGGAGAGAACGAAGCTCTTGCCAAAGGGATGCTTCCAGGAGGAGAAGGTGTTTTCTGTGATTGGTCGGTATCGCGCTATGCCTCTATAAACGATCTTAATAATACCTGGGGCGGTGTTTTTCAAAGCAACAGCTGGTCTTCAGGGAATTTGACCA
>JABAOH010021400.1_pt1 | contig 10034 bp, 9 predicted proteins | sample 7062181 | NCBI WGS metagenome assembly JABAOH01 (sample SAMN14538630, study PRJNA623070) | marine sediment metagenome | biome: marine biome [ENVO:00000428]; feature: marine pelagic biome [ENVO:01000023]; material: deep marine sediment [ENVO:00002113]; isolation source: pool of 5 deep marine... | reverse complement strand
AATCATTGCGGTCTCTGGAACGGCACCGTTGGATCCAGACGGCAAGACCGTGGCCGTGGGTGATGCCGAACAGCAGGCCAGACGCTGCCTGCAGATTGCCCAAGAGGCGCTTGAGAAACTGGGAGCCTCCTTAAAGGATGTGATTCGTACCAGAATCCTCCTCACCAGAATCGATGATTGGGAGAAGGTAGCGAGAGTCCACGGCGAGTTCTTCTCGCAAATCCGACCGGTTAGCACCGTCGTACAGGTGAGCCGTTTTGTGGATCAGGATTGGCTGGTCGAGATCGAAGTCGATGCCGTGCTTCGAGAGTGAAGCCTGGAAAAAGTGTCATGAGCCAGGGCGGCTACCTGCATGCTTGCAGGGCATCTGCTCAGATGTTCCTGTCTGAGCTCCTGACCTACTGGCTTCATACCAAGGAGTCAAACATGAATTTCAGAGTAAACATATTGAACACAATGTTGATTCTATTTTCAATAGCTTTACTCGGATGTCATTCACGACCAGATTTTGAAGCATTAAGGTCGGAGATACTTGAACTTCATAAATCAACAATTGAAGCACACCTGAGTAACAATGTTGATTTTCTCGTTCGAAATTTGTCTGGCGATTTCATGTCGGTTTCCAACGGAGAGATAGACTATCCAACGAAAGAAGAACTCAGATCGGAATTCAGCAGCTATCTCAATAATACTGAATTTTCGGAATACACAGATCTCCGTGAACCGATAATCGGTTTCTCAAAGGATGGCTCAGTTGCCTGGTCTGTGGTACAAGTGAAGGTAACGGGAAGGCGTACGATGGACGACGGGACCCAGAGGGATTTGGATTTCACTTGTGCATGGATCACGCTATATGAAAGGGAAGGCAGTCGATGGATAAAATTGGCAGAGGTGTCGAATTTCAAGTGATAGCTTGCGTTCCGTCGGGTCCGGCCCCAGGTGGCTGGTGTGACCCGACAGCTGACTAACCAGGTGTTAGGTGACGCCCGTTGGGCAAGACCTGACACGACCTCAGCGCAGCAAGGAGATTCATATGTCAGCGTTTCCCTACGAGACCCCAGTCGAACCCGAATCGGTGAATACAGATCCAGGTAGACTGGCGAGAGTTGTTGAACGCTTTCAAAGGCAGCAATCATCCGGTTCGTTTCCCGGCGGACAGCTTGTTTTAAGGCGTGACGGGAGGCTCGTACTCAATAAAGCTATAGGGATCGCTCGTGGATTCCGATCCAATGAGTCCATGTCACCTGTGCCGGTTGAATCCCAAACTCCATTTCCTGTTCTTTCTGCTGGCAAGCCTCTCGCTGCAACTACAATCGCCATGCTGGAGGATCGAGGGATACTGGATGTCGAGGCTCCTATTGCTGAAATCTTCCCAGAGTTTGCACGACATGGCAAAGAACGTATTACCACGCTGGACGTCTTGACCCACAGATCCGGAATGTTGATGCCAGGTTTTGTTAAGAATATGCATTTATGGGGAGATATAGAAGCCATTCGGAAAGCGCTGATAGAGACGGTGCCTTCTTACCCTCACGGTACATTGGCCTACCATCCCCATGAATACGGATGGATTCTTTCGGAAATCGTGCAGAGGGTAGATGGAAGGAGCCTACCCGATTTCTTTGTGGATGAGATTGCGACCCCTTTACGGTTACCTGCGCTTCAGTTTGGGTTGGCAGGCCGAGATATAAATTCATTAGCTTTTTCTTATTGGTTAGGGAAGGAAAAGGTCATTGTAGCTGGAATGAACGTTGCTGAAGATTTTGAGGGACAAAACTCTGTGCAGTTTTTCAATGCCAGGAATCCAGCAACCAGTTTGGTCACTGATGCTTCTAGTCTCGCGGTTTTTTATGATTTTCTCGTAAATGGGGGGAAGACGCCTGCCGGGCAGCGATTGATTTCGGAAAAAACGGTATGCCGGTATACCTCACGGCATGTTCTGTCGTGGGACAGGAACCTAAGAAACCCCTTGGCAGTCGGTAGAGGATTTGTTGTGGGAACGCTATTTCCCTCAAGTTTCGGGTGGTGGAACACAAGCCAATGTTTTGGGCACCCTGGAGGATTTTCTTGCCTGGCCTTTGGGGACCTTGGGACAAACATCTCAGTGGCCATTGTCACCAATGGAAACAGAAGCATCAATGATTTTGCCAAACGATTCTTACCTCTTGCTCACGGACTCCGCAGAGCGTGCAAAAGATGATCTCAGTTGAGAATATACCTTTCAGGGGCAGGGCAGTGGCAAACTAGTAGCAGTAGACCGTAGGTCAGGTGCCCTGCGCACCTGACAAAAGAAGGTGTCAGGAGCTACTCGCGACGGAAGGCCGCAGCTGATGCCAGTCGTCGTTATGCAGCAGAATCGAGGGCTTATGGTGAACTACTTCGGTGATGGAATGGACGCCAGACGTTACGCAAGGGCGCGTCCGAACATCCATCCAACTGCTGTCGAGAGATTCCGACGGTTTGCGCAGATAGATACGCGGCTTTCTCTGGCGCTAGATGTAGGTTGCGGCACGGGTCAATCCACGGTCGCCCTTACGGAGGTGGCGGAACAGGTCATCGGGATCGACCCATCTGTCGACATGCTGAGGCACGCTGCACGCCACCCGAACGTCGAGTATCGGCAGTCAGCAGCCGAGCAGACTCCGTTCTGCGATAGTCAATTCGATCTCATCACTGCGGCGCAAGCGTTTCATTGGTTCGATCATGACGCGTTTCTTGCCGAGTCGCACCGCCTGCTGCGAGCGCCTGGCTGGCTGCTGGTCTACACGAGCTGGTTCACCGGCGAGATGAAGGGCGAGCCCACCTTCTGTGATTGGTTCAAGGACCAGTATCTTTGTCGCTACCCAACTCCACCCCGCGACCGAACTCCCATCACGAAAGAACTCGCCCACAAACATGGTTTTGTATTCCGCCGAGAAGAGGAGTTCTCCAACGAAGTGGGTATGACGATTAACCGGTTCACAGATTACCAGCTATCAACGACCAATATCATCGCGGCGGTCAAGCGGGGGACATGCTGCTTTGACGATGCTGCTGAATGGATACACAGTTCACTTAAGCCCTTCTTCTCGGATAGGCGCGAGAGAGTGTTTCTGTTCGGCGGGAAGATATGGTACTTAGAGAAGGCTGCTGCATAACTAGCGAGTGTGAGTCGACAACCGAGCAGTCAGCTGTCAGGTCGCACCCGTAGGGGAAGACCTGACACAACCTGCAAAGGTATGAGTTGGGCGGGAGAAAAATGAAGATCGAATATCGTAGCGGGTACTTTAACGATCCTGATGCGAAAGCATCGTTCGAGCGCTACGCAAAGAAAATCTTCGGACTCGATTTCAGTCGATGGAAAGCCCGGGGACTTTGGGATGATCAGTACAAGCCCTTTTCCGCTTTCATCGGCGGAGAATGTGTCGCCTCCATTTGTGTCTATCCTTCGGACATGAGAGTCGATGGTTTGAAGAAGAAAGGTGGCCAACTTCTGACGGTAGGAACTCTGCCCGAGGATCGATCGCAAGGCATACAAAGAGAGATTTGGAAAAGAGTCTGGGCTTGGATACAGCAGGAGTGCGATTTCGCTTTTCTATTCACCGACGAATCGGCGGCAGACTTTTACGAAAAGCTGGGTTTAACAAGACAACCAGAGCATTTCGATGTGGTGAGCTGCCCGCAGCTAACAAGCCAAGATGAGTTGCGATTCAAGAGGCTAAATTTAGAGCTTGACCGCGAATATGCGATTGTTGAGCGTTTGGCGAGAGAAAGAGAGATGGTCTCCGATCGGCTTGGTTTCTTCAATCCCAACCTGCTTTTGTTCATGTTTCTCTATGTTTACCAGAGCTGGTCCTATTATCTTGCGGATATCGATACTGTAGTTGTCGTCGAGGAGACAGAAGACCGATTGCGGATTCACGACATCGTGGCCAAGAAGATGCCGAAGCTATCCGATATCGAGATCTTCCTTGCACAGTTCAGGAAGGAGGAAATCGAATTCCTGTTTTGCACGGATCGTCTGGGACTAATTCAACCTACGAAGAAGAAGAGGGTGGAAGAAGATGTGTTGTTTGTCAGCGAGGATTTCGAGTTAGACGGCCGGTTCGTTTTTCCTTACTCGATTCGTGCATAGAATGGAGACCCGCTAAATCACTGCGTGTTCTGTCAGGGGATACTCCTGACAGTCACGTCAGATCTGAGGACCTGACGGAACAAGAATACTCACGCCCTCTTGGCTTCATTTTGGCACTTCATCTTAATATATCTGGCGGAGCGTGATAACTACGCCATTTAGCACTTGATCTTCTCGCGAGATATCGAGTGTAACCTGTTTTCCTTCATCAGAAAGAATTGACCTGATCTCTCCGGCTTTGTACTCTGAAGGTTTCACTCCATTGATATGTGTAATGACGTCATTCACTCTAATGCCTGATTCGTCTGCAGGAGATTTGGGATAGACTCTGGTGACTCTCAAATTGCCAAGTTGGTCAGGTAATAGCTCCATCCCCGTCATGTTGACCTTAAATGGATCATTAAACGCTTTTGACGGTTCAAGAATCAGTCGGCTATTGAAGTAATCGAAGGTGACATTGAATCTCTGCAACAAAGGAAATCCTATCATGGTATTTCCATAAACGTCGGTTTCTTTGTCAACCAAGGTGAACGCGGTCTCTACATCATTCAGAATATATTTTCCCAGTTTTATGCTTTCTACTCTACCCAGGAATCCTTCATGAAGAGAGAAAGCTGTGCCCAGACCTGATTTTGCAGCGTTTTTCGGAAGTCGGATACTGTCGTATTTCCCGATGGGCAAATAAAGAGGGTAAATTCCGCCGAGATCAACGAGGAGATCGATCGAGGTTTGAGAACCATCCTGCATTTTTATATCGGCCCGAATGGTCCTTGAGTCATGGGGACCTGGTTTCATGGTCATGGCCTGCCCCTTACCCGAATCATCGAATTCTGCCGGGGGCATTAATTCGATTACAGACTCGTCAAAGTTGATCCTCACAACGAAATGCTTGAAGAAGGTTGCGCTCACCTGTCCATCAATTCCCTCCCACAAATTGGGCAGACGGGGGTCATATCTTGTTACTATGGCCGTTTGTTCGGTAAAAACGACATCCTTGAAATCAAGCGAAACATTCGGAGCGACATCGGCTCGTATGGGATTGGCGACATTGGAATCACCGATCACGGTTTCTCCGGTATATTTCAAGGCTAAAGAATCCGTTTTGGGGCTCCCAAAGAAAAGAAGTTCATCCCAAAGTGAACCATTATCGATCGACAAATGACAGTCCCGGCCATTGACTTTCGCTGTCATCCGGATTTTATCTCTATACAGCTCAAAAGGAATCGTGATCTTTCCGTCTTCCGTTAATACCTTGTATTTGCCGGGCAGGGTCTTTTCAGGTGAAGAGTCTTGTTGCGAAAATGACACAGAACAGATGGTGAACGTGAATAATAGGAACAGTGAAATCAAGATACATCTGGGATTCATGTTTCTTCCTATCCCGGTTCAATCAGTTGGATTTCTCGACGAGCTTGCCATTAGCCAGTTAATTGCCTATCACAAGCGTTCGCACAGCAAAGAAGCGGAATGTTTTTTACCTATACTCGCGGTGCAGCACAGGGATTTAGATTCCATTGCGTTCCCGTTGTAAGGACTCCTCGTCGACTATTTCAGCAGCAACATCTTCTTTACCTCGACGTGATCGCCGGCTGCCACGCGGTAGAAATAAACGCCCGTAGCCAGTTCATGGCCGTTATCGCCCCTGCCGTCCCATTGGATTGCGTAAGGGCCAGCTAACTGCTCACCGTCGACAAGTGACCGGACCCGCTGACCCAAGAGATTAAAGATCTCAACGGTCACATGGGCGCGTTCAGGCAGGCTATATTCAATCAATGTCGAAGAATTGAACGGATTGGGGTAGTTTTGTCGGAGAACGAAATCTTCCGGAAGGACTGAGCCATTGTCATCTTCAACATCGCTACCACTGATGATAACAAGCGTTAGGTGCTGGATATCTGCCAGCGGCGGGTTACTGCTGTCCATAACCCGAACCGTGAAATGGGCTGTGTCTAAACCGGTAGGTAGACCGGAGATAACGCCTGTTGGGCCATCCAGCGTAATGCCTTCCGGCAAACCTCCAGCCGTAAGATCCCAGAAGTAAGGCGGGGTCCCGCCGACTGCCTGCAAAGTCTGGTCATAGTACCGTTCCAGGCTGGCGTGGGGAATAGTCAGGGTAGTGATTTCGACCACTGGCTCGGGTTCCTGGATGACCACAACCCGGATGTCGAAATTGTGGCCTTCGGGATCCAGGTCGTCGAAGAGAATCCACTCGCCGTTGTGCATCAAGCTGCTGCGCATAGGCAGACTGTCCACCCGCACACCGGAGTGCATATCCACACGTTCCCCCGGTTGCAGGTTCACAGCGGTGAATCCTACGTGGAAATCCTCCCCTGGGAAGAACTGCAGTCCCAGTTCGGACACATCCACCCAGGTCCAGCGGCCTATGTTGGCGGGATCCAACTGGACATCAATTGAATCTATTTTGTCTGTCGGAAACGTACCATCACTGTTCCAGACGTAGATTCGACAGGTCGGTGCTCCGCTCCATGGATTAGCCAGCATCAAAACTGCTGATAGCGAGCAAGACTCATCAGCGGTGAATCGGGTGTTGAAGAGATCCATGCCGTTATCGTTCGGAAGGCAGACGCTGGAGCCTCCCCACTCGTTATCATATTGAATCATCCGCGAGTTTGATTTTTCCTGTATTCTCAATGTTGGATCGCCCAATAGGGTTAATCCGTAATAGTAACATTCTTCCCACTCCCAAAAACCGCCCGCCGCCTGGGCTAGNNCGGATAAAAATCGTGACAGTATATCATGGCCCCCAAAGTTGTGTTTCCAATAGCCGCCAAGCCATAACTCGGGCTGAAAATATACCATCCAGCCATGTAATCGGAAGCAGTATACCTGGCATTGGAGCAGGCACACAGGATGTAGAAATAGACTCTGGGATCGACGGCAGGTATTTCCCAGCTGTAAGTAAAGCTCCACTGGCCGGCGGGATTGGTAAAGCCGTGGCTTACCGGGTCGGAATGAGCATACAATTGAATTAATTCGTGAGGCTCGGTCAGAGTGTTTTCGTAGTGGGCATCCCAGGTTGTCCAGGGATCATTTACGGCCGTGCATCCGCCAATGAATTCAGACTGGAGCATATTCAAATGGTAAGTCAGGAAAATACAATCATCATCGAGATAAGCCAGCCCCCGATGCGCCAACGGCGCCAGGCCACTCCGGTATAAGTGATTCTTGCGAAAATAATTCTCGAGCAGTTCAATTTCGGACAAACCGCCTGCAATCAATGGCGAGGCGGTCAGTCGTCCGATCCAAATCTCAGGAGCCCTATCGCCGGTGTGAAGATCGTACAGGCCGTCAGCGTCCGTGTCGTGAAACAGACCGTTTAAATCCATATAAAAGAAATCGCAGGGGAATTCGAGGTGAAAAGGAAAGGGCGGATCATAGCAACCGTTCGTCTCATACCAGGCGATCGGCAGATCGCCGACAAAGATGGCACCTTTCAACCCCTCCGCGTACAGACTCTGCAACAGACCGCGCAGTTCTTCCGGGGTCCCACCCGATACGGTATAGATGTCAACGCTGAAGCCCTCACCGGCCAGATCAAGCGCGTGAAGTTCCAGACTGGCTTGGAGACGTTCCCACAGGTCAGCATTCACCATGACGGCTACGCGGGAACTACTCAGAACGGAGCCCAGCGGATATGCGGAGTGCACATGCTCGTATCGAAGCGGCTCCGGGGCATCCCGGCCGGCTTTCCAGTCATCGTAGGTGGAGCGGTCAGCCCCCTCAAGGTGAATCCCTCGAATCAGATCGTGGTGATTTGGGCTGACAACCGCCCGAGCGCTTGATGCCTCCGAAGAATTGCCCGCGTTTGAAACCGGAAAAGTGTTCTCTGTGCTCAGGGTGCTTCCAGAGGCGATGCTTAGCCAGAGCAATACCTGGATGACAACCGCCACGATGCGCACTCGGGCCCTCTGGTCTGTCCGCGACGCAGGAAACAGCCAAACATGACTCCGTCGTCGATCCATCCGAGATTCCCCATATAAGGGTTTCAGAAACACTGTCTACCCCTTTCAACGTGTGAACAACGGAGAGGTTTCTTCGAATTGTCAATGATCTGGTCGTTTCACTGAGTGATCGCTTCTATGAAGAGAAAAATCCGGGCCTTTTGCCGTTCAGTGCCCGTCGGATCCCCCGACCCGATCAGGCAGAACGCGGGACCAGGCCAGGGGACCTTGCAGGCACAGAACAGTCTATTTGTCGCGCTTGTTGCCGTCTGTTCGACCACTGTCATACTGCCCGATCATCTCGTTGAACTCCCCGCTGGCGTCCGCCACGAACTGAATTCTGAAATAGTCTAGTCCGTCCAGCATAAACCTGTGATCCCCCATCGGTATGAGGGCATACTTAGGTCTGTCTTCACGCTGGTAGTACAGTGTGCCGTCTTCAACCCAGAACTTCCTGGGGCCGAATCGGCCTGTGTACTTCTGTAGCTGGCTCAGCTCGACCGTGAGAGGGTTAAGCCTCACATTCTTGCCCTCTATGGCCCACTTGTACTGCGCCTTGCGGTCAGGGTCGTCGGTTTTCTCCTCCAGCTTCTTGAGAGCCTCCAGATGCGCCACATCCAGTGCCTGCTCCTGAGGCACGGCGATGTGGGGAGCGATCCCCGTACCCTCCCAGTTGGTTCCGGTGACCGGGTTCACCGCGCGGCCGAAAGGCAGCGACATGCCGATATTCAGGTTGGCAAACGGCTTGATCTCGATGGGATGGGCCCCGCCGCCGGTAGTGTCGCCTATTATTGTGGCTCTCTCCATGTTCTTGAGATTGTAGGTGAACTCCTCCGCCCCGGAGAAAGTGTAGCTGCTGGTGAGCACATAAAGATCGACATCGGTCATTCGAGGACCCTGAACGGATGCCTGAGTCCAGAACTGGTGGGTCGAATCGGTTTTGCGAATGTAAAAACTGTTTAGAAGAACCGGCTCCGGGAAGAAATAGCTGGAGATGAGCTGGATCATGCTGGGAGAGCCGCCGCCATTCTGGCGCAAATCGAAAATGATGGCATCCGTATGAGCCAGGAAATTCATTGCAGCAATTGCCGTGGGACCAGCATCGGTGGCTTCGGAGAAGCAGCGAAGATCAACATAACCGATGTTCCCCTCCAAGAGTTTCACTTCCTTGAAGCAGAAGTTGTCTCTGCGCTTCTCTTCCAATTCGCGCTGTTTAGCTTCGTCCGTCAAGGTATCTCCCATAAATTGGGCTAGCAGCTCATCGGGTGCGAACCTCACCCACAGGTGCCTGTCGTGGCTTATCTCCTGCAGATCTTCGGTCAGCTTTTGGGCGAATTGGCTCAGGCTGGTAATGTCTTTGTATGCTTTCTTCTTGTACTGTTTCCGAAGATGCTTCTCCATCTTCTTGGCCACGTCGGGGAAGACATAGATTTCGTTTAGCGCCTGGGTCACACTGTCGATCATTTCCGCCTGCATAGAGGCATCGATCACCTTGTCTGGTGGTTGCCCCGCGGGTGCCTGTGCCCAGGCGCTGGCAGGGGNNATGCGCTGGCAGGGGAAAGCCAAATCAGCACCAGCAACGTGATCGAAAACACTAGCAACCGTGCTCTCGTCCCAGAAGAGCAAGCTGCCCGAGCGCTGCAAGAGGATGCCTTTTGCATAACACCTCCTGGTTGGATGTTTATGGTTTCTTTGTCTTCAAGTTCAAGCTCATAGCTATTGAGTCTCGCTTATAGGGAGTGGCCCACGGTTGTGCGATGGATATCTCAACGAAGCCCAGCGAGCGATAGAGATTACACGCGGCGGTCATTTTAGGGCTGGTGAGCAAAACCAACTGCCTGGCACCAATCTCTCTTGCCCGTTCGACCGCGGCCAAGGCGAGCTTGCGTCCCACCTGATGACCCTGGGCTTTCCTGGTGACCGCCATCTTGGTCAACTCCAGGGTATGCTTATCATGT
>JABAOH010122156.1_pt1 | contig 10036 bp, 9 predicted proteins | sample 7062181 | NCBI WGS metagenome assembly JABAOH01 (sample SAMN14538630, study PRJNA623070) | marine sediment metagenome | biome: marine biome [ENVO:00000428]; feature: marine pelagic biome [ENVO:01000023]; material: deep marine sediment [ENVO:00002113]; isolation source: pool of 5 deep marine... | reverse complement strand
GAATATGCGGTAAATGTCTTCGGCAAGGGAAAGGTCACCACAAACATAATCATCGGTCTTGGAGAGAGTGACGAGAATGTTTTGGAGGGAATAGAGTACTTTGCAAGTATTGGTGTGGTGGCTGTCATTCGGGTTTTGAGAATAACAGATTTCAATTACGCTCGATTGGTGATGGCTTTGGGACATGATTTGGAGAAGGTTCAACCCCAAAGAATGATAAACCTGGCTCTGAGGCAAAAAGAAATTTTAAATCGGTATGGCTTAGACCCTAACTCTTTTGCCACCATGTGCCATAGGTGCGGATGTTGTGATATCGTGCCTTTTAAGGATGTATAACAGGAATATATTACGAGGAGATGAAATCATGGAAATAAAGGAATTGGAGAAAAGCGAGATAGAAAATGTTGTAAAGTTATTCGGAGAGGTAGCTCTTTCTATTGAAGAAAAGGAAGAGGGAAAAAAGAGATTCGAGAGCGAAGTTAGCAATGCCTTTGGAAAGGACCACATGTTAATCGCCATGGAAAACGAAAACGTGATAGGCTTCTCTTGGTCTCGAATTTATGATGACATCGGAGGTAAAAAGGTGGACAAGATGATAAGGTTAATCATCATACCAGAGAAGTACGGAATGGGTATCGGCGGCGCCCTAATAGAAAGAGAAATGAAGCATGCAAAGGATAAAGGTGCAGACATTTTTGATATAGAGGTTGGAAGGGTATAAATCATTATCATATTATTGTTTATCCTTTACTTTACCACTTGGAAATATAGTTAGATATTATTTTGAAATGATATTTAGGTGGCTTATCCTCTAGAGATTTTTCCGACAACCATAAATACCACCATCCTCCTTTTCCAAATACATGCCCGACTACAAGATCATTCATGATACAGTGCACGGCAGTATAAAACTCCAGGGATTATTTCTTGATCTATTGGAGACTCCGGAGATTCAAAGGCTTCACGGTATACATCAGCTGGGCCTGGCATACCTGGTTTTTCCGGGTGCGAATCACACGAGACTGGAGCATTCTATTGGAGCTTGCTTTGTTGCAGGTAGATTGGCGGATGCATTGGGCTTAAACGAGGAAGAAAAGAAATTGGTTATGGCAGCGGCGATGCTTCATGACATAGGCCATAGCCCATATTCCCATACCTTGGAGATGGCTGTTCATGGTGATATGCAGGCAGATCACATGGAGATCACAAGGGATATAATACTCGGGGAGCGCAGAATCCTTTCCCAAGAATATGCAGATCAAGATAGATACTATATTCCAGACCTCTTGAAGAAATATGGTTTAAAACCAAAAGATGTGGCAAGCTTAATAACAGGCTCCCTTGCTGAAAACGATTCACCAAGAATAGAGGATTATCCATCTCAGAAGAATCAGATTTTTTTTAATGAAAAGAGGTATCTAGCCCAGATGATTCACGGCTCCATAGATGCTGACCAGATAGATTACCTCCTAAGGGATTCGCATTATACTGGCGTTGCTCACGGCACAATAGATACTGATAGATTGATTCAAACGGTGGAGATATTCAATAACGATTTGGTGGTACACAAGCGCGGAGTTCCTGCAGTTGAGGGAATGTTGGTGGCAAGAGCTTTGATGTATACTTCTGTATATTTCCACAAAACTGTGCGCATAGCTGAGTTGATGCTGGCTCGAGCTGTTGAATTATTAAACGAGCCTCTCGGCAATATTCACGAGATGATAGACTCAGAACTCATGGCGAGGATGAAAGAGAAGGGCGGTATTCAGAAAGACATCGCTTTAATGCTCAAATATCGAAGATTATTCAAAAGGGTCTTCACCATTTTCAAGGGAAAGGCCAGTGAGGAGGAAATGGAGGTTATTAAGAACCTAAGAGAGCCAAAAAATCGAAGAAGGGCGGAGATGGACATTTGCACAAGAGCAGGAATACCTGATGGTTATGTCATAATAGACGTTCCTGAAAAAGAATTGAAAATAACTGAGCCAAGGATCAGAGCTACCAACGTCAAAATACTCGACAACAATAGATTGAGCCCTCTATCCAGATTCAGCCCCCTTGCCAAAGCTTTGGAATTGAGAGAGGTTTACGATTGGGATATCATGGTGTCTGCTGCACCTCAACATATGGGCAAGGTGGAGAAGGTTGCAAAGAAAGTGATGTTCAGTTGAGAATTATCGAATATCAAGGTGAAGAAATGAGATTTTATTTTGAGAGCTACGGTTGCACTATGAATCAAGGCGAGGCAAGGATCATGCAGGACACTCTCAAAAAAAGTGGTCATAGCATTGTGGACGACCTAGATCATTCAGATGCGTTGGTTTTGGTTACTTGCACAGTTATCGAGACCACAGAGCTGAAGATGATGAGAAGGTTGAAAACATTTTCCAAAACTGGAAAGCCTGTTGTGGTTGCTGGTTGCATGGCCACTGTGCAGAAGGATGATATTCTCACTTCAAACCCAAATGCAATACTTCTTGCACCTCAAGCTCTTGATGATATTGGTAAAATTGCTGAGAAGCTGTCAGAGAAAGAACCAAGAATAAAGAAAGAGATCATTGAAACGGGGACGAGCATCAAAAAAACAACTGATGCAATAATTCCGATATCAAGTGGTTGCCTAGGCAGTTGTTCCTATTGTATAACGAGGATTGCGAGGGGAGAACTGAGGAGCTGTCCTCCTGAGTTTTTAATTGAAAGTATGAGAAAAGCATTGGGAGAAGGATACAAGGAAATAAGGCTCACCTCCCAAGACTCAGCAGCATACGGAGCTGATATCAACCATAACCTTCCTTCCCTTCTTAGAAAGATCGAAACCTTAGATGGAGAGTTCAGGGTGAGGGTAGGCATGATGAATCCTGAAAACGTATTACCGATTTTACGAGATGTTATCGAGGCTTACAAAGACAAAAGGGTTTACAAGTTTCTTCATCTTCCAGTTCAAAGTGGGAGTGAAAGGATATTGAAGAAAATGGGTAGGAAATACACGATAGATGAATTTTTTCAGGTGGTTAAAGAATTCAGGGAAGCGTTTCCAGACATCACGATTTCCACAGATATAATCGTGGGTTTTCCAGGTGAAAGTGAAGAGGATTTTTTAGATAGTGTAGAACTCGTCAAAAATCTCAGGCCGAATATTGTCAACATCACAAGGTTTTCTCCGAGGCCAAAAACTGAGGCGATGAAAATGGAGGATAAGATACCAAGCAGGATCGCCAAAGAAAGATCTAGAGAACTCACAAAGATTCATGAGGATATATCTCGCGAAATCAACAAAGGTTTTGAAGACAGGAAGGAACGCATCTTGATTACAGAGCCAGGAAAAAATAACACCATGATGGGAAGAACAGACACGTATAAGCCAGTGGTTGTTGAGGATGAAGTGCAGGTAGGCGATTTTGTGGATGTTGAGATAACAGAAGCGAGAGATATTTACCTGAAGGGTAGGATTTTGTAATTAGGCTATCACTATCGCTTGGAACGGTAAAGTTTGGCCGTACCTATTTTCTGACTCAACGCTCTCAGAACCATAGCTGCCTGTGAGCACGAGTATCGAGCCAAAGACATCCCCTTCTTTTGCTGATTGCATATCGAATGGGCCGAATACTAAGGATACAGGGTCACCGCCGTGGAAATAATCTCCGTCTTCAGGAGCGGGTATCCTATACCACGAGCCGTCAGGCGTTGTTCCTACAGACTCGCCAAAATCTGTTCCGTTCTGTACGATACCTATGTCCTTGTTTGAGGCTGCCCCTCCGATTTGAAGGAGCCTTATTTTTGAATTACCGTCGATATAAACATCCTCAAAGTAATGATTGATCACATTGATATGCAGATAGCAATCCTCTCCTATGTGCTCCTCTTGGATGTAAACTGCGAGGTAATAGGTAGTGGAGTTGTTTGGAGGATCGTCGATAGTGTAATAGAACCTCTTGAAATCTAAACTCTCAGGACCGATGTAAGCCCATATCGTATCATTGAACGAAAGGTTACTGTACACATCACTTTGGATGACGGCCAAGTTTATGAGTTTGGTGGTTATCAATCCTTCATAATCACTTGCTTTTAACGTTAGATTATAGACACCATCATTTTTTGTAGCGATACCATCAGTTTCAAATATTCCTCCATTTGGTAATTCATCGACCAGCTCAAAAGATGTTTCTATAGAGCCGAAATTATCGTAAAATTTTTGCTCAGGATTTACAGTGATATCCGATAGATTCAGGTCATCGTTCAAGTCTATAACCAAACACCTGATTTTGAACTCTTTTTCCACCTCCACGCTGTTGGGTTCTATTGCTACGAATTCAAAAATGGGATTCGACTTTTCCACCACAATCAAACGTAGCCTTCTATGATCTGAGTTGCCTTTCATATCTGTTGCAAAAATGGAAAGCTCAAATTCTCCCTCGCCATTCGATATTAAAATCTCAGCCTCGAAAATTTCATCGCCATCCAAATCCTGCATGATGACATTCCCAAGACTCGGATTCAATACAGAAGCGTTAAAATAAACCTCATCTAAATCATCATTACCATTTGGGTCGACAACTTTAGCGAATATTTTTATCTCGCTGCCGTTGATTGCAGGCACAGGATGATAACTCCTTTCCATGATGATAGGAGGTGCATTGAATCCTATACTTAACAACATAGATTTCATCACCAATGTATTCGACTTTATATCTAGAATAGAAATTTGCAGCTCATCATTCGATGTAATACCCTTATAATAATAGCTCCATATCTCTCCTGGGTCCCAATTCTGATCGCCTTCGATACCATAAAAGGGATTGTCCCCATCCTCACCCTGTGTATTTAAAATTTTAATTTCTTCGTCTTTATTCTTGAAGAGATAAAGCTTCGTGTAAGCGCCATTTAATGTTTCTCCACCTGTATGGGTTACATTGATTCTTCCTCCATCCTCATCTAATCCCAGCGATGAATCGAATTCCGCATATACATCCTCTTCGGGTGTAGGCAACGTGTAGATGATCAGAAACAAACCTGCAAAGAGAGTTATAGTCAAACCCAATATCAGAACATCTCCTAATATTTCTGAGACACCTTTTTCGTCCTTCCATATCCTTCTAAATACGATCTTTTCAACCATATTCATAGCCTCCTAATCGAGTGAATTTTACATTGACAACTTATGTCATGTTAATTTATGACAATGATTGTATTTATATCTGGTGTGGTTATAACCAAGTTTTACACCAATCTCATTCGGAAAAAGAGAGAATAAAAAATTGAAAAAAAATTTGTAAATTGTACCAGAATTTGTTAATTTTTTACATCTTATATTTAAAGATGATGTGGTTATCACCATGATTTACACCATGTGATTTGTAATAAATTTGAGTAAAAAAGATGTTATATTTTTTATGTGTTTTCAAATTTTTTTGAAGTCCTACTTGAAAAGAAATTTATGAAGAAGAGGGGGATATATTCAAAGGGAAGAAATGAAGAATCTCAANNCTTCTTTGCAATTTCAATTGCCTTTTCATAGCCTGCATCAGCGTGTCTTATTATGCCGATGCCAGGATCAGTTGTGAAAACTTTCTCAATGCGTTCCTCAGCCTCTTTCGTGCCATCAGCAACAACCACCATACCTGCATGAGTTGAAAGGCCTATGCCAACACCACCACCATTGTGGATCGAGATAGAATCCGCACCAGCTGAGCAATTCAACAGAGCATTTAGCAAAGGCCAATCTGCTACCGCGTCAGTTCCATCCTTAATACCTTCCGTCTCTCTGTTTGGCGAGGCAACAGAACCGCAGTCTAGATGATCCCTAGTTATAGCAATTGGTCCCTTCAATTCTCCCTTCCCAACCATACTGTTTATGATCTTAGCGAATTTCGCTCTCTCTCCGTAACCTAGCCAACATACCCGCGCAGGTAAACCTTCCCAAGGAAGATTTTTTTCAGCGAGCTTAATCCAATTGACCAACTGCTCATTATTTGGAAATTCTCTGATCACAACCTCATCGGTCTTTAATATGTCTTCCGGCTCACCTGACAAGGCGAGCCACCTGAAAGGTCCTCTTCCCTCGCAAAACATGGGTCTAATATAATCAAGAACAAAACCTGGATAGTCGAAGGCATTTTCCACACCTGCCTTTTTTGCCTGACCGCGAAGATTGTTTCCATAATCAAATGCTATCGCGCCTCTCTTTTTGAACTCCAATATCGCCCTTACATGCCTTGCCATGCTCTTAAAAGAAAGCTCAACATATTTCTTTGGGTCGTTCTTTCTGAGGTCTAAGGCTTCTTCATAACTCATCCCTCCTGGAACATAGCCGTTCAGCTCGTCATGGGCAGAGGTTTGATCTGTCACCACATCAGGAATTATTCCTTTTTCAATCATTTCGGGATGTGTATCTGAAGTATTGCCAACCAAACCTACAGATTTTGCCTCTGCTTCCTCCTTCGCATTTTTTACGATTTCCAAAGCTTCATCCAAATCTTCTACTATTTCATGACAGAAACCTGCCTTCAGCCTCCTTTCTATCCTTTTTTTATCCACCTCTACCACTAAAGCGGTACCACCATTCATTGTTATTGCCAAGGGCTGGGCACCGCCCATTCCACCCAATCCCCCAGACAACACGAACTTGCCTTTGAGGGTTCCACCAAAATGTTTTCGTGCACAAGCAGCGAATGTTTCATAGGTACCTTGTATTATTCCCTGTGTGCCGATATAGCACCACGAGCCTGCAGTCATCTGGCCGTACATCATCAGACCTTGTCTTTCAAGTTCGTTAAAAATCTCCCAGTTGGACCATGCAGGCACGAGGTTAGAGTTCGCAATGAGCACTCTTGGCGAGTTTTCAAAAGTCTTGAAGATGCCTACAGGCTTTCCAGATTGTATAAGTAGAGTTTCATCCTTATCAAGATTTTTCAGGCTATCTACGATTTTTTCATAACAATCCCAGTTTCTTGCTGCCTTACCTGTGCCACCATAAACGATAAGCTCAGAGGGTTTCTCAGCATTTTCCAAATTATTCTGCAACATTCTGAGGAAAGCTTCCTGTCTCCATCCTTTGCATGAAATTTTTGTTCCCCTATCTGCTTTAACATCTTTTGGCATGAAAATCCCAAAATACCAAATGAAATGGAAAGATATAATCCTTTTTCTAGGTAATTAAAAACTATAAAAAAAGAGGATGCCAGGTTTTTCCTAGCATCCTTAAGGGGGGAGGGTCATCCTAAATTTGGCAGATAAGCTAAATGATGATCTTCAATCCCATCCTAATATAGTATTGCGAGTGCTCTACTCGTTCCCTACTGACAAGGCTCTTTTCCGCTATCCTATTTTTTTAAATATTGATCCTCGAATTCTTTCATCGAGGTTAAGGCCTGTTCAGCCTCCTGCATCTTCTTGATTTTGTCCATAACCAATTCGACTCGGCTATAGATCAGATCGCGAATGGCAGCGCGTATGGCTTCAGACCTCGAAGGGAAGTCATCGACTTCCACAAGGAAATCTAAGGCATTTACGAACTTTGTGGGGACTCGAATCGTTATTTTTTCTGTTTCAGGTCTCATTAGTGTCCCTGTCCCTCTGGAAGGTCATATTGACCTTTTTTGACTTACATATGTCGGACAAACAGGGTAATGTAATGTGTCTATTTAAAATTTTTGATGAGGCGATTTTTTTTATACTGGTGAAAAATAATCGGTCAAAATGGGACACCAACATATTTAATAGCTTTAAGGTTATTAGAGAGGTTGAGAGAGGTTTTTATGGTTTCCTGGGAATTTGAAAAACCATCAGAATGGTCTATTGGAAAGAGAATTGGGTTTTTGGCCATAATTCTGCTGCTCCTTGGCCTATTATTTCCATTTTGGGTGCGGGATTATGGTTCCAGAACAGATACGGTCCGTTACTTTCAATATGAAACCTTCGGTTTGCTCGGGTTAATTCCAATATTTTCTGCATTATTAATTATCCTCTTGTTATACCTCAATTTAAATATATATTTTGAAAAGGATGAGGAACGGATGAAGATCAATCACTTTATTCTTATGATGTGGAGTTTTTGTTTTATTTTAATCTATATTGCAGATGCTATTCGGGCCAAGGATTATAGCACAGCATATGCTACTGCTTATCCAGGTATAGGACTTTGGATGATAATATTCGGATATTTATTCTGCTTTATTGCGGGTCTTTTGGAATGGCGTCATCCATCCATGGCAGGACCAAAGCTATTGTTTAGAGAGAATAAGGTAAAGGCTGCTTCGCCTGTTATAAAATCAAATCCCTCGCGTGAGGTTGCTCCTTCGGTCTCAATACAAGAAAGGAAAAAGGTAAAAGCGAATACCATAACCCCTGTTTCGATTCGAAATGAACCTTCTACTGATAATAAGTGGATGGAAGGCGTGAACAGAGAGCCAAAAAGTGATGTGGAAAAGATATTGATCCGTTGGTCGCGGGACATCTCCAAAGATGGGAGGGCTTACGAGCAGTGCCTAAAGTGTAGAAATTATGTTTTTCTTACTGCAGAAGATGAAGGTAAGAAGATAATCTTCAAATGCCCGGAGTGTGATGCTTCCTTCATTTTGAGAAAGTAATCAAATATTTTTCGAAAAAGAGAACGAAAACCAACACATTTATTATCTCAAACTCCACTAAAGGAGGAGAGGGTTAGTATGGTCTCCTTGGAATTCGAGAAACCATCCACATGGTCTATCGGGAAGAAGATTGGAGCTTTGGCCGCCGTTATTTTGTTCATTGGCGGTTTTTTATCATTTAATATCTGTTTTCCACTTTTAACCATTGTCCTGATCGTTATTCTCCTTTATATGAAATTCGATATATATATGGAAAAAGAAAAAGATATGACTCGGTTAAGAATAAACCATTTCATTCTTATTGCTTGGAGTGCTTTGTACTTTGGTATTTTTTTGCTACAAGCTATATTTTGGGCAGTTATCATTTCAAGATTCGAATCAAATTATTATAGTATTATGGGTATTGGACTATGGTTAACAACTTTTGGATTCCTATTGTGCATTATTGCAGGCCTTCTTGAATGGAGGTACCCAACAAAGGAAGCGGCACTTAAAATTCTTGGTAAGAAAAAAGAAAAAGAAGTCGTTCCAGAGGTAGCTCCAGAACCATCAACCGAGGCTGTGGCTCCAGTTGAGGTCAAAAAACCGATATCCGTGGTAAAGGCTGAGGAGATTCCAAAGGCAGCACCAGTTGTAGAACCTGAGCCAATTCCTGTATCTGCCCCCGCAAAAGCAGAGAAAATCGAAGTTGTATCTAGAGAGCCATCAAGTGAGGAGGAAAAGACATTGCTCAGATGGGCGAGGCATATCGCTGAGGATGGAAAAACCTTCGAGCAATGCATGAAGTGCGAGAAATACGTCTTTTTAAGCGCCAAGGATTCCGGTGATAACATCGTTTTCAAATGCCCGGAATGCGGTGAATCATTCACACTCAACAAGTAGAAGATTTTCAAAATAAAAATAAAAAATAAAAAAAACAAAAAAAGTTGACGAGGTTTTATAGGGCCTCATCCTTTATTTGGCAGACGCTTGTTACATCTCTTGTGTCGTCCAAGATCTCTTGAACCTTAGCGAGGTTGACTATCAGTCCGACATACTCTTTTCCATCCTGGGAAAGGTACCTCTGTGCATTTTCGAATGCCTCTGCCGAGATGCTGAGCTTCAGTGCGTTACCGTTTCTGCTCTTGCGCACATAACCAATCAATTCAGATTGTACCATACATTATCACCTCCGTTTGTTTTTTCATGCCCTCGGTAACGGAAGTCCGAGGACAATTGACATTATGTTCGATCCTATATATAAAAGAAAACTTGAGGGGTAGATGAAAGTATAAAGAATATTCATAGTTGTTATATTGACGGCTATAACCTCTTCATCCGCAGGGTGAATAACCACAACTTCTACACATCAAGCAGCCGCAAGAAAATTCTAAACTCTCTCCACACTCTGGACATAAATTTTGGTAAATTAGGAATTGTTTTTCATGATGGTGTTCATTGTCGATCAAATT
>JABAOH010089851.1_pt1 | contig 10043 bp, 11 predicted proteins | sample 7062181 | NCBI WGS metagenome assembly JABAOH01 (sample SAMN14538630, study PRJNA623070) | marine sediment metagenome | biome: marine biome [ENVO:00000428]; feature: marine pelagic biome [ENVO:01000023]; material: deep marine sediment [ENVO:00002113]; isolation source: pool of 5 deep marine... | reverse complement strand
CGCTTGTGAGTGTCGGTGACCATAAGGATAAAGTTCTCGCAAAGTGCGGTGAACCTGACCTCATTGACTGGGAAAGATACTTTTCGGAAGAACTTCCTTGGTCGCAAGGACCTGTAACCTTAAAAAAGCAAACCCTGGAGCAGACCCGGTCACGGCGTCTTACGACAACAGTGGAGAAGTGGACATACAACTTCGGACCTAATCGGTTCCTCCAAATTCTGATCTTCGAGGGATCGAAACTGATAGCTATTGAGGAAGGCGATTACGGCTGGTAACTACCTGAAGTTGTCTTGGGGTCAAGTCTTTGTTTGACTAGTTCTTGGAGTTAATTCTTTGGTTGACTAGAAGTCGTAGCGATCATTCCCCTGATTTTTTCCATACGTCGGAGGAGGGTTCTGTCCGATTTAAGTTTGGCCTCGATCGCACTACAGGCCGCCCCAACACTCCCATAACTGCCCAGGGAAAAGATCTCTGCAATCTCCTTTAATGTGAGGTTACATAGCTCTCTGCTCAGGTACATAGCCACCCGCCTCGCCTCGTTGCGCTCGCCCCTCCGCAGCTGAAAAAGATCGTCCCGAGGTACCTCGTAGGCTTCAGCCACTGCCATTATGACATGAGATACTCGAGGCCTAAGCATCGTCGTCTCATAACTCACATGTTCCTGACTCAATGGATAGCCACCGTCTTTGATCCGAGAGACAAAGTCTTCATCCCCTAGGACTGGCGAACGTCTCTTTTTCGAATAGAACTCCAAAAGGGCCTTTTCATTTCCAGATAAGACAAATTTGTGAAAAGCCTCCGGACTTCGGTATCTTGACATTACCCTCTTCAGGGAAAGCCACCTTGGTGCCCCCTTGGGCCTCAGATACTGGCCGTGACTGCTCCATGGAAACTCTTCAGGACGGCGAGCCTTCTTAGCTTCCACGGGGTTTAGGTGGATGTAGCGAACCACAGCTGCCAGATACCGATCTCCATCGATCAGAATGCCCTTATAACGACCCCGGAACAAAGGACCATCCCTCTTGTAACGCCGATTGAATCGCTGGGTGTAAACCCCGTCAATGTGACGCATGACCCGTTGGAGGTTGCCCAAGGGCGTTTGAATAGCAAGGTGATAGTGGGTTTCCATGAGGCAGTAGGAGAATACCTGGAGGTCCCACCTTCTCCAGGAATCCTCTATGAGCGTCAAAAAGCCTTTGAAATCAGGCTCCGACCGAAAAGCAGTCTGACCCCTCAATGCTCGATTCATCACATGATAGTACGCACCAGGATACTCGATACGCAGAGGCCGGGACATACGTCCATAATTAGCAGATCGAGCTTAATTTGTCAAAAAAAGACTTGACCCCTTCCGCCTCCCGCTCCCGATCTGGCTCAAGTTTCGTAGCGCCAAAGCCGATAGGAATGGCAGGTATTCGTGAGCCAAAAACACACGAGCGCCATATCTCAGCTGGAGGAAGTGCAGTTATGGGATTATTCTCGAAAATATTTGGAGGATCGTCAGACATCGAAAACAAACTCCGCGATCGATATGTACCCCTCTTGCAAGAGAGAATGAGAATGTTGCCGTCGGACGCGAAAAATGCGTTCACCTATATGCTCAAACTCGCAAAAGAGGAATCTCATAAACTGGGCACTTTGAACCTACCCAAGAATCTCGGCGACATTCTTCTGGAAGCAGAATCGATCGATGAAAGAATCAGATCATACCTGGCGAATTTGAGAAGTGAGGGGGTTAGAGATCGTGACATTCGATGGTGGTTTAATAGGCAGGATATCGAGAGGAGATTGATACCAAAAATTCATGATTGGTTGGCGTTGGCACGGGCCGTATTTAGAACAGTCAAAGCAGAAGAGGATCTAAGCGACGAGGAGGCAGCAAGAGAGGTCAGGAAATTACATCCCATCTACGGTGATCCTGGGGATGCCAGACATACGAATGGAGAAGACACACCGCTCCCTTATCCACTTATGGAGAGAATTAACGTCTATATCGAAAGAAGAAAGCAGGAAGATCCAATAGCATTCAAGAAAGATCTCAAAGAATCATCGACATTCAATGCACTTGTCAGAAGAGAGATGAGAAACGGAAGGCTCTAAAATCAGGTACGAGGCTTCTTGAGTGGTATCTTTTATCTTTGCTCCTCTGTATCTTCTCTGACGTGATCGTCGATTTTGGACGAAACACCTGCCAGAATAAAGAAACAAGTAGCGATTGCCAGCATTTCAAGAGTCCCCCAGCAATGATCTGTCCACCCTTCAAACAGGCATCCTAGCCAAATGAGAGATAGAAGTAAGATCATTAATGCGGCTATCCCTAAGAATCCAAAGATAGCAGTTAATAACATCATCGCATTTCCCCCCTGAGTCCATGCCCTGTCTTTGCTCACACAACACTCGTCTCTCAACCTAAGAAGTGTTTTCCAATGAATCGTTTCATGCTTTACATGTTATGGCAATTGCAATGCCAATACTCAACAATATTCTGAAGGCTTATGAATACATGGAGTCCTTTATATCATAGAGGTTTCTCCAAAGCAAGAAAAAAAAGAAATTTGACATAAAAATGGAAAACTTTTTCCCACAGTTTCCAATATTCTCTAGACAAGTTGTTTGCATTTTACTGCAATTTACAGTTACATACATTTATAAAATATAGTAAAATAAGCATCAAATTGGATAATTTGTATGCTATTTAATGCTTTTTGCATTATTCGAATTCTTATATTTCTTTATGTGATCTGAGAGAGTTTTTGGTGTCACTGTCTCTAATCATGGATATGGCTTGAAAACAAAAGGAGGAGAGAGGGTAATTCACTGATGCAGCTAATCTGTTGGAGGTGCAAGGGTAAGATAGCTATAGGAAAAGAACTTGCGTCAATTTTCCAGTGTCATGTCACCTGTGAAAAACGCCAAAAAGAAATGAGGGAAAAGGTGGAATGTGCAGCAAGGGGGGTCAACGAGGACGTGAAGTCTGCTCTTGAGTCATATTGGAGTTTTGTTACGCGGGTGAGGTATGCCGAGACCAGTGGCGATGGAGTCCCGGTGCGCGTCGTATGAAATCGTGAGACCTGGAAGGGGGATGACTTGGTCTTTTCTGACAAGCCTGAACTGCGAGGGCCTTGTGGATTGCCACGATGATGGGCGCCATCGTTGGCATGGATCGAAAAATAGACTCCCGGTGATTATCTGGGCCCGAGGTAGCTCTCATCGATCTCGACAATCACCATGATTCCATCCTCAACTCTTTTGATCCAGTGTTTCAGGCGAATAGAGACCATGAGATATCCCCTCGCAACGCCATTCTCATCACTTATTTTGACCGTTCGGTAAAACCTAATACGGTTATCAAACGCCTCGACATATCGACGAGACGAGTCCATGCCAATTCTTTTTGTGTAACGATTTTTCCTGATAAACACCTCCGTGCCATCATCGGGGATGTCTAGGACGACCGCGTAATACCATGACGAGGGGCTTCCGTATACCACGACATCGTATGTTTGATCGGGTATGGATGATACATCCACATCTGTGCGAACGAGACGATCAGCACACCCGCCCATTATGGTGACGATCGCTGCGGCGGTAAAGACAAGGATGTTTCGACTGATCTCTTTCATCAGAAATGACTCCTTTTGTACGAGGCTATGACGGGAAGCTCACGGAATATGTGCATTGCCTCGGTCTCCTTGCCCTCCCCTGATTTCCTTCCGATAATCATTCCGGTTGACATGGGAACCGCCTCACGGAGGTTGGCATATGGGCTATTTTATCCAAAATCAACCCTGATTTCACGAGCTCGCAGGATCTTGAAGAAGATAGAGAATTAATGAAAAGAGAAAAATAAGTCCTCACACTTGATTTGTAGGTTCCTTTTCGCTTAGACTGACCTTTGATCTGTTTGATATTGATTCGGAATGTGTCAGCGTTTTCATCCACTTAGAGCCTTCAGGAGAAAAGGATTTGTGGAGACCGTCACGGCGGTGGCAACAGATGATGCCTCTAGCTCTCTGACCTACCGTGTCAGGAGGAGCGACAAAATCGGGTCCAAAGACAAAAAAAGAAGAAAAGGAGTTTAGAATGCAAGGCAAGAAACTCTACGTCGGGAATCTTCATTATTCCGTAACGAATGAGCAGTTGAGAGAATTGTTTTCCAATTACGGTGAAGTTAAGTACGTCAAGATAATTGAAGGAAGAGGTTTTGGATTTGTCGAAATGTCTACTCAATCGGAAGCCGAAAAGGCCAAAGAAGCATTGAACGGCTCCGAGCTTGAAGGACGGACCTTGAGAGTTGACGAAGCTCGTCCACAGAGAAGTAGACAGAGAACGGGCTATCGAAGGTATTAGAGGATAAACGTTGGCAGCAAACTCCGTCCTGAAGATTACTCCCCAGCCTTCAGCTTTTCTCCTCTCCACACTGGTTGATTTACGCAGGACACTTGAAATCGTTTTTCCGACTATGCTTTGCTCTGACTCAGATTACCTTCCCGTCTCAGCCACCAGATCTGGGGAGGCTTCCTGATGAACGGCCGCACCGAGGTGGATGAAACAGATCGGGGTATATTGTAAATCCTCTCCTCCCGCGAACAGCTAACCCCCTGCAACTCTGGTACGAACTTAAGGAGCATCCTTCAGGGAGGGCAAAACCGAGCGTGGAAGCGGTGCTGAAGCGGTTAGCGTCTCTCAGCGAAGAAAGATTCGTTGAGAGAGTGACCGGGAGAGAGGTCTCGGGTAACTCTCGTCTTTCGATCTATTGTTTGAAAGCCGATAATCAGGGCCGAAAGCCTAGACCAGGATAGTCCACCCGACAGTCAAAGCATCTCAGCCTGTCCATTCATTCCGGTAAAACATCCACAACACATGCGACACCGGGACGCGGATTTCATGGCCGTTTTTGGCCGTGGGCTGCCGAGGCAATGAAACATCCCCCGCCTCCACTACCCGTACCAGTGCTTCCCGATGAACCGCCGGCCGAGGCTGATAGAATCTCGATGTTCTCGTCTCCCATCCGAACAGGCTCACCCCCAATTCCACCATTGTTGTTTATGAAATCACGTGCTCCGGTCAGGTGGTTGATCAAACCGGAAAAAGAATCGGGATCGTGCTCGGGAGCCCTGCTACCCCCTAGGGGCAAGAGGATATACTTGCTGCCATAGTAGTCGAGGGCGACTGGGTCGATCCCCGCAAGCAGCGTATTTGTTCGATGGGTCATCCCTGGGGGGTAACCGGCAAGACTCTCGTGGCTCACCCAGATGCAATCGAGAATGTTCAGATCAGGAGCCCGAACGAGGCTCCACATTTTTCCGCATTGGGTCCCTGATTCGCTGTAATGACGGATACTGGAATAACCGTCGGCCATGGAGAGGATGCCGTAAGTGTGTTTCAGAACTCCCGTGATGCCCGTACCCCCGTGGGTTTTCAGGACGGGAACGTTAATGAGCTTCAAATTGGTATCGTAGCCCGAGCCGTTCCATATCCCCTCGCGCAGTTCGACCCGGTTGCCTCCTGTGGAGGTAAAACACGGGTAAGAGACGTCCAAGGCTCTTCGATAGCCGTGANNGGATGGGGTCGAGAAGGTAGGAAGAGACGGGGTCATCTTTGAAAACGGTGTTGACCAGGAAGTCTACCGTCAGAATATTCTCTTCTTCGGCATTTATCCAGATTCCATTATCTATCGCGGGCCATGGTGCGTAGGATCCCCAGGCATCCGGATCGCCATCAAAGCTCCCCTGTCCCTGGCCGTTCTCGAAAATGACAACCTCCCCGCCAAAACCATCGGGGTGGCCCAAAATTCGGTAGATCAATCCTCGAATTACGTCCGTGTTCGTTGTGCCTCGGCACTTCCATTGGCAGTTGACCTTGATGAGGACCACGTCCATGGCTTCAATCATACCCTGGGGTCCTCCCCACGGGTGCTCAGCGTCGGTGCGATACAATTTGATCCCGTTATTTGCAAGGAGATCTAGTAAAGTGTCGAGGCCGAGATGACGGGGCTGGCCATCGTGTGGGGGACAACCGTCGACTCGGAAAATCTGCGACTTTTCACCATTCGGAAAGGCCCGACCAGGACCGAAGACCCTGGCCACAGAGAGGAACGCCCCGGTCGCGGCGATCCCCCTGATGAACTGGCGCCTTGTCACATCGGCAGATTTTGCCATTTACACCCACCCTCCAAAAATGGGATGCCTTACTCTTTAAGGGGAATTAACTGAAAAGTCAACATGCATCTCATGACCGTCTTGGTTCCTCGGGTGCTCTCTCTCACGTCGAGGCTTGATGTTTCTAAACGTTTTTCGCCATATTTTATGAGGAAAAAGTGTATGGGAGTTCTGTTTTATGAGGTGAAGCAACCTTTCTGACTGCGTATTTGGAAAGGAGAAACCATGAGTGATAAAGAAATCAAAGAGATACTGCGAGAATCAAACAATATCGCTGTCGTGGGACTCTCCCCGAAGACAGACNNCTTATCTCAAGGCGCAGGGATACAAGATTATTCCCGTTCGTCCTGGCATCGAAGAGATCATGGGTGAAAAAGCCTATGCCAGTCTATCAGATATTCCGTCCGAGATAGAAATCGATGTGGTTGACATCTTCAGAAAATCGGAAGAAGTCCTGCCGGTTGTTGAAGAAGCGATAAAGAGAGGGGCAAAGACCGTATGGATGCAAGAGGGAATCATCAACGAAGAGGCTGCGGAAAAGGCGAGAGCCGCCGGCCTCAGGGTTGTCATGGACCGGTGCATGCTCAAAGAACATCAGAGTCTCTGATGGAAATGGCAGAGCGCCTGAAAAGCGGATTGGAGGGTGAAAGGCTCAATCCAGACGAATCTGCATCCGTACATCGGAAAGATCCGAGAGCCAATCGGGAACCTCGATAAAGACGACACGGCTCGTGAAGATATCTGCAGGGGTTACACCCGCTGGAAAGACATACGCAATCGACAAGGAGAAGCCGGACTATTCCAGGCTTCCCAGCTGTGCCCGAACCCAGGAAACAAAACGAATCAGAGCGATTCTCTGTTGATCCTCTATGGCTTCGATAGACGCGCCGATATCAAAGCCCTGATCTCCGGCGGGTGTCACATGGATGACTTTTCCTTTAAAGGTGATGAGATCGTCTCCAAGGGCCATGGTGACATCGAGAATCTCTCCAGAGGCGACGGGCGCACTGCTTTGTAGCATTACCCCTTCGAGACTCAGATTCATTAACCTGGAGATTCTCTGCTCACAGGGAGTTCCGTGTTTATCATATCGGGTGTAAATGGCTGGATAGTTGATCTTGAGTCTGTCGAGATTCCTTCTATCCGGAATCCCGAGGCTTTCGACCGTTTTTTCTCGTTGATTTGTCATTTTTGCTAAGAAAAGGTTTACCCAATTTGGGAAAAACGTTTCTCATAAGCTATTGAAAACATTAACGAACTATATGTCTATTATATCGATCCAGAAAGAGTTGTCAAGAGATAATCGGCGGAGTCTGCGGATTTCCTGGAGGGGACCAGTTTCTCTTTTGGTGGCCGGAGGTTTTCATAGCGCCGTGAATCGGACCGCGCGTGGAGTTGATCGAGTTTTGCCTTTCGCCCTTTTGTCGTGATCAGGCGAGAACGACGATCCGGAGGACATCTGGCCGGTGCCCCTGTCTAGAACGGCATCGAAGTCAGACCCTCTCGCTTCAAGGATTTGGTCGATCAACGGGTGAGTCGGTAGAATCTTCTCGCTTGGCTGAGGAGATTGCGATTAAGGTGTGGTCCTCTTGTGGAGTGAATTCGAACTCCATTTTTTTCCGAGTAATGACTCCCTCGGACTCGAGAGAGAGCTTACTCACCTTGGTGATTTCCCCCTCGGGGAGCTGAAAGTAGACGAAGCCACTCATTCGTGTTCCCGGAGGGACGATCAACCGATCTGGAATTTCCTTTCGCTGCCAGTCTGCCTCCATCTTTCGGTTTGCACGTTTGGCAGAGAGGTACGAGACGACCCCAGCGGCGACCGAGACCACGCTAAAGACCGCAAAGCGTCCGATCGCATCAATCTCGAATTCTTCAAACATGAGTTTGCTACTCACCGGCCCGTAGGCGATGCCATTTTCATCAAAGAGCTCGATGTTTTCTTTCTCGATGCAAAGGGGCTCATCGGTGTCATTGTCAATGATCAGGTTCACCGGGACGAACCCTTTCTGGGTGACATCCCACTGGAATGCCTGCTTGGCCTTATCCATTGAACTGTAAGGATCAGCAGCGACCGAGATCCCCTCAGACTTGCGCAGGTTTGGATACTCATTGATGGGACGGATATCGATCCGCTGTGGCCTGTACGTCGCACAATTCGTGAGCCCGAGAAGAAGCGATAGGGCGAGTAAGAGCGAGGTTCCTTTTCGTAGCATGATCTGCTTGCTTCTCACGAATCGTGCCAAAATGAAGAGTCAACTTAAGCCCTCGGAATATCATGTGAATCTGAGTTTGCGTAAGACCGACGGCGTCCTTTTGACGGCAAAAATTGTCACACCGCCTGAGTTTATTTCACAGAGCGGCAGGCCTTCGGGAGTAAAGAAGAAGCGGCGGTCGCTTGTCTCCGGTTCGGGTGGGGACCACCCGATATGAGGTAATCATCTGTTCCTCAAGGTGCTTTTCGATTCTGACAAAATGTCCTATCCGTGTGGTATCGGGCAGGCGCGACGACCTTCCAAAGTCTCCACTTCATCTCCATTCCGACCGAAGAAAACCCAAAAATTTCGTATGAGTTTCCCGATGGAAAAACGAATCCTGAGAAGAACGAAAGGATCTGTGGTCCTTCGAAATCCATTTGAGTTTTAGCGTTTGATTGCCGATAGAGAAAGTGAGGTCTTGCCCCGAGTTCTCTCTGTTGAGGCCGTTTAGATTTTTATCAGAGGGATTCGGGTGAAAACCGTCCCGGAGAATTGAAAAGAATATGGCTGAGGAAAAATACAGGATTGTTTTTGTCGGGCTCATCGACGATCTCCGCGGGACAAACGAGAGATTCCGACAAAACATATCAAAGATCTTTAAGATTACCGGTTCACAAATCGACAAACTCGTGGCGAAGGCACCCGTCGTCGTAAAGCAGAACTGCACGAAAGAAAAAGCGGCCTCCATTGCGAAGAAGCTGGAACAGATTGGCGCACGCGTGAGTGTCAGGACCGATAACCTGGTCAGATCCCAAACCGAGAGGATCTTTCAGAGAAAGAAGTCAGCAAATAAGTTCGCCCTATGCGTCAATAAGATCGAAAGTGAAGACGCGAAGCATCGTATGGCGAATTACCTGGATAGCATATTGGAACTGAATTACATAGAGATCCGAAATGAAGTGTTAGGCAACATACCCGCTGTACTGCCCGTTGAGTTCGACCATGAAGAGGCTCAAAGAATAAGAGACCAACTGGAAGGGTTCGGGTCCAGAGTCTCCCTGACTGAAATACGAAGAGACGATTCCAGACGCCATGAGCGTCATGCAGGGAGGCGCAAACGAGATACGGCTATATTCCTCGGTATTCTTCTCATCATCGCTATCGCCTTTGTCTGGGTGATGAAGGCCTTCAAATACGAGGATGAAGAGTTCGCGGGGATCGCCACCACGATCGAAGAGGCAGTCGTCCAGCCGAGAGAAACCAGAATCGAAAATCGGATTGACCTTCCGCTAACGCATGCGGCGATTGAGGCCTTGCAAGAGTTAGAAGGTAGATACAGAGCCGGTATCTCTTACAGTGAATACAGGGATGCATTGAGGGGGACTCGTTCAACCGTCAACGCCTATCTCGGAAGCGAAGAGGCTAAGCACAGGGTTCAATTTGCAACCTCGATACTCAACATTTTGATTCACTGTCAAAACGCAGCCGAGATCTGGAAATACAAGAATATCAACCATACGGATTACGTCCAAAAGAAACGTCCTGATATGCAGGTCTATCTGAGACGATATCCGGCCGTAATGAAACCGTTAAGCGAGGGTGGTGCGACCGAGGAGGTCGGCAGAGGCAAGGATTTTCTCAAGATCGATGCTGTGATTTCGATTGTTATAGACCAGGCGGCCGA
>JABAOH010158258.1_pt1 | contig 10045 bp, 14 predicted proteins | sample 7062181 | NCBI WGS metagenome assembly JABAOH01 (sample SAMN14538630, study PRJNA623070) | marine sediment metagenome | biome: marine biome [ENVO:00000428]; feature: marine pelagic biome [ENVO:01000023]; material: deep marine sediment [ENVO:00002113]; isolation source: pool of 5 deep marine... | reverse complement strand
CTCGGCTGCATGGCGAGATCGTGGGCGCGGCGGAGCCGGGCGAGGGCCGCGCGCTCGAGCCCGGCCGCCCGCGCCGCGCGCACGACCGAGCGCGCCATCGCCTCGGCGCGACGAGCGGGCCCGCGCCGGACCGGAGCCCCGTCCTCCAATCCCCCGGGCGCCCGGCCGTCCACTGCGCCGTTCAGCCGCGCAGGTGCCCGCCGAAGTGGGCGAGGGTCGCCGCGAGAGCCCGGTCGAGCGCGGGGGTGCTGCCCTCGAAGGGATGTCGCGCCTCGAAGGTGTGGCCGGCGCCGTCGATCAGGACGAGCTCGCCGCTCCTGGCGACCCGAGCCAGGGAGCGCGCCTCGTCGGCCGGCACGGTGACGTCCCCGGTGCCGTGCACGATCAGCCAGGGACACCCGATCCGGGCGGCCGCCGTGCCGACGTCGAGCCGGTCGCGGTTCGTCTCGAAGTCGTCCAGCAGCCCGACGTCGAGGGGCATCTGCTGGCCGGTGCGGCTGTTGAGGACCCAGGTGCGCCCGTCGGCCCTCCAGCGCGCCTTCGCGTCCTCGGTCCAGCGGTCGAAGTCCGCGACCGCCGCCCACGTCACGAGCGCATCGACGCGGGAGTCCTCGCCGGCGGCGAGGATGGCCTGCCCGCCCCCGCGGCTGTGGCCCAGGACGCCGACGCGCTCGAGGGGCCGCGGGACCAGGTCCTCGTCCAGGAGCTGGTCCAGCATCCAGAGCACCTCGTCGAGCTCCAGGCTCAACGTGTTCTGCGCGAAGAGCTCCAACTCCGAGAACGTCTCCAGGTCGGGGCCGATCCCGTTGTGGGACAGGTTGAAGGACACCACGGCGTGCCCGTCCGCGGCGATCCGGGCGCAGGCGTGGGGGAAGAAGCCCCAATCCTTGAAGCCCTTGAAGCCGTGCACCACGAGCACGGCGGAGCGGGGCGGCGGCCCCTCCGCGAGCCGCACGTCCCCTCGGATGACGTCGCCGGACCCACGGACCCGCGTGAAGCGCGTGTGGATCAAGCCGCCCCTTCCGGCTTGCGCCACTTCACGTCGCCCACGCCCGCACGATGGTTCTCCAGCCGCGCCAGGGTGAAGAGCAGATCGGAGAGCCGGTTCAGATAGCGCACGACCACGCCGTCGACGGCGGCGACCTCCGCGAGGCCGACGACCGAGCGCTCGGCGCGACGACACACGGTCCGGCACAGGTGCAGGGCGGCGGCCCCCGGGGCCCCGCCCGAGAGCACGAAGTCGCGGAGCGCCGGCAGCTCCTCGTCCGCCTCGTCGATCCACCGCTCCATCTCCCCGATCCTCGACTCCGGCAGCGGAGGCGTCGGCGGCCGGGAGCGCCCCTCGCGCGCGGGCGGCGTGGCCAGCTCGCTTCCGAGCGTGAAGAGGTCGTGCTGCAGCGCTTCGAGGCGCTCCCGGATCGAGGCGTCCGCGAGCTGGGAGAGAGCCCACCCGACCGTGGCGCCGAGCTCGTCGACGTTGCCGTAGGCTTCGACGCGAACATGGTGCTTGGAGACCCTGGCTCCGCCGAAGAGCGCGGTCTCCCCTTCGTCGCCGGTCCGCGTGTAGATCTTCATGGACGCCCGTCGGGTCGTGGAGTCAGCGTAGTGGAGTCAGCGTAGGTGAAATCAGCGCAGCTTGGTGAGCCTGCGGAGGTTCTGGGCCTTCTCCAGAAGGGAGATCGTCTTGTCGGCACCGTCCTCTTCCTCCGGCGCGCTCAGGAGGTCGCGGATGTCCAGCAGCACCTCCAGGTGGAGCTGGTCGCGCTGATAGTCCAGGTCGAGCCTCGACATCGCCGCGCCGTCGCCGGCCGCCTCGGCCGCCCCGAAGGCCTCCCGATAGACGTTCTCGAGGCTTCTCAGCACCCGGTCCCGCTCACGCATGGTAGCCTCCTCCGCTCACGCCACCGCGAGGAGGCGCGACCCCGGCCCCGACTCGTAGTAGCCGCGAACCGCCGATCGGAGCTCGTCGAGCCGTTCCGTGAAGTAGTGGTCCGCTCCGGCGATCCGGACCACGGTGACGTGCCCGCCCAGGGGACCGAGCGCCTCCTGGACTCGAGCGCCCGAGCCGAACTCGTCGTTCTCTCCCTGGACCACGAGGATCGGCTTTCCCGCGGCCGAGAGGAATCCGTAATCGTAGCGGTGGTCCAGATCGAGGGGGAGGCCCATACCGAGCAGCCCCGCGACGCGCGCGTCCTCCGTCCCCACCGCGAGCCCGACCAGGGAGCCGAAGGAGAAGCCGCCCACGACCAACGGCAGCGTGGGGTACTCGGACTCCAGCCAGTCGAGGGCGGCCCGCAGGTCGTCCTGCTCGCCGACCCCCTCGTCGAAGCTTCCCGTGCTGAGGCCCACGCCCCGGAAGTTGAAGCGGAGCGCCACCAGGCCGGCGTCGTTCAGGCCTTGGGCCGAGCGATAGACGGCCTTGGTGTGCATCGTGCCCCCGTGCAGAGGATGAGGATGACACACGACGGCGGCGCCTCGGGGCACGGCCTGGGGCTCCTTGAGCACGGCCTCGAGGTGGCCGTGGGGGACGGGAATCCTCACGCGGCGGCTGGAAAGTGGGGAACTCCAGGTCGGAAGCGCACTTGCGCTGTGCGCGGCCGGCCCGGACAGCTATGTTCAGGTCTGATGACGAGCCGGATCGGTCAAGCTAACGCAGAGCGCGCGTGATGGAAGCTTCCCCCGCGTCCCCCGACGCCACGAAGCGAGCCAACGAGCTGTATTGGGGCTCGGATCGGAGCGTCAACCAGATCGCCGAGGATCTCGACCTCTCCAAGGGCGCCCTGTACGCCATGATCGTGCCGGAGCCCGCCGGCATGGGGTGTCCGATGTGCGGGGAGGAGGTCGCGTACTCCAACCGCACGGCCAAGGAGCGCGGACGCCTCGACTGCCCCACCTGCGAGTGGGACGGGACCGCCGGAGAGGCGCGGGACGAGCCGGACGAGGAGCCGGCCTTCGCGTCCCGACCGGCGCCGCTCCGCGTGGCGTCGGCGGCGAGCGATCGGATGCGCACCCTCGCAGGGGGGGCGCTCCTGGGCGCCGCGGTCGGGTTGGCGCTCGTCCTGTGGGCACGTCGGAGGTAGCCGGCCGACCCGGGATGGCCACGCCGTCGACTCATCGGGACCCGCGCAGCATCGTCACCCCGGACGCGTTCGAGGTGTCCGAGACGCTGCTCGGGCTCCCGCTCGCTTCTCCCCCGCGCAGGCTGGCGGCCCTCGTGATCGATCTCGCGGTCATCGGGCTGATCACGCTGATGACCCGCTCGTTCGGGATCCTGCTGGGCGTGGTGGCAGCCGGATTCTTCATGCGCGCGGGCTTCAAGCGCACCCCGGTGCGCGGGAGCGTCTTCGGTCGGGCGATGCGAAGGTCGGTGGGGTGCCTGGGGCTCCTGATCGCGCTCGTGACGGCGGTGGTCTGGACCTCCTGCGGCTCCGACCGCCGGGACGCCTCGGACGAGGATTCCGACGCGCCGTCGGCGTTCGCCGGCGCGGGCGCCGCCGGGTCGATCGTGAGGGCGCTGGCCGGGGCCGGCGCGCAGAGCGCGCTGGAGGGGGCGGCGACGATCGAGGAGGCGGAGGCGACCGCCCTCGACCTCGCCAGGGTGGCCCGGGAGCTGGGGATGGCGGACGGGGAGCTCCGTGACTTCCTGGTCGGGGCGGTTCCTCCCGAGGCTCCCTGGGCCGACGGGGCCGACGCCATGATCTCCCGGGTGCTCGACACCGGACCGGAGGCGACGCCTCTGGGCGTGAGCGAGGCGGTCGAGGCCGAAGTCGCCGCGTATTCGGACGGCGAAGCGCTCGCGGCGCTCCGAGAGCTGCTCGAGGCCGGCGGCGCGGGGGAGGACGACGCCGCTCGACGCCGGCTCCTAGCCCGGCGGCTGGCGCCGCTCGTCGCGGGGGACACGCTCGCGGCGCTCGAGGACCGGGTTGCCGGCCTCGAGCAGGCCACGCGCACCCAGCGGCGCGAGCTCGAGCGGGCCGGCGAGGAGCTGGCCGAGGCCACCTCCGGCGGCGTGTTCGGCTGGCTGCGGGAGTTCGTCGACGAGCTGGGATTCGGGTTCGGCTGGGCTTCGCTGTACCTCACGGTCTTCCTTTCGTGGTGGAAGGGCCAGACGGTCGGGAAGCGGATGATGGGCATTCGCGTCGTGCGCCTGGACGGGGAGCCGATCACGTGGTGGACCGCCTTCGAGCGGGCGGGTGGGTACGCGGCGGGATTCGCGACGGGGCTCCTGGGCTTCGCTCAGGTGTTCTGGGATGCGAACCGGCAAGCCATCCACGACCGCATCGTGGGAACCGTCGTGGTGATGGACAAAGCCGAGAGGGTCTCGGATTGGGAGTCCGCGCTGTGAGCGAGGAGCAGCTCCGAGTGGAGCAGAAGGCGGGAGATCGGCCGCAGGAGCGGGGCGAGGGCGAGCCGGCGGTCCCACGCAGCCTGGACGACCGCTTCGCCCAGCGGATCCGCATGACCGTGCCCGATCGGCACAACCCCAAGCTGCGCGCGCTGATGGACGCCGTGAACGCCGACGACGAGCTCTACGGGCTGTGGATCGCCGCCAACGTCAACGCGGTGGAACGGCTCCACATGACCGATCACGGCCCGGTCCACGTCAAGATCGTCATGAACATCGCCGTCCGCATGCTTCGGCTCCTCGTCGACGGGGGCGTCGTGCCGAGCGTTGTCCGGAACTACGAGATGGAGACCGGGGACGCCGAGGTCGTCGTGGCGCTGGCGGCGCTGCTCCACGACGTCGGCATGTCGATCCACCGGGCGGACCACGAGTCCTTCAGCCTCTTCATCGCGGACCGCAAGCTTCGCGAGATCCTGCCGGCCGTGTACGGTCCCGGACCCGAGGTCGTCGTGCGCTCCGAGATTCTGCACGCGATCATCTCGCATCGCTCGGGCGGGGCGCCCTTGACGCTGGAGGCCGGGGTCGTGCGCATCGCCGACGCGCTGGACATGGCCAAGGGCCGGTCCCGGATCCCGTTCACGTCGGGCTCCCTGTCCATCCATTCGGTGTCGGCTGCCGCGGTCGAGTCGGTGACGATCGAGGCGGGACAGGGCAAGCCGATCCGCATCACGGTCGAGCTGTCGAACTCGGCCGGGCTGTTCCAGCTCGACCAGCTCCTGCGCGAGAAGCTGAAGGGCAGCGGCCTGGAGCCGTACCTGGAGGTGGACGCCAAGGTGGGCGAGGAGGAGAAGCGGCTCCTCACCGACTTCCGGCTCTGAGCGGCCGGCGCGGGCGGGCATGGACGTAGAGGTCTCCTTCGCCCTGGCCTTCCTGGCCGGCGCCGTGTCGTTCCTGTCGCCCTGCGTCCTGCCCGTCGTTCCGAGCTACATCGCTTTCGTGTCGGGGATGACGCTGAGCGAGCTCACCGACGGAACCGTTCCCGGCGCGCGGCGCATGGCCGTCGTCCACTCGGTGCTCTTCATGGTCGGCTTCGGGCTCGTCTTCCTCACGATGGCCACGGCCGCGACGGCCGCCGGGGCGCGGATCGCCGGAGCCCTACCCTGGGTGAACCGGCTCGGCGGAGCCCTGATCACGCTCTTCGGGCTTCACCTGGTCGGCGCGGTGCGCGTGCCCACGCTCCTGCGCGAGGGCCGCGTGTCCCTGGATTCGAGGCCCGCGGGCGCCGTCGGCTCGCTGATCGTGGGCGTGGCGTTCGGAGCGGGATGGACCCCCTGCATTGGCCCGATCCTCGGCTCGATCCTACTCTACGCGGGCCTCGAGTCGACGATGACGCACGGGACGCTGCTCCTGGGCACCTACGCCCTGGGGCTCGGGATCCCGTTCGTGGGGGCCGCCGCGAGCGTCAATTGGCTCCTCGCCGCGAGCGTCGGCGCGAGGGCGTGGATGGTGCCGCTCCAGCGCGCCGCCGGAACCGTCCTCGTGGTCATCGGTTTACTGATGGTGTCCGGCCGCTTCGCGAGCATGACCGCGTTCCTGGCCGGCCTCGGACAACTCATCAACCTGGAAATCTCATGAGGACTTGGCTCTTCCCTGCGGGGACGCTTCTGTGTGCCGGTCTCCTGGCCGGCTGCACCAGCGAGGNNGCCGGTCGGCAACGGCATGTCCACGCCCATTCCCATCGACCGGGCCGGCGGCGGGGACACGCCCCCGGTCGCGGTGGAGGAGCTCGGCTTCGACCGTGGCGACGCCGCGGCGATCGTGAAGGTCGTCGAGATGTCCGACTTCGGCTGCGGCTTCTGCAGGAGATTCCACGACGAGACCTTCCCGACCCTGCGGGAGGAGTTCATCGAGACCGGGATGGTCGAGTGGAAGTTCCTGCCGTACATCACCGGGATGTTCGCGAACTCCCTGGCCGCCACCGAGGCCGGTGAGTGCGTCATGGAGCAGGACGTCGAGGCCTACGAGGCCATCACGCGGCGGCTCTGGAGCGAGCAGAGCGAGTGGAAGGGAGCGAGCCAGCCCGAGCCCGTGCTCAGGGGGTGGGTCGAGGAGCTCGGAATCGACATGGACGGCTTCGACGGGTGCCTTGCGGAGGACCGGAGGCTCGACCGGATCGCCTCCGCCACGACGCTCGCCCGTCAGATCGGTGTGCGGGGCACGCCGACCTTCGTCATCATCGGCTACCCGCCTCTTCAAGGCGCGCTTCCGCTGGACGTCTTCCAGGACATCCTCACCGCCGTCCATGCCGAGGAGGCGCGAAACCGCCAAGGCCCACCGGAGCAGCCGGAGAACTGAGCGCGCCGATGCCGGCACGGCACCCGAACGGTCGGACCGGACAGCCGTCCGAGCGGAGGCGGGCGTGGGCCGTCGTGCGCGCGGCGACGCTCGCCGGCCTGTGCGTGGCGGGCTTCTGGGCTCTGAGCGGCGGGGCCGAGGCGGGACCGGAGGAGGAGGGGGCGGTCATCCGCATGCCGCCCCTCGTCACGTGGGACCCGGCCAGCCCGGGTGAAGGGCGGCTCTTCGCCATCCGCGTGACCGCATCGCGGCACACCCCGATCATGGGGGTTCGCGGCGAGGTGAGCGGAGAGGAGCTCCACTTCCGCCGACTCGACGAGCGCTCCTTCGAGAGCCTNNTCCTTCGAGAGCCTGGCCGCGGTGCCCGTCGGCGCGTCGGGAAGCGTGCCCGCGTGGGTGCGCGTGGCGTACGAGGCGGGGGGTGAGCAGGTGATCGAGGAGTCGATCCCGGTGACCCCGGGAGCCTACGAGCACGAAGAGCTCACCGTGGCGCCACGCTTCGGAGCGCCTCCCGATTCGGCCGACGCAGCGCGGTTGGCCGGGGAGCGTGCGAAGGCGGGCGAAGTCTCCCGGATCGCACACCGGACCCGGCGGATCTACACCGGGGACGTCGTGGCGCCCCGAGACAGCCCCGTGACCAGCGGCTTCGGTGACGGGCGGGAGTTCAACGGCCGGGTTTCGGGTCGTNNTGGTGGCGGCCGCCCGTGGCGTGGTGGCCCTGGTCGACGAGTTCCTGTTGGCCGGCCGCCTCGTGTATCTCAACCACGGTGCGGGCCTCGTGACCGGCTACTTCCACCTGAGCGAGCCTCTGGTGCAGCTCGGGGATACGCTCGAGGCCGGCGATCCCCTCGGGCGGGTCGGCGCGACCGGGCGGGTCACCGGGCCTCACCTCCACTGGGTGGTGCGATTCGGGGCGACGAGCGTGGATCCGCGCAGTCTTCTCGAGATCGACGCGAGATAGGCTCCTCCCGCTGACTTGACGGACGGCGCCGCGCCGGATATAGTTGTGTATGACAACTATGTTCAGGACGTCGGGGACCGAAAATCCCCCGACGACGTCTGCCGGTGGGGCGCGACCGGGCACGGTCGATGAGTCGCTGCTCGAGGACGCCCTCCGGCTCTCGGAGGCCCTCGGCGAGCTGGTCCGCGTGGTCCAGTTCCGCGACCGGGACCGCGCGTGCTGTCACGACGTCAGCGTCAGCCAGTGCTACGCGCTGAAGGCGGTCGTCGACGCGGGCGCGCTCACGATCAACGAGCTCGCCGCTCACCTGTACCTGGACAAGAGCACCGCCAGCCGGATCGCGAGCGGGCTGGTCGACAGGGAGCTCCTGGCCCGGCGGCGCGACCCCGGGGACGGGCGCGTCGTCGAGCTCGTGGCGACGCCGGCGGGACGGGCGGTGCGGGACAGGATCGCGGAGGATCTGGTCCGGGAGTACGCCGAGCTGATGAGCGACTTCGACCCCGAGGTGCGCGCGGCCATCGCCCGCCTCGTCGGGCGACTCGGACGCTCGTTCGTCCGCCGTGTAGACACATCCGGAGGAAGCTGCTGCGTCGTGCGGTGAGCATCGTCCGGGACCACAGCCAGCAGAGACGAGAGGTGCTTCGATGAAGACGCATGCGGAAGGAGACGTGAAGAGAGCCGTGCGAGAGCGCTACGCCCGCGCGGCCACGGAGACCGCGGGGTGCTGCGAGCCAACCTGCTGCGGGGCAGAGTCCGCGGCGAGCGCGCACGAGATCGGACGGAGCATCGGCTACTCCCCGGACGAGCTCGCGGCCCTTCCCGACGACGCCAACCTCGGTCTCGGCTGCGGCAACCCCACGGCCGTCGCGGGCCTCCGCGAAGGGCAGACCGTCCTCGACCTGGGGTCGGGCGCGGGGATCGACTGCTTCCTCGCGGCGCAGAGGGTGGGCCCGACCGGCAGGGTGATCGGGGTGGACATGACCCCCGAGATGGTGGAGCGCGCCCGAGACAACGCACGTGAGGGGGGCTACGCGAACGTGGAGTTCCGCCTGGGGGAGATCGAGGCGCTGCCGGTCGCGGACGAGAGCGTGGACGTGATCATCTCCAACTGCGTCCTCAACCTGAGCACGGACAAGTCCCGTGTCCTGAGCGAGGCGTTTCGCGTCCTGCGCCCCGGGGGACGCCTCGTGATCTCGGACATGGTCTCGGACCGGCCCGTGCCCGAGGCGCTCGAGGGCGACATCGACGCCGTCGCGGCGTGCCTGCCGACGCCCCGCGAGACCTACCTGGGTCAGATTCGCGAGGCCGGCTTCGAGGGTGTCCACATCACCAAGGAAGCCCGGTATCCGACCGAGTACATCCTCGGCGATCCCGGGGTGCAGGCGTTCCTGGCGACGGGTCCGGAGGACGTCGACGAGCTCACAGCGTTCGCAGCGTCCATCTCCGGCGCTCATTTCGAGGCCACGAAGCCCTAGCCGCCCGTCCGCCGTCGCCGACTTGACCGCGTCCTCCGGGACGCGGAGCTTGGCGGGAGCCCGAGGCCGCCCCATTCCCGCATCCCGCCGGAAGTGCGATGTATCGTCAAGTCGGACAGCGAGATGCGTGGTCACACCGAGCTCTTTTGGCGGTCTCGCTGTGCGCCGTGACAAGCGCGTGCGAGTCTCCGGATCCGTTCGCGGGGGCGCCGTCGCGGGTGCCCGAGGTCTTCGCTCCGGGCGCGGTGTCGACCGAGCTGCGCGAGTACGGCATCACCTTCGCGCCCCGGGGGACCGAGGCCTATTTCACCCGACGCGGACGGCGGGGCCAGCCGCAGATCTTCGTAACCCGGCACGTCGACGGCCGGTGGACGGAGGCGGCGCCCGCGCGCTTCGCGAGGCCGGGGGACGAGGCCCCGTTCGTCACGGCCCCCGGGTCGCGGCTCCTCTTCACGTCCCGGCGCCCTCTCCCCGAGTCCGGGGACGACGGGGCCAACCTGTGGGAGGTGCGGCGCACCGATCAGGGCTGGTCCGACGCACGCCCCCTGGCCGGCGCGGTGAANNACAGGGGCGTCGCTGCTGCCGGACGGGACGCTCCTGTACACGCTCGGCACGGATCCCGAATGGGGGTCGGACCTCTACGTCGCCGAGCCCGACGGGGACGGCGGCTTCTCCGCTCCGCGACCCCTCCTGATCAACTCCTACGGCGACGAAGCCAACGCCGTGATGAGCCCCGGCGGTCGATACCTGATCTTCCAGGGCTATCGGGAGGCGAGCGGCGTGGGTGAGCAGGACCTGTACGTCGCCGAGCGGACCGCGTACGGCTGGGGCGAGCCGCACCCGCTGCCCGAGCCCTTGAACAGCCGCGGCAACGACGGTTATCCCGCGTTCAGCCCGGATGGTCGCACG
>JABAOH010119728.1_pt1 | contig 10046 bp, 12 predicted proteins | sample 7062181 | NCBI WGS metagenome assembly JABAOH01 (sample SAMN14538630, study PRJNA623070) | marine sediment metagenome | biome: marine biome [ENVO:00000428]; feature: marine pelagic biome [ENVO:01000023]; material: deep marine sediment [ENVO:00002113]; isolation source: pool of 5 deep marine... | reverse complement strand
TGAAACGCAAAGCTAAGGATTGGCCCTGCAGTGTAACGACCAATTCCGGGTAAAGCCATGAGTTCTTCGACTGTGTCAGGGAGCTGTCCATTGAATTTAGTAGCAACCAATTTTGCAATCTGCTGGAGCCGCCCTGGCCGAAAATTATAGCCAAGTGGACGCCAGAGCTCTTGTAAGTCTTTAGCTCGGGCAACAGCAAGTGTTTCGAAATCGGGATACATTTTGAGGAATTCATGGTATTTTGGAATCACTCGGTCCACTTGGGTTTGATGAAGCATAATTTCTGACACAAGAATCTTATAGGGATCACGGGTGTGTCGCCAAGGAAGATCGCGACCATATTTCTGATACCAGCGAAGAATATATTTTTGAAAACTTCGAATCCGCGAAGGGGTAGCGAAAGGAAGAGCGCCGATTTGGATGTCCTGGTTGTTTTGTTGTTGAACTTTCACAAAGTTTTGGCGGTGGTGAAATAATAAAAAATCATTGGAAAGCTGAATCCTATTGAGTCTTTATGTCAACAAGCATAGCTTTTTCAATTGGATGTAGACATGGCTGCTCATGGTTATACCAGTAGAAAATGATGGCCGAAGCTCTGCATCTATCGTGCTCCGTCGTTACATANNTCTGGCAATTTGGGAGCTTCTATCTATTCGCAGGGATTGGTGAAACTGCTTTTTTCCTAATCGGTTTGATTGGAGGACTACCTGTTCTTATTGGCCTAACAGGTGTGTACTTATGGGGGTCGTTGTCTGACCGGTGGCACCGTCGACTTCCCTTTATAATAGCGGGATTCCTTGCTCAAGCCATCAGTTTCTTTTTGTATATTCTAATCCAAGATAGTCTAACATTCCTCATTGTTACTTGTGCCGCATATCTCTTCTCGGTTGCAGCGGTACCAATGGCCAACGCATATCTCACAGAAGCCCGTACTTTCAAGGGAGAAGCTGTGGGACTCCTTCTGGCTACCAGCAGTATTGGTTGGGCTATTGGAGCATTTACCGGCGGATTCTTATTTTCTTTCATTGGAATGACAGGTTTATTCTTCCTCGGATGTTTCGCGTTTCTTGCAGGAGCTCTGATTATCCTCATCTTTGTTCGAGAAATCCCCAATTCATCCGAGCAAATTGGGCCTACGAAAAATCAACGAAAATCAACTCCCTCATCGAAACCCTGGTGGAAACCCCACCTTTGGATTTTATTGATACTCGCAGTAGCCATAGCAATTGGTAGTATTGGGGTTAATGCTTTCGCTTATTTTTTTGGAGTCTATTTAGTGTCAGAAATTGGTGGAACACCCTTGATGATAGGAGTAGCCAATGGCTTTGCAGCATTTTTCGGATTAGGGGTGACTCTTGCCGCAGGATTTAGCAGTGATCGGATAGGACGCAAACCTATTATCCTGCTTGGATTTGTCGGGTATACCCTATTCATGTTGGTGTATCTGTTCATAGTTAATCCGTTGGTTGCGATGCTTCTGTGGTTTATTCCACTTTACCCCTTATTATCTACTGCAAGCTATGCAGCCGCAGCAGATCTGAGTAAGATTGAGCAAAGGGCGCGAGCTATGTCGACGATTGCAACAGCAAATTCTCTGGGAATGGCTATCGGACCAATTATTGGCGGCGCATTAGTCCAATTTTTATTCCTAACATTTAGAGGTAACATGCTCTTTGCGATGATTATGAATACTATTGCCTTTTTCGTCGTCGTACTTCTCGTTCCGGAGACCCTTCGACAAAGAAAGATAAAAGATGAAACATAAGATTGGCAACTATGCGCCTTGAGTATCTTCATAAGATGCAGGGACTTTTTTCTTACGCCCTGCTCCGATGAAGTTCCCCACTAGAATCATTATGATACTGGCAAAGCCAATTCCTAGCCCTAAGAAATAGGCTAGAATAACTTCAATGGGCTGACTGAATAAACCCGCACCAAAGGCTATCAGAACCTGATTAACAATATAATAGAAAGCAGTAAAGGTCGCGAGCGAGACGATAATTCGACCAATCGTAGCAAAGATACCAGAACCTGCAGCATACCAAATAATAGCCCCAACAATGACGAAGACACCACCAAGGCTGGTAATAATCACAAGGGCATGCGCAATCTGAGTTCCTAAGGGTGAACCTAGAATTGAATCAAGAAACGCTGAAAGTAGAACAGCTAAGGAAGCATCAAGAGCAAGATCCAGCCCTGAATAAAGGAGAAGTCCACCACCGATTATCAGTAAAAGAAAGCCAAACAAACCCATAACATTCAACATCCATAAATATGGTAACTATTCTCCCAAGGATAGCACCCTTATAGTTTACGCCTTCTCTCTTGAAAGATAGTAAATTTCTCTACTTCCTCAATTTGGAAATTAGACTAATTTTTTATCACCGGAGGAAGCTGATAGAAATTAGAAGAATGGAAAATTAATAATTTGGTGAGTGCCAATGGACAGTACACTCGTGGGAACCATTGAAAAGTTTGCCTACAATGCTATTCGCCTTGGTAAACGTGGTGCGCATTCTTATGAACACACACTGCGAGTACGTCAATTATGTTTGCTAATAGGAGAAAAAGAAAAAGCGGATTTGGAAATACTTGAAGCAGCAGCCCTACTTCATGATATTGGGCGCCCTGAAGAAGAGGTGACAAGAGAATCCCATGCTAAGGTCGGCGCCAATATGGCTGTGGCGTTTTTAGCTACGACCTCCTTTCCTAGTGAGAAATTACCAGTTGTAGCTAGTGCAATTCGGACACACCGATATAGTGAGAATGAGATGCCAGAATCGTTAGAAGGTGAAATCCTAAGTGACGCCGATAAACTTGATGCCATTGGAGCATTGGGACTAGCTCGAACTATCGCAGAAAGTCTTGTCCAACAACGGGGACTCCAAGGAACGATTGAACACATAAAACAAAAGTTGTTGAATCTCTGTGACCGAATGCTGACGAATACGGGAAAACAACTCGCAAAACCTAGACACCAGTTACTTGTTAAATTCATGACAACTTTGGCTTCAGAGTTCACAGCCATCGGTGAACCGCTGCCCATAGAGCTTCGTCCCTTCGTACAAAAACAAAACAAATAATTCTACAGACTGCTATGGACATTCAAAGTATTGTCTACAAAACTTTCAAGTGAGTTTTTGTTATGTCTTCAAAGACTCATAATCAAGGTCACAAGGGGCAATCCTATCTAATCTCTCCACAACTTGGAGCTATCTATGGTATTCGTGGTCCCAAGACGATGTATCGTTTTGGCTCTGAATTATAATTTAGTTTAAAATGCTGTTAAGGCACAAGTCTTTTCTTCTTCCTCAATGCTTAGCAAGTGTAATCAATCGAAAAATGAGGGGTGTATTTTTATTACCGAAAAGAAGGAGCAAAAAGACCGCCATCCTATTGTTGAATTTATTCTTTCATCACGGTTTGCTGGATTGTGTGGAATAATTGGACCATTTACCGCTTTGATTGGAATAGTCTTGGCAATTTATTTATCGCCATGGTTCAATTGGTTCACTGATGCACTCAGTGACTTAGGACACCCCAGTAATTCTGCGGCCCCCATTTTCAACACCAGCTTGATACTCGCGGGGCTTTTCGTATTAATTCTAACCTTTTGGTTGATCCGTCACCAAGTGTTTGAAGGCTCAGTTATTGGAGTAATTGCAGCGATTCTTTTGACAATTGCCCAGTTTTTCCTCATCGGTATTGGGGTCTTTCATGAAGGATTTGGATATACCCATTTTGTGGTTTCAGTAGGGTTCTTCCTTACGCTTTTGTTAGCCGGAATAATCTACGGGATTCGTTTAATGCAAGAGAAACACCTTCGCTTAATTGGTGCTATGGCATTTATCCTAGCATTGATTAGTGCACTAATCTGGGTAGCATACTACCTGAATTTCCTACCTTTCACGGGTGTTGCAATACCCGAAATTATCTCCGCAGTGACTGCGATTATCTGGGTCTATCCCCTCTGTATCCTGTTGATCTTACAGAAACAAATGTAAGTCTAATTCTATGTTGGCGGAATAAAGTGAACAATTGACTCGATTGATCGTCGAGGGCGATAAGGAGGGAACTCATCCGGATAACCAACCGGTATAATTGCCGCTGGTTGTACACCTTCTGGANNTGGTCATTAAATGCCCCAACCCAACAAGCCCTAAGTCCCAAGGCATTCACAACCAATAACAAGTTTTGAGTCATTGCTGCTGTATCTTGAATAGAATAGAAGTTGCGTCCACGATCTTTTTACCTTGCACCCGATTCTTCCGGAATGCGGCATACTACAAAAACCACTGAAGCCTCTGTGATGAATTCTTGGTTATAAGCACCAGAGGCCAAGTTCTTTTTAACAGTCTCATCACGAACAACATAGATCCGCCATGGCTGTCTATTACCGGCACTTGGGCTTGCGATCATTGCATTAAGTAGCGTTTTAACCTGATCTTTTGATACTTCTTGATTTGTAAATGCACGAATTGACTTCCTAGTTTTTATTTTTTCAAGAGCATCCATTTTTTCAATTCATCATTCTTAGATGTGTTTTGCCAGTTCTTGCAAATTACTCATTAGGATTTGTTGATATTTTGAATAGTTTTGAGCATAAACTTCATTGTTATCAGGATTGGGAATATGAGTTTGTTGTTGATGTACCATCTCCTTAATTGCTTTCTCAACAGTGGGAAAAATATTAAGCCCTACTGCTGATAGAATCGCAGCACCTAAAGCAGTTCCTTCATCAACACCTGTGTAAATCCCTGGTCTCCCACTTATATCACTTTNNATTATCTATTGCAACACCTATTGATGACATCGTATCAATGAAAAACCGGGTAATATAGGCTACGCCTTCTAGAATGGCTCGGGCAATGTGTGCACGTGTGTGTTGAAATCCCAGCCCATGGATCTGCCCAATTCCAAAGATGAAAAATGGAAAGAGAACGATTCCATCACATCCGGGGGGAGCTTGTGCGGCTTCTGCGACGATGTATTTGTAGGGATCCGTTCCGAGGCGTTCGGCAACGGCACATTCAACGTGTCCAAATTCATCACGGAACCAACGAAGAATTGTTCCAGTGCCTGGAACAACACCTTCTAAGACATACTGTTTTGGTATAACATGTGGATGGATGAAAAGAATGCCCATAGGATCTTGCATGATTTCATCGACGGGTGTTACTAAGAAGGAGCCAGAACCTGTTGTGAGCTTTGCTTCTCCTTTGTTTAGTACACCTAATCCGATTGTCGAACACTGTTGATCTCCTCCACCAACCACAACTGGTATTCCAGAAGGTACTCCAGTTTGCTTGGAAGCTTCTCTAGAGATTTCGCCAACGATTGACCCAGAGTGAACCAAGTCAGGCCAAATTGAAGTAGGTAGTTCCAATTCGTCGCCTAGCTTTTTGTCAAGTGTAAAGGTTTCGAGGTTTAAAATTCCGAATCTATGATTGGTTAAATCAGAAGAGAGATTTCCTGTTAGGCGTTGATATAAGAATGCGTCAGGTGTGGCGAATTTGTGCACCTGATTGTAGATTTTGGGTTGCATATCCCTAAACCATAATGCACGTCGAACACTTGTTCGGTGTTTCACAATCGCTTCGAACTGTTCGGCTGATGGGGAAATCCGTACATCCATCCAGGTAACTGCCCGAGTGAGGGGGTTATTATTCTTATCTAGGGGTACGAGTGTGGCTCGTTGAGTAACAACTGAGACCGCAGCGATTTTCTTGAGATCAATTTGTTTGTGTTTGAGTGCTTCTTGCATAGACTCCCGTGTGGTTCGCCACCAATCCTCGGCATCTTGTTCAGCTTGCTCGGGTTCCTCAGTTATCGTGGGAAATTCACGGTACGCTTTGACTATTTCCTGACCTTGAAGATTAAATAGTACACAACGGCTTCCTGTTGTGCCAAGGTCAACAACTGCAATAAGTTGGTCTTGTTGTTTCGTCATTGATGAATCTCCTAATAAGAAAGTCATTTGGTCTTGGCTAGATGTACCCAAAAAGCCTTACTTTCAAGCGTATCTAGGTTCTTTTACGAAGCTGTCGACGAATTACAATTCCTATAATGACCACAATGATAAAAATGAGGAGAATACTAATTGAGACAAGCCCAATGAATAGCGAGGCGGATATTGAATAAGAAACTGAATCCGAGTAGATTACATGTCCTGCGAAGTCTTGACCATAAACGTGGAGTTCCATAATTCCACCAAGTAATGGGGCAGGAACCATGGCGTCATATCGATTTCCTCCTTGATGTATTAATGGGATTCCAATCCAATTGAAATTATTAGCAGGATCGTAACGATACTCAAGCAAAAGAATTTCAAATCCACTTAGACTCGAATCGATATATACAGAAACAAGTGTGGATATCACGCTTGAAACTACACTAGGAACAACAATCACTGGATCACCGGGCTCATCTAAAAGCACATCAACCATCGCAAAGATTGCATCTTTGACCCGAACACAGAATGAGAGTACTTCATTAGCACTGGGGTTGAAATAGTCCCAAATGCTATGTCCCCAAGCAGATTCATTGCCATAGGTTTCCAATCCCACTGCGGGGATTCCGTACTCACCATACATCCAATCCATCCATGACCCAAATATGGGATATAATTGGATGGCAGTCAACCATTCATAACCTGAAGCGGCTTCAACAGCGGCTCCTAGATTTGCGAAGAAGGGTTCATGGTGACTTGGTTCGTCAGTGTGACCCCATGGTGTTGCTAACACCTCAATCCCACTATGCAAAGATAGTGCAAATACAAGATTCTCAGAATATTGTACTGTGAAATTTCGCATTGCTTGAGTTTCAGGTTCACTGAAAGGCGCTTGTCCATGATAGATCTCTGCACGGGGCTCATCGACGCCATATGCAAAGGCGATGGGATAGTTACGATTCAGGTCGACCCCTCCAGGCTTATCCTCACCAGTATTGCCATCTCCATCTAAATCTATCCCTTCAAAGGTGTAATACCATTCCTCTTCTGTCTCATAGAAGTCAACAACATAGTCTCCGTTAACGTCTTGTATCTCCCATTCGTCTGCAAGACCGTCACCATCATCGTCGACAGGACGTAGGTTTCTTCGTTGCCAAGGATTGATGTGGAGTATTTCTAATGTATCTGGGTTTAAGGTTGGGATTAGATAGAATACAAAAGTGCTAAGAATCTGTTGCACTGCTGGTTGACTGGAATTTACAAGAATATAATCTAAAAAATAGAGAGCATTTTCAACTGTGATGGCTTCACGACCATGGTGGTGTGCAACAATAAGAAATCCCCGTCGATGCGAGTAATCTCCAGGAGCAGTAATTTGAATACAGGGAATTGGTAATCCATGATAACTGACTCCAATATTGAATACATCAAGGAACTCAGGGAATTCTGTTACCCGATCATCAATATGAGCAAGGATCTCGGAGTAATTATGGAATGGTCCTAAAGTTGGTCCCCAGTGCAGAACGTCATCCCCTTGAAGAGGACCAGTTGCATTGGCATACTCATCCCAAATCCATGAGACGTTTCCAGCATTCTTGATAGAGAAAGTGCTGAGGGTTGGTTGTGATAATTCGTTTTCCTTTATAACAAGATTTGCAGACAAATCTGATGGCAATAGGGGAATTGAAGGTAGCATAGGAATTGATACTATTAGAAAACAACAGATTATTGCGAGGACAGCTATCCGAGGGATCATTCCCATTTCATCAACTCTCGCAAAGCATAGGGTAAACCGTCAAAAAGACTTACGATTCCAGCAATTTTTTGTCTGGGAGACTAAAAAAAGGTAACTTAGAGTAATTTGTATTTCTCAACTTCACTGCTAGTGATATGTTTCAAAATGTGGTTCTTGTGGGCCATTATAAACCGGCAAGAAGAGTCGCCCATGGCCTGACAGGTTATCTCGCGAACCTGCAAGGGAATTCCAAAACTTTCCTCGCACCAACCAGCTGAATAGCCTGCGTTAAAATAGCAACGCGGAGAATGGGTATGTTCATTTTTCTTAACAGAGGCTTCAACTTCAAAAGAATTTAAATTCTCAAAGACGAGGAGATAATTTTCATCGGGAATTGGTTTGCTAATTGGGAAAATGTTCACATGGGCAAATCCACGAAAACTGAATTGAATTGGTCCTGCAGATAGCATCTCAACAGGGTCTTGTACATTCATCCGTTGTTGATAATCACGAGCATCTAATTGCCCAAAATACTTTGCAACCTCATAGATAATCAAATCAGCTAGCTCCTCACTACCTGACAAAGCAATCCGTTCACGCATTACGGTGACAAATTCTGCTGGAAGAGCTATGTAACGCTGATTGCCGATAAGATATTTACCTTCTTTGGGAAGACGACGAGATGTATCAAAATATTTGGTAACGAAATCCTCAGCTTTTATGAATTTGTCTATCATGTTCTTAGGAACCGTTACTGATTCCGGTTCCTTCTTAAGACTCGATGCTCGCAATTTCGGCACGCCTACCCAGCAAATAAATCAAGACGCTTTCAATTCTTAAGATTTTATCAAACCAAAAAAAAGAGGGGGCATTATTGCGAAAAAAACAAATTATATGCAGTGAATTTGATATTATCTCAAGGCAAATACAAAAGATTCGGAAGCCTAGTATTTTGATTATTGACTTATTCTTTTACAATAAGACGATCTAGAGCTCCTGAAGCGTTCAATTTCTCAATAGCAGAATTATATTGCTCATCATTATTGATCATTCTGTTACAAGCTTCTTCTCGCATATGTGTGCCAGGCTTCACTTTGACTAAAACTTTATTGTCTGGGAATTCATCCTCTACTGCTTTTCTTATTACAATACCAATCACAGCACCCATTGGACATTGAGGAACGGTTGGTGAAAATTGGATATGAATTTCGTCACCTGTGATAGTTACATCTTCTTCTTTCACTAAACCCATCTCAATGACGCTAACAGGGTGTTCTGGATCAAGTACACGTCGGAGGATATTAATTACATCTTCAGGTTCCATAGTAATCAGCTCCTTGGAGGATCATTGTTCCGAAGGTGAGCTAGCCTAAAAACGCTGTGGTTTATTATATCGAGAAGAACTGCGTAGGCTTCAGGAACAGAAGGACATTTTTTGTAGAGGCAGCAAACCTTATCTAGGTTCGATAGCTCAACTAGAGCTAGAAGGGCTCCCTAGAGTATGGTGAAAAAAATGATGCAAGAAGCTCCAGATAAAGCCCAACGCTCAGAAGAGCTCAAACGCCAAATCGAAGCATTAACTACTTCACTTGTCGATGCCTTCGATGTTCTTGTTCGAGATCTTCAGCGCAGCCTCATGATGATTGCTGATCGTGTAGAACAGCGTATGGAACAGATTGGTTTTGGACGCTTAAGTGGACCAATTGTCAATGATGTTCGGGAAGGCGTTACCTCAGAATCGAAACGATTTAGCGAACAGGCTCGGGCAAAGATTCAAGAAATTACACAGGCAAAAGCAGGGTTGTCAGGAGCTGCTAATGAATTAAGTGCTTTGGCTTCGATGACTGAGTCTGAGCGTGAGGAACTTCGAAAACGTCTACAAGATGAGATTGCGGCGTCTCAAAAAACTCGTGAAGAACTGGAGAAAGAGTTGGCGGATGCCCGCGTGAAGATTGCAGATTTAGAGAAGCAAATGCAATCAAGATCAACAAGAGATGCTCGCCGAATTGACAAACTACGGGAAACGAACAAGCAGTTATCAGAGTCTCTCAAACAAGCGGAAGCAGAACTACTCAAAGTTCAAGAAGAAAGTAAAAAAGCAGTTATTGAACGGAATGCCGCAGTGAAGCAAGTTGATGAAGTAAACGCGAAGCTAGCTGCTGCAACAGCAGCTGCTGCAACAGCTACGGCAGCCGCATCTGCTTCAAAGAAGAAACTTGAGGATCAAGTAAAATCGATAACAACCGAGCTTCAGCAAGCCCGTGAAGCTGAATTAGCAGTAAAAAGGGAAGCAACATCATTATCCTCGAATCTGGAAGAAGTGAAAACCAATTTGCAGCAGATGGAATCTGAAAGGAATGC
>JABAOH010167451.1_pt1 | contig 10047 bp, 11 predicted proteins | sample 7062181 | NCBI WGS metagenome assembly JABAOH01 (sample SAMN14538630, study PRJNA623070) | marine sediment metagenome | biome: marine biome [ENVO:00000428]; feature: marine pelagic biome [ENVO:01000023]; material: deep marine sediment [ENVO:00002113]; isolation source: pool of 5 deep marine... | reverse complement strand
GGCTGGGCGACCACCCGCCGGTTCGTGGAGGAGGGGGCGTCGGTGGTGGCGGCCGACATCGACACGGCGCGGGGCGCGGCGATGGTCGACGACGTCGGTGCCGATCACGTGACCTTCGTCGAATGCGACGTCGCCTCCCCCGGGCAGGTGCGGGCTGCCGTCGAGCGGTGCGTGACCGATCACGGGCGCATCGACGTGCTGTTCAACAACGCCGCCACCTCGACCGGCGGCTACGTGGCCGACCTCGACCTCGACGGGTGGGACCACAGCCTCCGGGTGATGTTGACCGGGCCGCTGCACGGGATGCAGGCCGCCCTGCCCCACATGGTGGCGCAGGGGAGCGGGTCGNNTGGTGGCGCAGGGGGGCGGGTCGATCATCAGCACGTCGTCGGTGTACGGCCAGGTGGCGAGCCCCGGCAACGCGCCCTACTGCTCGGCCAAGGCCGCCCTCATCAACCTGACCCGCACCACCGCGGTCGAGTACGGCCGCAAGGGCATCCGCTGCAACGCCATCTGTCCGGGCGTGGTCGAGACGCCCATGTTCGAGCAGGTGCTGGGCATCGGCCTCGTCAGCCGGGAGGAGATCGCGGACATGCACGCCATCGGGCGGACGATCCGGCCCGAGGAGGTCGCCGACCTGGCGCTGTTCCTGGCGTCGGACGAGTCGAGCGCCATCACCGCCCAGGCCATCACCATCGACGGCGGACTGTTGGCCGACGTCAATCTCACCGGCGTTCCGCCGGTGGCGTGAGAGACTGGGCCACATGGACACCCACGCCTCGACCGACGAGATCATCCACCTCACCCGGGAGCAGCTGGAGGCCGGCCTCGACGACATCCGTCGGTCGCCGGCCGACGGGGGACGGCTGGAGATGATCGTCCAGCGCCCGGCCGAGGACGCGAGGGTCGTGCTCGAGGAGGGGGAGCTCGACCTCGAGGAGGGCCTCGCCGGCGACAACTGGAAGCAGCGGGGCTCGAGCATGACCGACGACGGTGGCGCGCACCCCGACATGCAGCTCAACATGATGAACTCCCGGGTGCTGGCCCTCGTGGCGCAGCAGCCCGAGCGGATGCCGCTGGCGGGTGACCAGCTCATCGTCGACCTCGACCTCAGCGAGGCGAACCTGCCGGCGTGGACCAGGTTGGCGATCGGCGATGCCGTGATCGAGGTGACCGATCANNTGGCGATCGGCGATGCCGTGATCGAGGTGACCGACCAGCCCCATCGAGGGTGTGCCAAGTTCAGTCGCCGCTTCGGGGTGGAGGCCCACCGGTTCGTGAACAGCGAGGCCGGGATGGCGCTGAAGCTGCGGGGCGTGAACGCCCGGGTGGTCGTGCCCGGAACGATCCGTCAGGGTGACGTGATCCGAAAGCTCTGAGGGGTTTGGGCCACGTAGTCGGGCGGGATGAGCCTCCGTCGGCTCCCGGCTTGCGACATCGCGTGGTGGCGGAGCGGTCGTTAGGGTCCGTCGGGATGATCACCCTCGCCGACGTGAATGCCGCTCGCGAGCGAATCGCGGGGCGCCTGCACCGCACCCCGCTCATCCGGTCGCGATCGCTGACCGAGCGTCTCGGCGTCGAGACCTTCGTGAAGCTGGAGCTGTTCCAGAAGACCGGGTCGTTCAAGCCCCGAGGGGCGTTCAACGTCATGCTCTCCCTGAGTGACGAGGAGCGGGCGCGAGGAGTCGTCGGTTTCAGCGGCGGCAACTTCGCCCAGGGCATGGCCTACGCCGGCGCCCGGCTCGGCGTCGACACGCTCGTCGTGATGCCGGAGGCGACGCCGCTGCACTATGTGGCTGCCACCCGCGGCTACGGCGCGACCGTCGAGCTGGCGCCGACGATCGCCGCGGCGATGAGCGCCACCGAGGCCCACGCGGCGGCCGGCCGGACGCCGATGCACCCCTTCGACGATCCCCGCATGATGGCCGGCAACGGCACGGTCGGGCTGGAGATCCTCGAGGACGTGCCCGATGCGACGCACCTGTTCGTCTCGGTCGGCGGTGGCGGCCTGCTCACCGGCGTCGGCACCGCGGTGCTGGAGACGAACCCGGCGGTCAACGTCGTCGCCGTCGAAACGGAAGGCGCGGATGCGCTGGCTCGGTCGCTCGCCGCCGGTGAGCCCGTGACGATCGAGCCGACCTCGATCGCCAAGACGCTGGGCTCACCCTATGCCGCAGAGGCCATCATCGAGCTCGCCACGAACCGGCTGGCGGACGTCGCCGTCGTGAGCGACGAGGCCGCGGTCGAGGCGCTGCGCTTCATCGCCGAACGGCTCAAGGTGATCGTCGAGCCGGCCGCGTCGTGCACGCTGGCCGCCGCCGACACATGGCGCGACCGGTTCGGCCCCGGCGACAAGGTGGTGTTGCTGCTGTGCGGCGGCAACGTCTCGCTCAGCGACATCGCAGAGTGGGAACGGCGGTTCGCGACCGGGTGAGCGCCGAGGGGATGTTGCCGTGCCGGGGCCGGCGTCCTGCCGGCGTGCGGGCTGGTGCGGGCCGCGGACGGGCGCGGCCTATGCGCCGCAGTTCTCCTCGATCCAGCCGAAGACCACCGCGGCCTCCGGAGGGTCGAACCAGTCGTTGCTGTCGACGAGCGCCTCGAACTCGGCCGGGTCGACGTCGAAGTCGGCATCGTCGTAGAAGTCGAGGATCTCCCGGAATGAATCCGCGGTCACGCGGACCTCGGTGGAGATCTCGTCGGGAGCGACCCGCTCCGCCTCGGCGAGCAGGTCCCGTGTGCGGGCCACCAGGTCGCGGGCCTGTTCGGGGGTCGCGGTGTCCAGGTCGTCGAGCCCCTCGAGTTCGGTGTCGATCTGGCAGAACCGAGCGGGGTCGGCCGCGGCATCGTCATCGCCGCACGAGCTCGTCGCCGTTGCGATCATCACCGTCAGCACGGCAGCAGTGAGCTTGGTCATGGATTCTTCCTCTCCTCGACCCGCCGCCCTCCGCGTCGGGTCCCAACCAGACAGACGGTCGAGCGGCCCTGCCGGGTGACGCCGGCCGGATGTTCGTGACTCGGCGGGACGGGCGGAGGGGACCCGGTGTCAGCTCGAACAGCTGAGCATCGAGCAGCCGGGGCGGGTGCGGGCCCAGTCGGGACGCTTCTCGGCGAAGCGCTCGCGGCCCGGTTGTTCGTCGTAGGGATCGCGCAGGACGTCGAGCAGCTCGCCGATGAGCGCCGGGTCGCCCCTCTCGGCGTCGTCGATGGCGAGCTGGGCGAGGTAGTTCCGCAGCACGTACCGGGGGTTGACGGCGTGCATCGCCGCGGCCCGGTCCGGTCGCACCCGGGCCCGGTAACGGGCCAGCCAGGCGAGGGTGTCGGCGCGCAGGTCGCCGCTGAGCTCGTCGGGGAGGTAGTAGGCGTCGAGCAGGGGTGCGAGCACGGCGTCGTCGTCTCCGGGGTCGCCGTCGTCGACGTGGCCAGCCCCCGGAAGAACAGCGTCATGTCGGTCTCGGTCCGGGGCAGCAGCTCGAGCAGGTCGTGGATCAGCGCCGTGTCGGCGTCGGGGTCGAAGTCGTGCAGGCCCAGCTTGGCCGCCATCATCGCCGACCACCCCTCGTTGAACCGCTCGACGAAGGCCTCCATCCCGGCCTGGAGCGGCTCGACGTCGTCGATCAGCGGGTAGAGCGCGTTGGCGAGCCGTTCGAGGTTCCACTGGGTGATGTGGGGCTGCGCGCCGTACCGGTAGCGCCGGAACTGGCGGTCGGTGGTGTTGGGGGTCCAGCTCGGGTCGTAGTCCTCGAGCCAGCCGTACGGCCCGTAGTCGATGGTGAGCCCGAGGATCGACATGTTGTCGGTGTTCATCACGCCGTGGACGAAGCCGACCCGCTGCCAGTGGACGACCATGTCGGCGCTGCGCCGGGCGACCTCGGCGAACCAGTCGCCGTACACCGCCGGCCCCGGCTCGCGATCGCCGACCAGCTCCGGGAAGTGGGTGCGCAGGGTGTAGTCGGCCAGGGTGCGCAGCGTGTCGACGTCGCCCCGGGAGGCGAAGATCTCGAAGTTGCCGAACCGGATGAACGACGGCGCCACCCGGCACACCACCGCCCCGGGCTCGAGGGCGGGGCGGCCGTCGTAGAACATGTCGCGCAGCACCTTGTCGCCGGTGAGGGCCAGGCTCAGCGCCCGGGTGGTGGGGACGCCGAGATGGTGCATCGCCTCGCTGCACAGGAACTCCCGCACCGAGCTGCGGAGCACGGCGAGGCCGTCGGCGCTCCGCGAGTAGGGGGTGGGTCCCGCCCCTTTCAGCTGCAGGGTGTGGCGGCGGCGGTCGTTGACGACCTCGCCCAGCGTGATGGCCCGTCCGTCGCCGAGCTGGCCGGCCCAGTTGCCGAACTGGTGACCGCCGTAGCAGGCGGCATGGGGGTCCATGTCGGCGGTGACGGTGTTGCCGGTCATCGCCCGCACGAAGTCGCCGTCGTCGGCGACGTCGGCGGGGAGCCCGACGGCGTCGAGCATCTCGGCCGACACGGCCAGCAGCTCCGGCGCCCCGGTGGCGATCGGCTGCACCCGCGAGAAGGCCGCCCCTTCCACCTGGCGGGGCCGGTTCTCCGTCGACGGGTCGGCGGGCAGCTCCCGGGTGAAGGAGTTGTCCCACGTCAGTTCGGCGAGCGCCATCACCCCAGGCTACGGCGTGACCGCACGCTCATGAGGATCGGTGAGCCGGTCGAGCGGCGCCGGTCCCGGCGCCGGGGTCAGCTGACGACCGCCCCGAGCACCCATCCGTGGACGTCGCGGCCCGGCATGTGGGCGCCGTGCTCGTGGATGCGCGACTCGATGCGACCGTCGGCGACCAGGCCCTCGTACCGCTCGACCAGATCGCTCTCGTCGTAGTACGGCCCGTTGACGGCGATCACCAGCGCTCCACCCGGACGCACCACCCGCACGAGCTCGTCGAGGGCGGCGGGGTCGACGTGTCCGTGCCCGAAGCAGCCGACCGCGGTCACCGCGTCGTAGGAGTCGTCCCCGAAGCCGAGGGGTCCGTTGAGGTCGATCTCGTGAAGGGTGGTGTAGACGCCCGTCGCCCGGGCCCGGGCCAGCATCTCCGGGGAGAAGTCGCCGCCGTCGATGCGGGTGTACCCGGCCNNGCCTCCGTGGCCCGGACCGGCTGGGCGTAGTCGAGCGCGGTGAGCTCCTCGTCGTAGCTGGCCGCCCATCGGCGGTAGAAGTCCCGGACCGCCTCGCGTTCGCGGACGTCGTAGACCCGATCGTAGAAGCCGCCGTCGGTCGCGCCGGGTGCCATGAGGCGCACCCTACGGCCGATCCGATGGGGCCGCCCGAGGCCGGGTCGACGGTTGGTGCCGATGAACGACTCGGGGGCCGACGCTCAGCCCGGGCCGCCGATGTCGACGTGGTACGCCTCGTAGACGAGGTCGGCGCCCCGCTGTCGGTGGCGCGAGATCGACTTCAGCACTTCGACCACGGCCACGCGGATCTCGTCGACGGCGTCGGCGTCACACTCACCTTCACACTCTCGGATCAGCCCGGCGGCGGCGTCCATCTCGGTCGCGATGGTGTCGTGCTCGTCGTACATGCGGCGGATGAGGTTGGTCAGGCGAGGCGCGTCGGCCTGGAGCCGGGGCAGGAGCCCGTCGTCGTCCTCGACCTCGTCGACGTGGGCGTCGAAGGCGTAGCGCAGGCCCTGCATCGAATCGGCCACCCGCACCGTCCATCTGGGATCCGATCCGGGCCGGGCGATCAGGTCCTCGACCAGGTCGGCCGCGTCGCCGAGCGCGAGACGCCGGTTGCGGGCCTCCTCGAGCGCCGACATGTCGGCGGTCAGGTCGATGTCCGGCTCACCCTCTCCCGTGCTCACGATGCACCTCCGGGTCCACTCAAACGGTACCTGTTCCACGGCGGAAGGGTCGGAGGTCCCGGGTGCCGCCGGCAGGTGACGCGCTAGCGTCGAGCCGAGGGAGGGTGCGCCCGTGTCCGACATCGAATTCGCCGAGTGGATGAGCGAGAACGACGCGGTCATGTGGCACATGGAGCGCGACCCGATCCTGCGCTCCACGATCGTGACCGTCTGGGTGCTCGACACCGCGCCCGACCGCGAGCGGTTCGACGAGGCGCTGCACCGGGCCGTCGCCGAGCTTCCCCGACTCCGTCAGCGGGTGGTGGCCGACCGGGCCGGGGTGGCGACGCCGAAGTGGGAGGTCGACCCCGAGTTCGACCTCGACTACCACGTCCGCCGGGGCTCCCTCGGTGGCGACGGCACCCTGCGCGATCTGCTCGATCGGACGGCACCGATCGCGGGGCAGGCCTTCGACAAGGACCGTCCGCTGTGGGAACTCCACGTGCTCGACGGCATGGTCGACGGCCGGGTGGGCATGGTGATGAAGCTCCACCACGCCATCAGCGACGGGGTGGGTCTGGTGAAGATGACCGGCGCACTGATGGACCTCGAGCGGGAACCCGCGGCGCGAGCGGCGCCGCCTCCGCTGCTCCCGCCGCCCCCGGCGGGTCGCAGTGGTGACGCCCGCCAGCTGCGTGACGCGGTGCGTCACAGCGCGGAGGTCGGCCTGCGCCGGACCGTGCAGGGCATCGGCGCGGCCGGTCGGGGTGCGGCGGGATATCTCCGTGATCCGGTGGGGTCGACCCGTTCGCTCGTCGACACGACGGGCTCCGTCGCCCGCTCGTTGCGACCCGTGCGCACGCCCCTGAGTCCGATCATGGGCGGCCGCTCGATGAACGCCCACTACGACGCGCTCACCGCCGAGATCGACGCGTTGAAGGCGGCCGCCAAGCTCGCCGACGGCACCCTCAACGATGCGTACGTCGCGGCCGTCCTCGGTGGGTTGGCCCGCTACCACGACCGGCACGGGTCACCGGTCGACATGTTGCGCATGACGATGCCGATCAACGTCCGTGAGGCGGGCGACCGCGGCAGGGTGGCCGGCAACAGTTTCGCCCCGGCCCGCTTCGCGGTCCCCCTCGGCATCGTCGACCCGGTGGAGCGGATGAAGCGGGTCGGCGCGCTCGTGCGGGAACAGCGGGCCGAGCCCGCCTACGCCCGGGTGGGCCAGATCGCCACCGCGATCTACAGCCTCCGCCCGGCCGTGTTCACCCGGCTGACCGGCTCGATGCTGAAGGCGATCGACTTCGTGACGTCCAACGTGCCGGGGCCGCCGTTCCCGGTCTACGTCGCCGGGGCACGGCTCGAGCGGTCGCTCGGCTACGGACCGCTCAGCGGGTCGGGCATGAACGCCACCCTCTACGGCTACGACGGCACGGCCGAGATCGGGGTGGTCACCGACCGGGCCGCGGTCCCCGACCCCGACGTGATGACGGAGTGCCTGCAGATCGGCCTCGACGAGGTGCTGGCCCTCGCGTGACGGTCGTCGGGATCTTCTACCCGCCCGCGTTCAACCGCGACCTCGACGGGCACGTCGAGCGTCTCCGCGCCGTCGATCCCGGCGTCGAGGTGATCGTCGAGCCGTATCTCGAGTCGTCGGAGCTGCGCACCGGTCGGGGCGTGCCGCCGTGGGACCACCTCCGGGCCGAGGCGCCGGAGCTGACCGACGCGCAGCGGGCCGCGTTCGCAGCCGTCGAATGCGGCATCGCGCTCGATCTCCCCTTCGACACCCACCTGCTGGCGCCCAACCTGCGGTGGATCCAGGGCCTCGGCGCGGGGATCGCCCAGCTCGAGTCGGCGGGGTTGGCCGCGGGTGGGATCCGCCTGACCAACGCCTCCGGGGTGACGGCCACCGCCATGGCCGAGTTCGTGATGGCCCGGATCCTGGCGGAGTTCAAGCGGTTCCGGCAGCTCGACGCGGCGCAGGACGACCACCGGTGGGATTCGATATTCGGAGAGGAGCTCGAGGGGAAGACACTCGGCCTGATCGGGCTCGGTGCGATCAACGAGCGGGTCGCGGCCCGGGCCCGGGCCTTCGGGCTGCGGGTCATCGCCGCCCGCCGCAGTGGGGCACCGTCGGAGCTGGTCGACGAGGTGGTCGGGCCGGAGGGGCTGCACGATCTGCTGGGACGGAGCGACATCGTCGTGGCCGCGGTGCCGGAGTCGCCGGCCACCGACGGGCTCATGGACGCCGCCGCCTTCGGCGCGATGCGGCCCGGGTCGATGTTCGTCAACGTGGGGCGGGGGAGCCTCGTCGACGAGGACGCCTTGGTGGCGGCGCTCGGCGACGGACACCTCCGGGCCGCCGCCATCGACGTCGCCCGGGTGGAGCCGCTGCCGCCCGACTCGCCGCTGTGGGAGGCGCCGAACCTCTACATCTCGGCTCACTGCTCGACCGACCCCACCACGCTGTTCCCTCGGCTGAACGAGCTGTTCGAGGACAACCTGCGCCGCTACCTCGCCGGCGAGCCGTTGCGCAACGAGATCACCCGCTGAGCCGGTCGAACCATCCCGCGCCGAACTCGACCCGACCGGCCAGGGCGAGGGCGGCGAGGCCCGGAGGCACGCAGGTCTCGGCGTGGTCGGCCAGCCAGTCGCCGACATCGTCCGGTGTCCACCGGACCGGGACGAGTTCGTCGAACTCCCAGCGCTCCACGGCGGTCTCCCACGAGGTCAGCACGTCGGTGGCCGCCAGCGGGGTGGTGAGCAGCGCGGTGATCTCGGGCTTTCCACCGGGCAGGGCCCGGACCACGCCCGTGACCACGGTGCGGTCGAGCTGACCGGGGTCGAGGCCGAGCTCGTCCCGCAGTTCGGCGAGCAGGGACTCGCCCACCGTCTGCGGAGGGTGGGGGTGACCCGAGGGGGCGACGTGGAAGGCGCCCGGCGCCTCGTGGGTGCGGCCCGATCGGCGACCGACGAAGGTGCGGTCGTCCGCGGTCCGCACGACCCCGCTCACCCCGATGGCGTCGGCCATCACGCCGTCGCCCCGCTCCGCCCGCCATTCGGGATGGTCGACGTTCGTCAGGAGGTGCTCGGCGTAGTCGGTCGGGCTGGTGTGGAGCACCAGCCGGTCGGGCTCGGTGGTCAGCGAGTCGAGCCGGTAGAGGGGCGGGAGCGAACCGTCGGCGGTCGTGAGCAGGGGNNACGAGCGCCACCCGCCGGCCTTCGAGGTCGGCGGTCCATGCCGGCCGGGGACCGGTCGAGTGTTCGAAGTGGACGGCCGTGAGGGGGGTGTTCGTCACCGCCACCACGTCGAATCGACGACTCGGGATCATCCGTCGAACCGGCGGGTCAACGGTCCCAGTGGGCCACGAGCGCGTCGGCCACGGGCTCGGCCCCCTCGAACATCCACCAGTGGTGGAGGCCGTCGAGCACGACGGTGTCGGCGCCGAGGTTCGCGGCCATCGAGTGCATCGTGGCGACCGTGTCGGCGTAGTGGTCCTCCGTGGCGACCACGACCAGGCCGGGTGGAAGGGTGGCCGCACCCGCGACCAGACGGCGACCGAGCTCGGCCATGGCGGGCTGCGCGGCCGAGCGGTAGAGGGCCAGGATGCAGCGCCCCATGGTGGCGTCGGCCGCCTCGGCCAGCGCGGTCGCCGTGCCGGCCGGGACCCCGAGGCCGACGAACAGCTCCACCCGGTCGCTCAGCGGTGGCTCGAGCATCGCCGCCAGCGCCTGCTCGCCGACCTCCGGGGTCTGCCACAGCTGCGCCATGTCGTGCCACTCGTAGTCGGGGGCGACGAGCCCGACGCAGTCGGCGGCCCAGGTGCGGACCAGATCGGGTCGCTCGGCCAGGACCCCGAAGACGTGACACGCCCCCCAGTCGTGGCCGACGAGGTCGACGTCGCCGCCGAGACCTTCGAGCTCGCCGATCAGCCACTGCCNNAAGCCGGGCGGTGACAGCAGCACGACGTCGTCGACGCCCCGGTCGGCGAGGGCGGCGACGAGAGCCGACCAGATGGCGGAGGTCTCGGGGTTGCCGTGGACGAAGGCGCGGGTCATCGAGTTGCAGTATTGCCGCCGGCCCACTACTCCGGACACCGGAGAGCGCGCGCCGATTCGACCAACGGGGGACCGCGATGCCGATCGCCATTTCCGACGACCACCTGATGCTCGGTGGGACCGCCGCCGACCTGCTGGAGAGCCGTGACGCCCGGGGGGCCGCCCGGGCCCTGCTCGAGGCGCCCGAGGAG
>JABAOH010150092.1_pt1 | contig 10047 bp, 11 predicted proteins | sample 7062181 | NCBI WGS metagenome assembly JABAOH01 (sample SAMN14538630, study PRJNA623070) | marine sediment metagenome | biome: marine biome [ENVO:00000428]; feature: marine pelagic biome [ENVO:01000023]; material: deep marine sediment [ENVO:00002113]; isolation source: pool of 5 deep marine... | reverse complement strand
GCGCGGCAGCGACGCGATATCCTCGCGGTGGATTTCGACGAGCACGAGCTTGTCCTCGGCGGCTCTGTTGACCTCGGCGTGCACGGCCTTGACCAGCGAGCTCTTGCCGCTGCCCCGCGCGCCCCAGAGCAGTGCGTTGTTGGCCGGCAGCCCCTCGGCGAAGCGCCGCGTATTGTCCAGCAGCTGGTCAGCCTGGTGGTCGATTCCTTTAAGCAGGCCAAGCGCCACCCTGTTCACCGTGGCCACGGGCTCCAGGCTCTCGACATCGGCCCGCCACACGAAGGCGTCGGCTCCGTCCAGGCTGCTCGCCGAACGAGTCGCCGGTGCCAGGCGTTCCAGCGCGTCGGCGATCCTGCGCAGCGTCTCGTTGTCCTCCATTCTCGCGCCCTTCCGTGCGCTGTTGCGAAGCCGCGCCGCCATGCCTATGTGCATGGAGGCGGCGGATGCATAGCACAAGGAGGCCGCCGGTCAAACATATGAGCGCCGGCGGCATTGACTCCCGTTTGCATTCGCCGCGCGGCCCGTTATAGTCCGCCGGTTCGCGGACTGGGGCGATCGCAGCAGGCCGCGCCAACCACGCCGGTGACGTTCTACGAGGGAGTTCTGTATGTTCATTTCGACCGCCTGGGCACAGGGCGCGGAAGGCGGCGGCGATGCGTTCCTGTCGCTGATGCCGATCGTTCTGATATTCGCGGTGTTCTATTTCCTGATCATCCGCCCGCAACAGAAGAAGCACAAACAGCACCGCGAGGCAGTCGCAGCGGTCCGGCGCGGCGACCGGGTGACGACCGGCGGTGGCATCATCGGCACGGTCGTCCGCGTCGAGGAGGGCAGCGACGAGATCATCGTCGAGATCGCCGAGGGCATCCGGGTTCGGGTGAAGAAATACACGTTGACGGATATCCACGCCAAGGGCGTCCCGGCCAACGATCCGGGCAAGAAATAACCAGGGGGAGGGCGCACGACGATGCTGCAGTTTCCGACCTGGAGAAAGGTGCTTGTTCTGGTCGTCTGCGCTCTCGGCATCCTCTACGCGGCGCCCAACTTCATGGCGCGTGAGACGGCGGGGTGGATCCAGTCCTGGATGCCCGAGGGCGGACCCGGCAAGCAGGTCAGCCTGGGGCTCGACCTGCAGGGCGGGGCGTACCTGCTGCTTGAGGTCAAGGCGGAAGGCGTGGTCGCTGAGCGGCTTGAGGCGAACATCGATGCGGTACGCAGCGCGCTGCGGGATGCCCGCGTGCGCTATCGCCCCGCGCCGCACATCCAGGGCAAGGACATCGTCTTCAAGATCCTCGAGCTGGAACGGCTGGCCGAGGTCGAATCGCTGATGCGCAGCGTCGATCCCGACATGGTCGTCGAGGCTGCGGAGGACGGCACATTCCGGATGCGCTTTACCGAGCAGGCTGCGCTTGAGATCCAGCGACGTGCCGTCGAGCAGTCGATCGAGGTCGTCCGCCGCCGCATCGACCAGACCGGCACCCGCGAGCCGTTGATCCAGCGCCAGGGCGCGGAGCGCATCCTGGTGCAGCTGCCCGGCGTCGAGGACCCGGAGCGCATCAAGGAAATCCTGCAGAAGACGGCCAAACTGACGTTCCGCTTCGTCAGCGACAAAATGTCGGTCGAGGAGGCGCGCCAACGCGGCGTGCCGCCGGGTTACGAAATCGTCCCCAGCGACGATGACTTCCAGCGCGAATATCTCCTCGAACGGCGGGTCATCGTCAGCGGCGGCAATCTCGTCGACGCGCAGCCGAGCTTCGACGAGAACAACCTGCCGGCCGTCAGCTTCCGGTTCGACGCCGTCGGCGGCCAGAAATTCGGCAAGGCGACGCAGGACAATGTCGGCCGTCTGTTCGCCATCGTGCTCGACGGCAAGGTGATCAGCGCACCGCGCATCCGCACCGCGATCCTCGGCGGCAGCGGCATCATCACCGGCAATTTCACCACCCAGTCGGCCGGCGACCTCGCGCTGCTGCTGCGTGCCGGTGCCCTGCCGGCCGATCTGGTGATCATCGAGGAGCGGACGGTTGGCCCGGGCCTCGGCCGCGACTCGATCGAGGCCGGTAAAGTCGCCAGCATTGTCGGCCTCGCCGCCGTGGTGGTCTTCATGGTGCTCGCCTACGGACTGTTCGGCGCCCTTGCCGACATTGCCCTGGCCTTCAACATCATTCTGATCCTGGCCGCCCTGTCGGCGCTGCAGGCGACGCTCACCCTGCCTGGCATCGCGGGAATCGTGCTGACCATCGGTATGGCGGTCGATGCCAACGTGCTGATTTTCGAACGCATTCGCGAAGAGGTGAGGGCTGGTCGTTCGCCGATGAACGCCGTCGATGCCGGCTACAAGCGGGCGCTGACGACCATCATCGACGCCAACTTGACCACCCTGATCGCGGCCTCGCTGTTGTTCATGTTCGGCTCCGGCCCGGTCAAGGGATTCGCGGTCACGCTGATGATCGGCATCGTGACCTCGATGTTCACCGCGATCATGCTGACGCGCCTGATGGTGGCGACTTGGCTGCAGCAGCGGCGGCCCGCTGCGCTGCCGATCTGACGGGAGGGCGGATACCGTGAAGAAACTGACGATCGTTCCGGCGGACACGGCCATCGATTTCATGGGTAAGCGGCTGTTCGCCTTCGCCTTTTCCGCCGTGCTGGTGTTGGCCTCGGCGGGGCTGTTCGCCGGGCAGGGGCTGAATCTGGGCATCGACTTCCTCGGCGGTATCCTGATCGAGGTGAAGGTCAAATGTCCGGCGCAGCCCATCGGTGCGACTGGCGATGCGGAATCCGAATGCCGTGCGGATGTCGGCGCGATGCGCGCAACGCTCGGTCAACTCGGCCTGGGCGATGTCAGCTTGCAGGAGTTCGGCGCGCCCGACGTGGTGCTCATCCGCATCCAGCGGCAGCCGGGCGGCGACGAGGCGCAACAGGCCGCGGTCACTGCGATCAAGGAGGCCCTGGGAGACACGGTGGAGGAGTACCGCCGCACAGAGACGGTGGGGCCCACGGTCGGCGAGGAGCTTAAGGAGGCAGCGATCATCGCTGTTCTGGCGGCGATCGGCGCGATTCTGGTCTACATCTGGTTCCGCTTCGAATGGCAGTTCGGTGTGGCCGCGGTGGTCGCGCTGCTGCACGATGTGATCAGCACCATCGGGCTGTTCTCCCTGCTCAAGCTGGATTTCAACCTGGCGACCGTCGCCGCGATCCTGACCATCGCCGGCTACTCGATCAACGACACCGTCGTGGTGTTCGACCGGGTGCGCGAGAATCTGCGGAAATACAAGAAGATGGTGCTGCCGGACCTGTTCAACCTCTCGGTCAACGGCACCCTGTCGCGCACCGTCATGACCAGCCTGACGACTTTGCTGGCGCTGGGCGCGCTCTACGTGCTCGGCGGCGAGGTGATCCGCGGCTTCAGCGTGGCCCTGATCTGGGGCGTGATGATCGGCACCTATTCCTCGATTGCACTCGCCGTACCAATACTCCTCTATCTCAAGGTCTATCGCGGTGCCGCCGAGGACCAGGCCGCACCGGCGGGCGTCGAAGCTGAGGGCTGATCGCGGAGCTGGGAGATGGCCGTGGACATCACCCCGATGGTGCCGCAGGGAAGCCAGGTCATCCATGGCTACGGGCCGGGCATGTTCCGCATTGCCGGCATCGTCCACCGGGGTTCCGTGCTCGTCTTCCCGGACCGCACCGTGTCGTGGGACGCCGTTGCGGTCGAGACCCTGACGATCGAGGATTTCCGACAGATCACAGCGTCCGAGGAGGCGCTGGACATCCTGCTGCTTGGTTGTGGTGAGCGCATGCGGCTGCCGCCCGAGGCGCTGCGCGCCGAACTGCGCGGCCAAGGAATCTCGGTCGATCCGATGGATACCGGCGCTGCCTGCCGGACTTTCAACGTGCTGCTCGCCGAAGGGCGCAGGGTGGCGGCGGCGCTGATCGCCCTTTAGGTGGTGATGGCAGACGCGTCGTATTGCGCGGATCTGCTCCGCCGCGACGACTCCGACCGTTTTCTGACCGCTTTGTTCGCGCCGGTCGCGCGCCGCGACGACCTGTTCGCGTTATACGCGTTCAACGCCGAGGTCGCGCGCAGCCGCGAGGCGGTGTCGGAGCCGATGCTCGGGCTAATCCGCCTGCAGTGGTGGCGCGACGCGATCGCCGAATGCTATGCCGGCCGGCCGCGCCGCCATCAGGTGGTCGAGCCGCTGGCGGCGGTGATCGATTCCCACGGCTTGCCGAGGCGGTTGTTCGACCGACTGCTTGACTCCCGGGAGATGGATTTCTCGGACGCGCCATTCGAGACGATGGATCAGCTCGTTTCCTATGCCGAGGCTAGCTCGGGCGGCCTGACGCAGCTGGCGTTGCTGGTTCTTGGCGCGAGAGACGAGTCGGCACAGGCGGCGGGCGCCCTGGTCGGCACTGCCTGGGCCCTCACCGGGCTGATGCGTGCGTTGCCCCACCAGCTCCGCCAGAACCGCTGCGTTCTGCCGCGTGAGGTGATGGCCCGCCATCGAGTTGAGGAGCGCGCCCTGCGCGAACTGAAACCATCCGACTCGATTTGCAGGGCAGTTGAGGAAATATGCGTAACAGCATTGAAAAAACTTGATGAATCCAGAAATATTATGCCAAGTCGAAGGGGGGGCGGCCTTCCCGCACTGCTGCCTGGCACGCTGGCGCGGGCCTATCTCGCACGGTTTGCGCGGCTCGGCTACGATCCATTCGATACCCGAAACGCGACGCCGTTGTCCCTGAGATCCTGGCGCCTCATGCTGCGCACCCTTACGGGCCGGTACTGAAGCCGCCGGAGTACTGGTTCGTAGAGCCCACCGCGCCGGAGCGATAAGCGATTCGTTAACACAACGGGAGGCAGTATGGAGCAACGAAAAACCCCCTCGCTGATCCCTCGGAGGTGCGGGCAGATGATGGAACGGGATGCTTCGGAGAAACTCGCCGGGCTGATGCAGAACATCGGCGCGCAACTCGAATCCGCTGCCGACATCATCCGCGACAGTGGCGACAAGGAAGAGCACAAGACGTATCTCGCGACGATCGAATTCGTGCTGGGCTATTTGAAGCAGGACGTGATGCAGCCGATCTTCACGGATTACCCGGATCTCGCTCCCGACGACTGGGAGCACGGCTGACCCGGGCTATTCGGCAGCAACGCGAGCGCCACCCCGCCAGGCTTCGAGATCGGCGAGCGCACGCTCGCTCATCGCTTTCTTGCGGTCGCGGCCCTTGATACGGCGCCTGCCTGCTGGCGGGTCGATAGGCGGGAACAAGCCGAAATTGACGTTCATCGGCTGGAAGGTTTCGGCCGCCGCACCGCCGGTGATGTGCGCAAGCAGCGCACCGAGCGCGGTCGTGGACGGCGGCGGGGCGACCGCACCGCCCAGTCGTTCCGACGCCGCGAAGCGACCGGCGACGAGGCCCATGGCGGCCGACTCGACATAGCCCTCGACGCCGGTGATCTGCCCCGCGAAGCGCAGCCGTGGTGCCGCCTTCAGCCGCAGCGTGCCGTCCAGGAGCCGCGGGCTGTTCAGGAAGGTGTTGCGGTGGATGCCGCCGAGGCGGGCGAATTCGGCCCGCTCCAGCCCCGGGATCATGCGGAAGATGCGCGTCTGCTCGCCGTATTTCAGCTTGGTCTGGAAGCCGACCATGTTGTAGAGCGTGCCGAGCGCGTTGTCCTGGCGCAGCTGGACCACCGCATAGGGCCGCCGCCCGGTGCGCGGGTCGGTCAGGCCGACCGGCTTCATCGGCCCGAAGCGCAGCGTCTCGCGGCCGCGCGCGGCCATCACCTCGATCGGCAGGCAGCCCTCGAAATACGGCGTGTCCTTCTCCCAGTCCTTGAACTCGGTCTTGTCGCCGGCGAGCAGCGCATCGATGAAGGCCTCGTATTGCGCCGCGTCCAACGGGCAGTTGATGTAGTCCTTGCCGTCGCCACCAGGCCCCGATTTGTCGTACCGCGACTGGAACCACGCCTTGTCGAAGTCGATGCTGTCGCGGTGCACGATCGGCGCGATGGCATCGAAGAAGGCGAGCGACTCCTCACCGGTGACCTCGAGCACCGCGGCGGACAGGGCGGGGGAGGTCAGCGGGCCGGTCGCGACGATGACGGAATCCCAGTCCGCCGGGGGCAGGCCGGTTACCTCCTCGCGACGGATCGTGACCAGCGGCTCGGCTTGCAGCGCCGCGGTAACCTTCGCGCTGAACGCCTCGCGGTCGACGGCCAGGGCCGCGCCTGCAGGCACCCGCGTGTGGTCGCCGCACGCCATGATGAGCGAGCCGCAGCGGCGCATCTCCTCGTGCAGCAGGCCGACCGCGTTGTTGGCCGCGTCGTCCGAGCGGAAGGAGTTCGAGCACACCAGCTCGGCGAGGCCATCGGTGACATGCGCGTCGGTGCCGCGCCGCGGGCGCATCTCGTGCAGCACCACGGGCACGCCGGCGCGGGCCAGCTGCCAGGCGGCCTCGCAGCCGGCGAGTCCGCCGCCGACGACATGGACCGGTGGGATGGGGCGCGACATGGCCAAGAGATAGAAGCCGGTGCCGGCCCGGTCAATGCAATGATCACTATCGTTGCCGGTGGCGCCATGGCGCCAGTCGGTCACATAACGTTAACCCTGTCCGGCTAAGATCGGACTCCGAACCCGGAAGGATCGCACCAGTGCTGCGTCACACCCTGTATGCCCTGGTTGTCTACGTTTTCGGAGCCATCGGCCTCCTCTACTGGTCGCTCTCCGGGTTCAATGCGGGCGCGCCGCGCGAGGACTGGGCCCTGATGATCGTGCTTCCGGCCGTCTGGATCATCAGTTTTTGGCCGACATTGGGCACGCTGGTGCTGATCTGGANNTGGAGCGGATCGCCGAGCGGCTCCGTGCGGAGGGCTTGGCCGATATGGCGGATCTCCGGGAGCTGGAGGATCTCGCCGTCGAGTTGGCGGCACGGGAAAACCGGCTCCCGGAATTCATCATGCGTAAGCTTGTCCGCAAGACGCTGGCACGGATTGCGGCCGGCCGAGGCCCGATACGCGACGCAGGCGTCCGATAGCGTACGCGTTGCCGCGGGTACGCGAATTCCGTTACCGGACATGTGGCAGTGCCGCAATGATCGGCTGGGACCACCGGGTTTGATCTTTCTTTCGTAGGGGATTGGGCGATGATCAAAAGACTTTCAACATCCCTGTTTTTGATCGTTATCGCAGGTGGTTGCGCTGTGCCGGTCGACACCCTACGCGCCACCGCCTATGGCGAAATCGCCCGGGCCCAGATGGCGGCTGGCGATCCTATCGGTGCGCGTGACACTGCGCAACGCGCGACTGCAGTCATTGCCGCTGCCGAGACCGAGGACGACCAGGTGTTTGGCGTGCCGACCGCTGCCATCGCCCAGATGCGTGCTGGCGATCTCGATGGCGCGGAAAGCACGATCGCAAGCGTCAGCAACAACCAGAACCGCGTTCTGGCGTATTCCGTATACGCCGTGGCATTGCAGGACGCCGGCCACTCGGTGCAGGCGCGCAAGGCCGCATCGCACGCGCTGGAGACCGCCATCGGCATTGAGGGCGACTTCATAGTGTTTGCCGCGTGGTCCATGGCTGTGACCGGCGATGCGTCGGGAGCACAGCGCATTGCCGAAGGCCTTAACAGGCGGGACAACCGGGGCGGCCTGCGAGCACTAATCGCCGAGGCACAGCTGGAGGCTGGCGACATCGCCGGCGCTCTGGCCACGGCGGACTCGATTGGCGAGAACATCGAAGGCTCAAACAATGAAGCCTGGGTCTTCAGCCGTTTCGTTCGCGGCGTCGCTGTTGACCCGATCGCTGTCTTCGACGATCTGCTTCTTGAGAGCAGAACCCCGCTTAAGGCAATCGTGATGACGCGGATTGCGATGGCGCAGGCGAGGGCAGGTGACAGCAGCAATGCGAGGCAGTCCTTCTTGGCGTCCGTGGGGTTCGCAGAGATGGCAAACTCGCTCGCGTCCAGAGTATTGTCCATCGGCACCATCGCGCTTTACCGGGCGCAAAGTGGCGATATTTCCGGCGCGATCGAGTCTTTGGATTATGCAGGACGGCTGGCCGACCAATCGGCGGGGGACGACGACCTCAAGGAATCGCGGATCTATCTACAAATCGTCCGCAATGCGATCGACGGCCGTACGATGATTTCCGAATTGATGCAGCAACGGGCGGGAATCGATCGCTGGGGCGAATCCCTCGTCATCAGCGCAATCGTGCATAACAAATTGGGCAGCCCGGGGCAGGCGGGCGCATATCTCGCGGCCGCCGCCGAGCACTTGTCCGGGGACGACCGGCTGTCGGTACTTGCGGCGGCCTATGCCAGTCTCGCCGAACGTCACATGTCCCGACGTGACCGGGCCGGCGCACGCGCGGCGGCCCGGCAATCGCTCGCCATCGCGGACCGTATCGCGGAGGCGACGGAGGACAAGGTCATCGGCCTGTTCTTCGCCGCCGTCGCCCTGGCGCGGAGCGGCGATATCGCACTCGCCCTGGAGACGGCGGCGCGGATACAGAAACGGTCTGGACAATAGGCCGCGCCCACGGACGTCCCGTCGTTGTCATTCCCGCTGACGGGCGGGATTCGGCTGGCGCCATGGCGCCACCCCGTCCACGGATTCGCCCGGTCGGAATATCTGCGCGATCCTGGCGACGGCCAAGGATCTCAGGCCGGTGCAAAAATCTCCTGGGGCTCTGCGAGGCCCTGCAAGTCGAACAGGCCGAGGCTGCGCACTGGCGCCGACACCGCCGCGGCGAAGGCGGCCGACAGGGCGATGGGCTGCTCCGCCTCGCGGCAGACGTGCTCGATGCGGCTGACGAGGTTGACCGCCGGCCCGATGACCGTGAAGTCGAGCCGGTCTCTGGTGCCGATATTGCCGTAGAGGACGTCACCGACGTGCAGCGCCAAACCCGCCGCCAGGGGCTGTGCGTGCCGGGCATCGAGGGCTGACAGAGCGGATCGGGCGGCTTCGGCGGCCGAGAGCGCGGAATCGCAGGCATTGCGCAGACCCGCCTCGTCGTCACCGTCGACCGGCAGGATCGCCAGCATGCCGTCGCCGACGAATTTCAGGATCTCGCCGCCGACGGCGGTCAGGGGTTCGGAGACCGTCTCGAAATAGCTGTTCAGGAGATCGACGACGGTCGCGCCGGGCAGCGACTCCGACAGCTGCGTGAAGTTGCGCAGGTCGCTGAACATCAAGACCGCGCGAATGCGGCTGACGTCGCCGCGCCGGATGCGGCCCTCGACGACCCTCTGGCCCGTCGAGCTGCCGAGATAGGTTTGCAGCACGACCTGCGACATCCGCTCCAGGTTGATCAGTTCCGCGACGGCGGAGAAGGCGGGCAGAGCCGCCCGCACCAGGGCCAGGTTCGCGTCGCTGAACCCGCCCGGCTGGTCGGTCGCCAGCGTAAAGGCCTGGCCGACGCCGCGGCGGAACGGCAGGCCGATTGCGACGTAATCGGTGGCGCCCATCTCGTCGAGGTCGGCAAGAATCGGGAAATCGCGGGGCGTCGCTGGATTGTGGAGAGGCCGGCGGACATCCTCGCCGCGTTCGTAGACCACGAAGAGGGGGCTGTCGAGATAGGTGGGCGTCTTTTCGATCCCGTGCTCGCGCGGCGTTTCGCTGGCCAGCGGCTGACCGCGCAACCACAGGAACCCGCGCGAATAGTACTGCGGGTGCAGCTGCNNGTGCAGCTGCCTCATATGCACGGTACAGCGCAGGACCGGCACACCCGCCTCGGTCAGGCGGCAGCAGAACCCCGCGATCAGCTGCGCGAGCCGCATCGCCTTGCCTTCGGCGAGCACCCAGTCCTCCACATGCCGAAGAGCGGCCGCGGTCTCCAACCGAATTGCGATGTCGTCGCGCACCACCGCCGTCACGCCCGCTTCCTCGGCGCGCTCCGCTCCAGATAGGGTGCGAGGAACTGGCCCGTATAGCTTTCCGGCACGCGGACCACGTCTTCCGGCGGGCCCTCAGCCACGATCCGGCCACCGCCATTGCCGCCTTCGGGGCCGAGATCGACGATATGGTCGGCTGTCT
>JABAOH010137924.1_pt2 | contig 10049 bp, 13 predicted proteins | sample 7062181 | NCBI WGS metagenome assembly JABAOH01 (sample SAMN14538630, study PRJNA623070) | marine sediment metagenome | biome: marine biome [ENVO:00000428]; feature: marine pelagic biome [ENVO:01000023]; material: deep marine sediment [ENVO:00002113]; isolation source: pool of 5 deep marine... | reverse complement strand
TTTGGAGAAATTTTCATTTTATTCAACTATTCTGGCTTGTTTTAATTAAAAATGGTTTCGACTCATTCCGGAAATTTAATTCCAAATCCTTCACAATAAACTATGCATCTCTCTAGTATTTTGTCTTCTTCTTTTCCTGAAAATTGGTAATGCCAATTGGCTTTTTGGATATACCACCAAAAGTCTACAGCATCACAATTTGAATATTGTAAATAAAGAAAAAATTGCGATCATGGATTTTGAATCTTTAATTTCCAAGTATTGTGTAGACGTATGTCAATATATAATAAATTAATCCTAGATTTTAGATTCTAGTAATCAAAAAGTAAATTGCAAATCCTGACAGAAATATTATTCCTGCAAAACTCAAAATTTTTAACCACATGGATGGTTGAAAATCTTTTTCGAGATACTTCCCTGTAACAAGTCGTAGATTAACAACTGCAATAACTGGTGCAATCATAAAAGAAAGGACAGTTGCAAAATCAACAATTTCTCTAAGATTTCCAGCAAACTGTANNCGTATTACCTCTTGTTTTTCAGTGAAAATCAGCTCAACTGTACGCTGAAGGGACCTAGAATACCCATCAAACACAGCAAGTATTGTGCCAAACATTACGGCAAAGGCTGCAGCTGTAATTATCAAATTGCTCCATTGTCCTATTGTCAAAGTATACAAAGTCACCACTTTGTGTGCAAAATCAGCATTGTTGTTTGGTAACTCTTCTCCTGAGCCATAAAATAAGAAAGCACCAAGAGTCACAAACATTACTGCCAAAATTGCAGTTATGGTGTAAGCTAGTCGGAATTCAAATAATGTTTCTTTTAGTTTTGGACGATAATTAGTTTGCTTCATCCTTTCAAGTGTCCACAGACTATTCCAGCTAGAAAGATCAAGTGCAGTTGGCATCCAACCCATNNGGTTCAACGGGGCCATTCCACAACACCAACAAAAATGCACAAACAGTAGATATCAAAAGAACAACTGCAGTTAATTTAATCAAACTATCTAAGATATGATATTTTCCAATTGCAAGGATTAATGCACAAATTCCAAACAAAAGAATTATCGTCCATTGTCCCAAAAACTCCAATCCAAAAAGATTCTCAAAAAATCCTGCTGTAACAAATCCAACAGCCCCTGTTATGAAAAACATTGAGGCAATTGTGATTAGAAAATACATCCAAAGTATTGGCTTTCCTAATCTTTTGTAGCCATCAATAATGCTTGTTTGAGTTACATTTGCGTAACGTGACCCATATTCAAAAAAAGGATACTTTAACAGGCTAACAACTATGACAAAACCTAACAATAGCAATCCAAAGTCCGCGCCTGCTCTTGTTGATTGAACAAGGTGTGAGACTCCAATTGCCGTGCTTGCAAACAAGATTCCAGGCCCCGCAGTTTTTGTAAATTTTGAAAGCCTCGGATTCAATCTAGTCGCTACTCCAAAACCGTATCATATAACCTAAAATTTTAAAACGAATATACCAATTTGTGATTAAGGCAATTCTAGTTGGCTTTGTTTTGATGCTATGTGTAGGCTTGGTGTTAGAGTCAGAAGGCTTCATCGAGGTCAAAAAATACAAAGTAATCAACTCGCCAAAGGTTTGCGGTGACAAATTATGCTCCGAAGTATACGAAAAACAGGCTAAACAAGGAGTTTCTGGTAGAGACACCAAAATTTGTGGAGATAGACCCTGCTCAGAAGTTACCCCAAAGAAAGTTCTCAATCAAGACAGCCCCTTAGGACAGAAACGGATTGGAGTCCCATTGGATTTGATAAAATGCAGTGAGGAATTGGTTCTTGTAATCAAATCTTCAAATCTGAATCCTGCATGTGTTAGTGAAAAGAGTGCAGAAAAACTTCAAAGTGCTGAATGGGCATTGTCTCAAAAAGAAATGCAAGAATTTTTTGAAAAAATTAAGCTTGAAAGACAAATCCAATCTACATCGGAGAAGTCATCAAAAGAAACTGATGTTACAATGAACATAACTTTTGACAAAATTAACTATCAAAGATATCTCGTCTTTGATGGAAATGGATGGCATAGGTTACACAATGTAGAAATAACAATTACAGATGGATTGTTTTCTGAATCTGTTAGAACCAAAACTGATGATAGAGGCCATCTAAACATGCCTTGGCCAATTCCTGATACTGTTGGTGGAAAAGTGTACAGTATCTTTGCAACTGATGGCATTCATGAATATGAAATCAATGTACCCATTGCACTAAAAGATTCAGTTGTTTTAGAATCAAGTTCAGACTCTAATAGGTGTACAGCAATTACTTTTCCAATTAATTGGGCAGGATGTGATTTGTATGGAAAGTATCTTGCCAACATTAATTTGAAAAATGCAAACTTGCAAGGAGCTAATCTTTTTGGTGCAACTTTAGCCAATAAAGATTTGACGGGAGTAGATTTTAGTGGAGCATCATTGAAGAAAGCCAATTTGGATGGAGCCATAATTGTTGGGGCAAACTTTGAAAACGCTAATTTGGTAGATACTGAAATCAGAGACGCAAACCTCTCTTTTGCTAATTTTCATTTAGTAAAGGCCCATAGAACTGACTTTACAGGCTCAAATTTGACAAATGCAAACTTTCAAGATGCGACCTTAAGCTATGCCATTTTGGCAGGAGTAGATTTGAAGAATGCAATTTTGGAAGGAGCAGGAACCTGGAGCACCAATCTTAATGATTGCAAAAATCATCCAATCTGTCAGTAAGGATTAGAGAATTTCTAACTATCAGCTTTCACAAATTACCTGACTTGTTTTACCACCTGTATAGAGGTGCAATAATGCATCTACATCACATTCTGAAATGTATGGGGCAGGGGTTTGAATCACTGGATACATCAAATCTTCTGGGGCTGTAGCGTGTGCCAGTCCTGCAACATGGCCAAATTCATGGCGAATAATAATTTCCATGTGTTCATTTGATAGCTTGTCAGATTCGTAAATTGTGATAAAGGACCTCAGTATTGTTTGCGCCTCGTCATTAACTAGAGAATTAGTTATTCCAGATAGTCCCTCTCCGCTTTTTGAGTTTGTCAAAGTAATGATAATGTCTGCTTCATCCTTATCGGTAAATGAAATGTCTAGAGGTTTCTCAATTCCTCGCTTTTCTCGTATGTGGTCTACAGCCCCTTTCCATCCAATCCAATAAGTTGAAGTCCCTTCATCTCCTTTGAACACCAAGTTATTATCAATCTCGATTGTTTCAGTTGAAAGAATTGCTCGTTTGATTGCATCTATTTTATCTGTAGGATAATTGTTTTCACCCACAATTTTGATTTCAATTTTATCTCGAGGTTGCCATGCATACCATGTCTCCATCGCATCGCCTTTGAGGTTTTGCACGACATAGGATGTTTTGAGAGGTTTTGTTTGCAGGTTTTCTTCAATGGTTGTGACAGTTTTTTGAACCACCAGAAAATCAATTGCAAAACTAAATACCACTAGTCCAATTACAATAACCACTAGAATTTGCATATTGCGTAATGATTTTTTTAATTTTACATAATCATCCATGGTTTAGAATCTACCTACAGTAAAAAAAGTACAGAATGATAAAAACTCATGTTAAGGAAAATTCCTTAATTTGATTATTTTTGATGCATAAAACAGCCTGAAGTATGGTCATTAATCATGCCTATTGCTTGCATTAGCGCATAGCAGATAGTAGGGCCCACAAAATTAAATCCACGTTTTTTTAGATCTTTGCTCATCTTCTCTGAAATCATATTAGAAGCTGGAAGGTCTGATAGTTTTTTGAATTTGTTTTTGATTGGTTTATGTTCAACAAAACTCCAAATGTAATTATCAAAGGTACCAAATTCTTTTTGTACTTTGAGAAATTGTTTAGCATTGTTAATTGCAGAGTTTATTTTTAATTTATTTCGAATTATTGATTCATCTTTGAGAAGTTTGTTAACTTTGGTATTATCATATTTTGCTACTTTTTTTGCATCAAAATTTGAAAATGCTTTTCTATATCCCTCTCGGCGCTTCAAAATTGTTACCCAGGAAAGACCTGCCTGAGCGCCTTCTAAAATTAGAAATTCAAATAATTTTTGATCATTGTGTTCAGGTCTTCCCCATTCGTTGTCATGATAAGTAAGGTTTGGTTCTTTTGTTGCCCATTCACATCTTTTGACCATGAATCAAATTAAAAACGACATAAAATATTAGTTGTTAAAAGACAAACCTGTTATGAAATCCAATCAACAGTTACTGCAAATAAACAGAAACTTTCTAATTTGTTTTGTAATATCAGCCACACTCTCAGCGATAATTGCGCAATTATTATCAGATTATGAAAATTATCTCAATACAACAATTACAATCATTTTTGGATATGTCATTTATTTTGGAATATTTTCTTGCTTGTTTTATTGGGATAACAAAACCCGTTACAAGAAAATGAATGGTAACCTGATAAAACGAGAGTTATTGGGACTTGTTTCCTCATTTGGTGTTGGAGAAGTTGTATATCTAGGCGTGAGATGGCCAACATTTTACTACTTTTTAGAAATTGGAATTGAACCATATCTTGCATCCTTGATTTCCGAAGTGATTTCTACAGGATGCTACATGTTAGTGGTATCTCTGTTTTTGAGGGGAACAAAAACATTCTAGAAATTGTAACAGTATTTTTGTTACAGTTTTTTGTTTTTGAAAAGTGTTTTTTGAGATTTTCTATATTTTTTGTAAAACAATCCAGCAGAGACTGCAGCGCCAGCTGACAATCCCAATGTTAATCCCTGTAAAGAACCAAGATCAAATACATTTTGATATCCTGCATACCACAAAGAAAACAGGCCAGCAGAGACAAATGTCATTGCATCATGCTTTTTCATTCCAAATAAAGAAAAGTTCTTGTAAGCAGAGTTACCTTTGATCATATCAAACATTTCTGAGGTATGAGTTTTTGTAAGATTTGAAAATGAATTTGGTTTTTCAATTGTGGATTGTGTGAGCATCTCACGATTAAGCAGTAAAAGCTCCAAGTTATCTCGAATTTTGGAATTGTAATTTTTTACTTCTAAAAGTGAATTTTTGAGTTTATTAATTTCAGATTCAAAATCTGGATTTTTATCAGTTATTTCTTTGTTTTCTGTTTTAATGTCGGCAATATTTTCAATATCAGGAATCTTTTGGTTTTCAGATAGTTTTGGTTGTAATTGTGATTTTATTTTTTCAGATTTTATTTTTCTGATTTTTTCTTCCATTCTTTTCAAAAATTTTCTATCAGATTCATGAATGATTTTTCCATTTGTGATAGCCTTACGTAGATACAGCAAACGCCCTTCATCACCCATGCGTGCTTTTAGAAGATCATCAATTATTGGTATTGGGTGCTCGATTAATAATTCGCTCATCTTATCACTCCAGGTTCACTATTGTGAATCTGAAAAAATAGCCTTAACATCCGGACTCTAATTCCCGCACCTAAATTGTCAATTTTTAGAATTTTTCTTAGTACATGAGAATTTAGGCATAAAAATCTCCTAAAACCTGGCTAAAGATTGGCAATTTCTTCAAGAATGGTATTTGCAAACCTTTTGTTTGATTTTGGTGTATCTTTGGCAATTTTTGACAAGTGTGGTCGTAACTCCTTATCCGAAAAAGTTAGCTTCAAATTGTTATAGTACTCCAGAGCAACAGAATCTATATCTTCAGATAAAATTTGATTTAAAATTGATTTTGCTCTTTGAATACGAGTATCAAGTGGTAGTTTTGGAATGCTATAGTCCAAAAACTTTTGGATTAACTCTTTGTGTTCACCTCCAATTTCAATTACTAGTTTGAATTTTGGCATTTGTGAAAACTCTTCTAAAATTTTTCCAAGTCCATTGTCATATTGGATATAATATCTTTGTAATAATGGAACCATCTGATCCAATATAGTTTGATCAAACTCGTAAGGAATAGACAAATTTTTCTTAATATCAATTGCTAATTCTGTTATTACAAAAATAAGGCCTAGAGGATCTTTAATGGCTTGTTTGCTGTACCTTACGGGATGCTTAACGAACATTTTGTTTAATCTATTAAGGGCGTGTGCGGATAACAAACCACGTTTCTTTCCTCCTTCAAGAGTTCTAATTATTTTAAACGAAGTTACTGCAAATAAAGAATAATTTTTTGCATTTCCGTTTTCTTGTTCTAGACATTCTTTTTCAAAATTATCCATAAATTCATCAAGAATTTTTGGTATTTGCTCGTCTTGTGAAATATTTCTAAAGCTAATTTGCTTAATTGTATCTGTAGATTCATCGATTTTAGCCACAAAAATTGGCTTTGCTCTGTTCAAAGCATGCATTATTGCTGAAAGTTTTTTCTTGTTTCCCTTACCGTATTTGCTTTTTTGTAATGTTTGTATTGAAAGTACTAATGATTGGAACAACTTGCAAAAATTTTGCAATATATGGATTTAAAGAGATATTTTTTCAACCCACACAACATCAAGCTTTTCGTACAAATCTGGAGAACGGTTTTAATTATAATAAAGAGAACAGAGATTTAGACCAAAATTATGAATAAATGGGCAATAATTCTCGCTGTTGCAGTCTTAGTTATTACTTCAAATTTGCAACCAGTATTTGCCGAGATTTTTTATCCTACCACAAATGTAAGATTAAAGGGACCTAGCACATACTGTATCATCACCCCAACCAACGAAATTGCTGAAAATAAGAACTTGATTTGGGTCAAACTTACCAAAGATTCTGTTCTAGATTGGGAGAAAAATCTCAAAGACGTTGAAATTGGAAATGACAGTATTTGGGATATGTATGTAAAAGAAATTCCAAATGCAGATGATGACAGTTGCGATATCAAGATAGAGTTTAAAGACAAACCTGGGATTTCTGATACCGTTGCAGGCTATTTTTCGTGGCCCCCAGGAAAAATAGTGATTTATTATTTACAACCACAATTATGCAGCGGATTAATTCCGTGTTATGATGATAAAACCCTAAAGTCTGATGATGCAATTTATGCAATTGCACTACACGAGGTAGGTCATTCTTTAGGATTGGATCATTATGTTTCAGATGATAACGATTTGAACAAAAAGTGGCATACTAGCAATGAATCGCCACCTTCAGCAATGATTCCCACAATACCTAGAATTGCAAGCTTGTTACAAATTACTGAACTTGACATTCAAAAAGTAAGAGAGATTTACGGTTCAGAAGGATTTTACGCTTTTTCGAATATCAACATTCCAACACCAGAACCAGAACCAACACCAGAACCAACACCAGAACCAACACCAGAACCAACACCAGAACCAATTATCCCATTATCACCTGTGTCATCATTGGAGGTTTCCCACAAAGTGATTGAAGCTGATAGATATGACCGACAAATGATTACCATATCAGGAAGAATTTCTGACGATGAATTTTATCGTGGTCTCCCAGTCATTTTAACAATTTACAAACCAGATGATACCGTTGAAGTTCTCAAAATTAAAACCACAGGAGTTGGATATTTTGAAACTCTATGGATTATAGACAAGGAATCACTGAGAGGAGTTTATCGAGTTTCTGCAAGCTATAACGATCATCTTGATAGAAACATGAACAAATCATTTGAGGTCATAAGCAAAGAGACAGATACGTCCTCTAAAAAATCCAATCCAACTATTCTCTCAACAGAACCCAATTCCAAAAATACACCATTAAATTCAGGAGTACAAATTCCTAATTGGGTTAAAAATAATGCGAAATGGTGGGCCGAGGATCAAATAGGAGATCAAGCCTTTGTTTCAGGAATCGAGTATTTGATCCAGCAAGAAATAATTTTGATACCAGATCTTCCAGAAAATTCTTCCCCTAATTTTAGAGGGATACCTCTATGGGTGAAAAACATCGCTGAGTTTTGGGCAGATAATACTATTTCAGACGATGAGTTTGTAAAAAGCATCCAGTATCTAGTGGGTAACGGAATAATTTCTATTAAATAATTTTATGAAACAAAAATTTTTAAAATTAAAAGCGGACCCGATCGGATTCGAACCGACGACCTAACGCTCCGCAAGCGTTCGCACTATCCAAGCTATGCAACGAGTCCTCAAAAACAGTGATTTGTTGAGGCTTAATTTGGATTGCTATTAACGAGGAAAATTTACTTGCTAGATTTTCGGAGAGTTTGATTGATAACTGCGGAGAAACTTATGGAAGCTGCAGTTTTTTTAATTTCATCCGCTTGTTTTTGTCGAAGTTTTTTTTCTACATCTTCATCAAGCATTATGGTAATTCGTCTTGGCATGAAATCGAGGAAAAATTTGTAATATAAAAATCATACACAAAAATTTCGTTTTGTTTTTTTCATGGATAAATATAAGTTGGGACTTTAAATTATATTGTCAATTTCAAATCTAAATATTCAAACCACGTTATTAGATTTGGGATACACCTCAACGTCAAACAAAACTTCAGTAATTTTTGCAAATGTAATTGACCAAGTATTTTTTGGATTTGGATCTACGATTCAAAATGGATTAATTGATGAAGCAAAAAAACAAAATCTTCCAAAAAATTTTAAATTTCCTTATTATTCATTAGTAGAAAAATCAATCATAGACTTTTTGGGCAAAGTGGCCGGAAAAAAAATTCTAGATGAAATTAATCTAAATTTATCACGTCAAACAGGAATTACCGGATCAAATGTAGATATTCTTGGTGAACTTTCAAGGAGAGAAATTTTACAAACGATAAGAGATTTTTCTGGGCATGAGCATGTAATGTTTTTATGGAAAAATGAAGGACTGCGAGATAAATTATTGAGTTATTATTTTGAAACCTCAGCGGGTCCAAAAAGAGCGATTTCCNNATAGCAGCCAATCCGTAAACAAAAATTTGCAATCAATTGTTGAGACTCACAACAAAAACAATCACAAAATATCAACACGAGTTGCAGGATGTGATTGTACTCAATGGTTCAAACAAGGATTGACAGAGGAATTTTTAAAAGTTGAAGAAAATGCCCAGAAATTTCTTGAAGACAATCTCGTTTCAGGAATTTGTGCATACAACATAAAGAATATCCCAGATGAAAAAACACTGAAATCATTTTTAAAATATCATCCAAAAGTTTTGTTAGATGATCCTTTTGTAATTTATGAAAAGGGAAATTAAATAAACCAGAGTTTTTTTGAAAAGGGAAGAGATACCCTAAAAAAATCTTAACGATTTTAAGTAGATTCTAAATTTTAAAAAATTTTTTAAAGTTAAGCTTCTTTTTCTGCCTTGTTGACATAGATATAGTTCATCAGCAGACCTGCAATAATTCCACCCAATATTGGTGCTGCCCAATACAACCAATGGAATTCCCAGAATCCTGAGATTAATGCAGGGCCAAATGTTCTTGCAGGGTTTACAGAGGCACCTGTTAATGGTACTGATACAAGGTGAATCAAAAAGACCATACCACCAATTGTAAATCCATGCCATCCCGGTGATGCTTTTTTGTGAACGGCAGACATGAAGATTACCAACACTAGGAAGAATGTCAAAAGTGCTTCAACTGCAAATCCTGAGCTAATGCTGTTGTTTATAACATCACTAGGTCCACCTTGCGTTGCAAAGTTAACTGCCGCTCCAAGGTCAGGTACAATTACTTTCAAGGTTGCAGCTGCTGCAACAGCACCAATTAGTTGAGAAATTATATATCCAATTCCATCTGCAATTCCAATTTTTCTTGTAATCATCATTGGAATTGTTACAGCTGGATTGATATGAGCACCTGAAATATGTCCAAATGCATAGATCATCAACGCGATGGCACCACCGTGTCCAAGAGCGATAAACAAGACTGACATTGTTGTTAGTCCCTCTCCAAATTCTGAAACAGCTAGAATTACGGAAAGTGGACCAAAAAATACCAAGCCATATGTGGCAATTGCTTCAGCAAGCCATGCTCTTGGATTAACCATCAAGCAACAGCCTTGTCAATTTCCATATAAAAGATTCGGATGGTTTTGAGGGTAATTGAAAAATTAAATAATTGAACAAGGAGGCTAAGAGCA
>JABAOH010099637.1_pt4 | contig 10049 bp, 6 predicted proteins | sample 7062181 | NCBI WGS metagenome assembly JABAOH01 (sample SAMN14538630, study PRJNA623070) | marine sediment metagenome | biome: marine biome [ENVO:00000428]; feature: marine pelagic biome [ENVO:01000023]; material: deep marine sediment [ENVO:00002113]; isolation source: pool of 5 deep marine... | reverse complement strand
AAGCGGTTCAGCAAAAAGAAACGTTGCTATGGAAAATCTCGGAAAAACTGAATGCACCTCTCGAAAAGCTTGAATCCACCGCTGACCGTGTTGTCGCAGAGTGGAGGCAAACTCGAAAAGAAAGAGACCAGCTCATAAAAGAACTCGCAGAGTACAAAGCTAAAGAACACCTAGAAAAAGCCAAGGAAATTCATGGACTAAAAACCATTATTCATGCCGTGAAGGAAGTCAGCGTAGACAATCTGATTCAAATCGCCAGCGAAACAGTTAGAGTCGAACCCAAAGCCGTTGTGGTGCTTTGTACATCCAACAACAAAACCGCAAGAATCGTAGTTATGACGGGAAAAGAAGCCCTAAAGCGCGGCATAAACTCACGCCAAATCGCTGACGAAGCAGCATCACTGCTTGGCGGAGGAGGAAGCGGCAGACCCAACTTTGCACAAGGAGGCGGAACCCAAACCAGCAAAGTGGCAGAAGCCTTACGGAGAGCAGAAGAAATCATAAGAAAACAAACAGAAACAGATTAAAGTAAGTTCCACCATTTACTTGTCGGTGCTACAAATGAGGGATCGATACCTCAATAGCTGACAAAACATTTAATAGCACAGCGCCCAATCCAGAAACCTTTATGGAATTTTTAAAACAAGTCGAACGAAAATGGCAGAAGAAATGGGAAGAAGCCAGAATCTTCGAGGCTAGTCCAGATCCAAACAAACCCAAGTATTTCATCACTGTTGCCTATCCCTATCCCAACTCTCCACAACATATAGGCCACGGCAGAACCTACACGCTAGCCGACGTACATGCAAGGTACATGCGCATGCGAGGCTACAACGTGCTCTTGCCAATGGCTTTCCACTACACTGGAACACCAGTCTTTGCCATGTCGGAACGCCTAGCCGCCAACGACGAAGACTTGATAGACACTTTTTTGCGAATCTACAAGGTGCCGAAAAAACTGCTGAAAAACTTCCATGAACCCCTCTACATGGCGCGGTATTTTCACGAAGAAATCAAAGCAGGAATGAAAGAAATAGGCTACTCCATAGACTGGAGACGCGAATTCACAACCGTAGACCCTCAATACAACCGTTTTGTCGAATGGCAATTCGAGAAACTACGGGAACGAGGCTACATCTCTCAAGGAAGCCATCCTGTGGGATGGTGTCCCAACGAAGGCAACCCTGTGGGTCAACATGACACAAAGGGCGATGTGGAGCCAGAAATCGGAGAGTTCACGCTTATCAAATTCCAATACAACGAATGGATTTTGCCCGCTGCCACTCTACGTCCAGAAACAATCTTCGGCGTCACCAACATGTGGCTGAACCCAAAAGCGGAATACGTGAAGGCGAAGGTAGATGACCAGCAATGGATAATCAGCAAAGAAGGCGTTGAAAAGCTACGCTATCTTAACCGAAAAGTCAAAGTTGTCGAAACCTTCAAAGGAAGCCAACTGATAGGAAAACACATCAAGAATCCCGTGACCAACCAAGAAATCCCAATTCTACCAGCCGATTTTGTCGACCCAAAGAACGCAACTGGCGTGGTAATGTCCGTTCCTGGACATGCACCTTACGATTACGTCGCGTTAGGAAACCTAAGCAAGAACGAAGCACAGCTTAAAGAATTCGGATTAACGCCAGAAACTGTCGTTGCCATAAAACCAATTTCGATGATCGCAGTTTCAGATTACGGTGAACTCCCAGCAGGCGATGTTGTTGAAAAAATGGGCATTGTTAGCCAAATGGACCCTAGACTGGAAGACGCTACAAAAGAGGTTTACAGACATGAATTTCACACGGGCAAGATGAAGCCTAACACAGGCAAGTATGCGGGTCTTACTGTTGCTGAAGCCAAAGACAAAGTCAGAGAAGACTTGATTGAAGAGGACAAAGCAGAGAGCATGTATGAACTCATGAACAAGCCTGTTTTCTGCAGATGTGGAACCGAATGTGTTGTCAAGATCTTTGAAGACCAATGGTTCATCGATTACAGAAAGCCCGAATGGAAAAAACTGGCGCATGAATGGCTTGATAAAATGCGGATCTTTCCNNTGCGCCCGAAGGTCCGGGCTTGGCACCAGACTGCCTTGGGACCCTGAATGGATAATCGAATCACTGTCTGACTCCGTCATCTACATGGCATATTACACAATAGTTCGCAGCCTAAATGAACACAGCATCCGACCAGAACAGCTAACAGACGCAGTTTTCGATTATATATTCCTGGGCATCGGAAACACAAGCAAAATAGCAGAAGCAGCAGGCTTAGAACTGAGGGTTCTAAAGCAGATGCGCAGAGAATTCTCGTACTTCTATCCCTTAGACAGCCGCCACTCAGGACGCGACCTAGTTCCCAACCATTTAACCTTCATGATTTTCAATCACATCGCCATCTTTCCAGAAGAACTGTGGCCCCGCCAAATAGCAGTCAACGGTAGCGTGTTAATGGAAGGCAAAAAAATGAGCAAATCCTACGGCAATATTATTCAACTGCGAGAAGCCATCGAGAAGTTTGGAGCAGATCCCTTAAGATTAGCGGTTTTGGCAACAGCAGAACTGCTACAAGATGCAGATTTCAGTCCAACTTTGGCAAGATCTATGCAAGGCAGGCTTGAGCGTCTCTACCGATTTGCAGTTGAAACCACAGAGATGAAGACGAGCAAAACTGCGGAAACTCTAGTCCTAACCGCAATCGACAAGTGGATGATCAGCCGACTGCAACACCACATAAGAAGAGCAACCGAAGCCATGGACAAACTCGCTGTGCGTAAGGCAATACATCGCACTCTTTACGAGTTAGAACAAGACTTTCAATGGTACCTGCGCCGAATAGCTGACGAAAGAGAAAGCCCTAAAAGAAAAGCAGCAGTAGCCCAGGTGTTCAGCGAAATCTTAGACAATCAAACAAGAATGCTTGCTCCAGTAACCCCACACATTTGCGAGGAGATATGGGAGAAGATGGGCAGACAAGGCTTTGTTTCATCAGCCGCTTGGCCAAAAGCAGGTAGGGCAAAGGTTGACATCTCTGCAGAGGAAAACGAAGCCTTAGTCCAAAGCATGTTAGAAGACACGCAGAACATTCTCAAGGCTACCAACATTAAACCAAAGAAGATCTGCTATTACACCGCGGCTTCATGGAAGTGGAAATCGTATCTGAGGGCATTAGAGAAGTCAGTGTCTGGCAAAGTTGCCCAAAGCGAGCTCATGAAAGAACTGATGAAAGACACAGATATTAAGAAAGTAGCTAAGCATGTTGCAAGATTTGTGAACCAAATCGTAGATGAAGTCAATAGAACGCCAAGCGAGAAAAAGCGTAGACAATTAAAAGTCGGAATCATAGACGAGAACAGAACTCTGAAAGAGGCCGAAGCCTTCTTCAAACGTGAGTTCAACGCAGAAGTCTGTTTTTACAACGAAGAAGATCCCGATTGCTATGACCCTAAAAAAAGGGCTCAGCTGGCTAGACCTTACCGCCCAGCCATTTTCATTGGATAAATTCTTACTAGCAAGCCAATTTAGAGTTCAGAATGTTTAAGGTCAACCGTAACATAGTGAAATTTCGTCCAGATGAGAGGTGGTTAAAATGAATAGGAGTTCCTTTATTGCTTTCAGATGTAACAAATCTGGCACAAAATCCACAATGTCATTATAGTCTCTATTAAAACCACTTTTTTCTATTTCAAAGTTAGGAAAAGCAAATGCATAGATTAACTCTATTTTCGACACGATTAAATGAAAGAATATTATTTCGCAGATCACTGGAGGTGCCCCTCCGCCCAAGCCCTTTTTAGAAGCAAAGTCGGTGAGATAATGAAGAGTCTATCGAGGGAGAGGCTTCGAGGAAACTCTAAGACTTTGTGAAGAGGTTACGGATACCTTTGTGGCTCCAAAGAGACACTGAAATATTCTGCGTGTAGAATGGTGCTTAAGAAGGTTGGTTAATTAAATGCTTGATTTCTCAGTTTAACACGCGTTGGTAAAAGAAATATTGTCGATTAAACAAAAAACGATGTTCATATGGGTTCTCCCTGGAGTGTTATCGATCGTAGACATGAACGTTTAAAGACATAAAATATTTCTCTAGAACATTTTTAATTTAATTTCCAGAGTCTATCCTGACAATCGGCGTGCCGCAGGTTTTTGGTTTGTCGCCCCGCAGAACCGCAAACCGATTCTTTATGATCGCACACGCAAGGGAGCGCAGTTTTTTGCTTGGATAGTCACTCGATATACAGAGTAAATGAACCCCTCTGCGCTTATTTCAACTCAACTGAAGTTCACACATCTATCGCAGGTTGTCGGCTAATCCCTCTTCCACAGACTTAATATCGGTCGATACAACATGTGGGATGCGTAAATCTTCGAATCTCCAGATGGCGTTTCTCACGTTTCTTTTCGCCACCTCACGAAGCCCCCTCAGTATATCAGACATTTTCTGCTCCACATAATTCACCCTTTCAATGTGTATATTTAAGGCGATAAGCTCAAAAATTGACAACTGGGACAAGATTTTCCTCTCTAAGTTGAGGATTCTTCTTGCAATTGGGTAACTAGGTAAGTCCCTTTAACATTTCATCTAAGCTCTTTATATCCGATTCATTTTTGACCCGAGCAAGAAGGCGAAGGCTAGAAAGAAGCGCGCGCAAAATGAAGTCTTGTACTGCGGATGGAAGCCGAGTCTGAGGCTCTCTAAAGATAAGTTTTCGCTCATTCTGCAGGCGAAGGATATGTTTCATGATCTCGTTCAGATATCGGATATTTTTGGGGCACTAACTGAGTGAGTCTTTCGACCGTTTCTGGTTTTTTTTCTCTTGCAACACGCATTATGTACTGATCCGTAGTCGACAGCCCAGATTGTTTCGACTCTTATTTGTCCTGTTTGCTATCTCTTTGATCTTGGCTTTTATTAGATAAAAACAATCTCATAACGTTTCAATCAGGGAGTTTGTTGGAGAGGTAGGGTTAATCTTCCGGGCTTACCTGATTCTCCTACATGTCGACTGAACTTCTGATCCTGTTTATGAGCGAGTCTGCAGCTTCGGGGCTTTTGAAGCCTCAGGCTTCGGGCATGAATGGGTGAACCGTTCGGAGGGTGAGGGGGCTCGGGGAGAAATCTACGTAAATGGTTAGTGAGGGCAGATGCTCCCTCCTCAAGCCTTGGCTCTCGGTGCATAGAGTCGTGTCGAGGGAGAGCTTGGGCTCCTATGCAGCCCTATTCCAGTTCATGGGAAACCGACCAACTTAAATGTTGACGAAACCTAATGTGTTGCACACAAGAGGTAAGGTAGTTGAGGAAGGCAATTACATCAGTTGTCATGGTATGCTTGATCTTGGCTAGTGTACTCGCGGTAGGCGCTGTGGCACAGCCATCGGAAAAGGTACCAGTTATAGTGGGGTTTAAGGACAAACCTGACGCAGATCTGATACGAGCGCATGGTGGAAGAATCAAATATATGTATAACCTAATTCCAGCGATAGCATGTAAACTACCTGAACAGGCAATCGACGCCTTAAAGAACAACCCTAAAGTAGCGTATGTTGAAGTGGATGGTGTGGTAGAATCGATTGATGAGGTTCTCCCTTGGGGTGTTGATAGGATAGATGCCGAGCTTGAACACCCATATAACAAAGGCACAGGAGTTAAAATCTCCGTCATCGACACCGGGATAGACTACAACCATCCGGACTTAGACTCCAATTACAAGGGTGGATATGATTTTGTAAACGACGACGCTGACCCAATGGATGACCATGGGCATGGAACACATGTCGCCGGAATTATCGCGGCTGAAGACAATGAAATAGGGGTCATAGGCGTTGCTCCTGAAAGCAGCTTGTACGCTCTTAAAGCATTGAATAGCCGGGGAAGGGGATATGTAAGCGACATTGTGGCAGCGATAGACTGGTCCGTCAGCTATGGCATGCAAATAATATCGATGAGCATAGGCACAAACACCAATTATATGTCAATCCGTACAGCTTGCGATAATGCGTATGCAGCAGGGCTGCTGCTTGTGGCGGCAGGTGGGAATGATGCAACACCGTGGAGCGTTAGGCTAGGCTGGGATACCATAGATTATCCCGCCAGATACGATTCAGTAATTGCTGTTGGAGCAACCCAAAGTAACGATGCGAGGGCGATTTGGTCAAGCACAGGACCTGAGCTAGAATTGGCTGCCCCAGGTGTTGGTATCTACTCAACCTACTGGGACGACACGTACGCTACCCTCAGCGGGACATCCATGGCATGCCCCCATGTCACAGGCACAGCAGCACTCGTGTTTAAAACACCTGTAGACCCAGCTTACGATTCAGACGGAGATGGAGCTTGGGATGCTGTTGAGGTGAGGAAGAAATTACAAGACACGGCAGACGACCTTGGCGATCCATGGAGAGATCCTTGGTACGGATATGGCTTGGTTGATGCAGACGAAGCGGCTCCTAGCAACACCATGCATGTAAAGAGCATCGGCATGTCGACGGAAACTATGGGTAGATGGCGATGGTCGTGGACGAGGGCTGTTGCTATTGTGACCATTGTGGATGCTAACGACAACCCAGTCGAAGGTGCAACCATAACTGGCCACTGGAGCGGCCTAACCAGCCAAGACGTTTCCGAGGTAACCGNNTTTCCGAGGTAACCGACGCCAATGGACATGTAACGTTCAAGTCTAAATACGTAAAGAATGCTAGTGGAACGTTCACATTCACAGTAGATAACGTAGAAGAACCAGGATGGATGTACGACTTCTCTGCAAACTTGGAGACAAGCGACGAAATAACGGTCTAAATATGATCAAGAGCGTAGCATAAATAACACATGAAAACCTTGCTGACGGAACTAACATATTGCGACTATGGCTAACCTCCATTTTAAATGAAGGTCTATGAAACATTAGGCAGATTTTCTATATTTTTATTCTCCTTTGAGCACTTCTCCACCGATGATTCCATTAAGATGAGGTAATTATCCAATAGATTTGTATCAAAGGTGAGGATGAAAAGCATGCCAAGTATCAGCGCTGCTGCTCTCAGTCTTTTTTTCTCGATCATTAAGGCGCGCGCGCATCAAGCTTTCCGGTATCGTGCTGAAGAAGGGTTCTCTACCCGCGTGGGATTGGTTTGGGATGTTTGGACCGACCGTGCTATTGGATGGTCTGAAGTACAAAATGGGGCACAGTGGTTTCAAGATCGATGTGCGAGGCGTGCACTTCGCTATTGGATACGGCACCAAAGAATGAGTGCGTAACTTACGTTGTCGTTATTGTGCCATATGGACAAATTTCCACGCAACAGTAACATTTCACACATTTTTCACGGCTAATATCAGCTTTACCTTTTACGATGGAGATGGCGTTCGTTGGGCATACGTTCTTGCAGAAGTCACATCCCTTACACATGTTTTTGTCTACCCCAGGAGGATCTGTTAATAGTTCATGGTCAATTTCCTCTTGCAGGATTCCTAAATCTCTAAAGACAGCAGAAACGGTTTTTGATGAAAGTATTGTATGGGCAATACGGTAAGGCGTTTCCTTCCTACGGATCATATGTTTCACTCTGTTGAGGTGTGGACTTGCCTCAAACCTTTTCGGTGTGGCTCTCTCAAAGGGAGTAACGACTCTCGCAAGTGGAACGCCCACTATCTTGATTTTTCGAATGTCGTATGAGCCCAAGGCTGAAGCACATCTTATGTGCTCAATGCTAAGTGGATCAAAACCCATTACCTTTGACGCGACAATATCCGCAGCGATCACGCTTCCGCTTGCAACAATGGTATCGGTCCTAATAGGCTTTCCAGCCACTGGTCCACGACCTTCCATTCCGATTAACCCTTCGATAATCGTTAAGCATGGTTTAATCGTTGTAGCGAGACCCGCTAGGCCCTCGTGCAACCCATGAAGATGTACTTCGCGCTTGTCCGAACCAACTACGCAGCCTAAAAGATTCTTAATACCTAACGTAACTGTTGTAAGCACATGTGTTTTCAACTTCGCTAAATCTATCACTTTCGATCTCAGCGCCAATTCGGATATTCTGACAGTGGCACCATTAGCAAGCTTCCTTTGGGCACCCTTATCATGATTCAAATCCATGACCGGCACGCCATATTTTTCGCACAGTTCTGGAACCCCAAGATATTTGAGAATGTCAACCTTGATGTAGCCTGCCATTCNNTAGTGGCGCCTGTTAGCGCCGTCTTGTGGCACCCAAAATTTGGCTTTATTAATATTTTTTCGCTTTTGTCAGGAAAGAATCTTAAGAGGCCACCTATTGAATTCAATGATTCTTCAAGCATCTTCCGAGGGCTTTTGTCTTTAACAATAGATACAGTGTGCATTCTCTAATCACCGAAAAACTTCCAAGAAGATACATGATTTCCTTAACTTACAGCAGTTCGCGCTTGTGGGGTTCTATTAGGGTTTGAGCTTTCGAAGCGCGCGGATGAGATCATCATATGTTCGGAATTACTTTCATTGTCCCTTTCCGATTCAATTGTCTAGGGAAAAGATACGGTGGCAATAGAAGTTCTAACCTTATCAATTCATCGTCACCACACTTTTTGATAAGGCGAAGCTCAGACCGCTTGACTAGATTTTTCGGGATGTGGACTAAGTTCCATAGAAGGGCTTCCATGATAATTTTGCCTTGTATTCTGCCTCTAAGCATGCAATANNTAAGTAGGGCGTATCAAAATTCTTAATGAGCATCATAATACGATTTTTCTCTTCATGGAAAAAGATGATGGAATTCGGTATTTGTCTGGTGGAGCCATGTACTGCGTGATGTACTATAGAGGTTGGTGCTAAGAGAATCTTGTATCCGCATTTTCGGAGTCTCCATCCAAGGTCTGTGTCTTCGTAATATACAAAGAAATCGGGATCAAATCCTCCAATCAGGTCTAAAGCCTTTTTTCTTACGACCACAGCCGCGCTTGTCGGGTAAAGTATTTCATAAGCATTGTCATGAGCAGCTTTATCACACTTCGTGAAAGAGCGTCCGTAGCAATCTATAAAACCTGCATCGCACCAAACGTCCTCATCATTCATGAAAAATATTAACGCCTGAATAGCTCCAACATTCGGCGCTTTATCCATAGTTTTTACAGCTTCCTCAAGCCAATCCTTGTGTACTCTTGTATCAACATCTAGGAATGCAATGTATTCCCCCTTAGCCATACTTGCTCCAATATTCCTCGCTAACGTACCGCAGTTTTCACTTGTGCGAACAACATCTATGCGATCAAATCTATTCGCTATTCTCACACTATCGTCAGTTGAGGCATTATCCACAAATATGATCTTGAAGTTAGCATAATCCGTGTTTAACAAGGATTTTATGCATTCAGAAACATACCTTTGACCATTGTAATTTAGAACAACAACTGATACTAAAGGCACGTTATTAATACTCATTTTTTAAACAGCTCAAGGAAATTCTACTTTTGGAAGTTTAGCAGCACACGTAGGCTAGTGTCTTCAGCAACTCACCTAAAATCATCAAATGGAACCCTTCTTACTCATTTTCTCTTTGCTTTGGATCAATTCTTTACCTGCTCCAGTCGTGTCAATTGAATTGAGGTAGGGTTCTCTGAAGTACATAGGATCCTGAATCCNNNNACGCCGTCGCATATTTTATAATACTTGCACATTATGCATTCCTCCGCCTTAACATGGAGACTACGTTGCACCTGCGTCACAGCAACATGGTCTACCAAATCGTCTATGTCAGAAAAGCGTCTGAGTGGAACACGATAACGGACCATGCGGTACAGGATAGACCCCCAGAAAAATCTTGATTCAATTCGGAATCTGGTACTGTGCGACCATTCATCAGTGTCGTATTTGCGATGTGGAAAATTGCAGACATATTGCTCGTACCTTTCCATAAAGCAAAACNNAAAGGGGCTGACTCTGAATATCTGCTCGTCACTTCTTCTTTTTGACTTCCAGAAGCGTACCAAGGATTGAACATTATGAAGTTGACCGCAGTCGGTTTGAGTTTCAGGAAAAAGGTGCTCATCTCTGGAATTTGCTTGAAGTTATG
>JABAOH010011105.1_pt1 | contig 10050 bp, 9 predicted proteins | sample 7062181 | NCBI WGS metagenome assembly JABAOH01 (sample SAMN14538630, study PRJNA623070) | marine sediment metagenome | biome: marine biome [ENVO:00000428]; feature: marine pelagic biome [ENVO:01000023]; material: deep marine sediment [ENVO:00002113]; isolation source: pool of 5 deep marine... | reverse complement strand
GGGATATAAACCCGTAACCAGGCGTGCGCCACTGGTCGTCATGATCCCCCTTGCAATGATGCTCGTGGGACAGTTCGTAGTGCTGGTGAGAAAACTCAAACACGCCGGAGCTACAACCGTTGAAAACTCCCTTTTGCCCACAATAGATGCAAGGAAACTGAGGAAGGCGGCACAGCTCTTGTTATGGATGGCACTCCTCATACTCATGATCTACTTTGCTGGACATGTGGGGGGAATTCTGCTCTTTCTCATTCTCTTCCTCAGGTTTGCTTCCCGTGAACGCTGGCTTTTGTCGATTTCGCTCGGACTCAGTGTTACAGCTGTTCTGTATGTTCTGTTTGAAGTAGTATTAAGGATCATTTTATATCCCGGAGCCATTCACAAATACGTGACCGCGATGATATGGTCGTGAGGAAGAGAATCTTGATGATCCCTCCCCTTTTCCCTTGCCTTACCGACCAGTTTAGGCGCTGGTGGTGAAATCGAAGCGTCTTCCCTGAGAAACATAGGCCTTTGCAGTTGTTGCGGATTTATCTGGGTTATCTATAGGTTTACAAGACTCATTTCGAACAAGGTCATAATGTATTCGGCGCAGAAATCAAAAAAATGGGGCATGCTATTCAGAGTCTGTTTTTTATCCTTAATTTACCGTATTGTCCGCAGGCTTGTGATCTGCGTGGTCTATGGTATTCAGCGTATTAAAGGAAAACAACGTGATCTGGAAGATGCGGTTCTCTACGGGAACCGAAAGCTCAAGGACATTGATCCTTATGTGGGTTGGTTCGCCTATGATTTTGCCATTCCTCCAGGGATCGGTGTACACTTATACGATCTCTATTTCCCCTCTCCCTTAACGTTAGCTTCATTCAAGGATGATTTGAAAGTCGTTGAGATTTGGTTGCGCCAGGGATTGGGGGGCGCGACGCTCAAAACTATTCTAAAAGAGGCTAGCACGGGTAACCCACGTCCAAGGTTGCAGGAGATTACTGTGGAAGGTGAGACCGGGCTTATCAACGCACTGGGATTACCCGGAGAAGGGGTGGCAGAACTGATTCAGTCCCTTCGAGGATCGGCGTTGTTCACCCATGGTCGCCCCATTGGGATTAGTATCGGGGGGCATACGACCTCAGAATATCAGGATAATTTCCTGGAGCTACACCGGTTTTTATCCTCCCTTGGAGATATCCCTTACTATTTCGAGTTGAACATAAGCTGTCCCAATACACCGTATGGCCAGGATATGACGAAATTACCTCATCTTCTTGAATCGTTGCTGCAGTTTATGCGGAAACATTCCGATGGCGTGATAGGTGTGAAGTTATCTCCTGATCAGTCTAATCAAGATCTGATGGTGTTTGCCGAGTTAATCAGGTCCGTCGAAAAAACGTATATCAATGTTGGGAATGCCCCTTACCGGAAGTGTTCGGACGTGGGGCTCCCCGAGGAGGCGATATCTATCGGAGGTGGTGGTCAGAGCGGGCGGGGAATATTTAAGCGGACTTTGGAAATGGCAACCCTTTTAGCTCCCATGAAAGTGCCCATTCTGGCCACGGGAGGGATTTCCACCGTGCTTCAGGTGAAGGCCCTTCAGGACCAGGGGGTGTTATTGATGGGCATGGCAACGTCGGTTGTACAGGATCCTTATTGTATTCCTCGAATAAATCGAGCATTGGCTCTACCATATTAGATTGTGGTTGGTATGTTCGATTGACAATGGTCAGCTCTAGCCCTCCAGTTAACCTTTCCGCGGTTGCCTTTTCATCCCGGAAGACCCCTCTTAAAACCCTGCTTCCGAAGTACGCCTGCCTAGCAAAATACGAAAGGTTGGGAGGTATCCCACTTGTCCTGTCCATGGCACATCTCACTCCTTTACTTCTCTACCCCAGCGTTTAATCTTTACTCTCCACCCGCTATTCCCGAACGGGTAACTATTTTATCCCCACCTAGTGGAGCGATGAAAAAAGCTTGACAAAGGGATTGCCATGGGATACTACCGGTAACATGGATTCGTTTCTCGAGAGCCAAGGATGTTACATGTAACATAATTAGCGGGCACACGCAACATGCTACTGTTGTGAGGATCCCTATCCCCCAATACGTTTTCCAAAACCGTTCCAGCGTGCCAGGATAGTGACAAATCGATGGAAAAACTGACCCTTCGAGAAATTGCGAAGATGGCAAAGGTTTCCCACACTACTGTGGCTCGGGTACTGAATAATGACCCGAGAGTTCGAGAAGAAACTAAGGATCGGATCTTGAGCCTCGTGAACAAACTTGGGTACAAGCCGGATGCCAGAGCTCGCCATCTTGTTTTGAAAAGATCCAATTTGATCGGGTTGGTTGTGGCAGATATCAGCAACCCATTCTACGCCGAACTGGCAAGGGGAATCGAGGACAAGGCGCATCAAGAAGGCTATAACGTGATCTTCTGCAGCACGGATAACAAACCTGAACGCATGGAGACCTATGTCCATCTCATGATCGATGTAGGAGTTGATGGATTCATTTTCACTTCAGCCCGGCTCCGAGAACCCCTTATCGAAAACCTGATAGTTGAGCAGCTACCCCTCGTTCTCGTTAACAGAAAATTGAGCGGAGAGGCGTTCAACTACGTGGTCCTCAATAACGTGAAGGGGGCTTATGCGGTTACCCAACATCTCATAGATCTCGGATACAGAAAAGTCGCTATTATCGACGGCCCATCCAACGTATCTACGGGATTAGACCGATTAAAGGGGTATCAGCGGGCATTAAAGGATCACCAGATTGCCCTCAACCCGGATTACATCATTCATGGTCCTTTTGCGAGAATAACGGGATATGAGGGAGCTAGGCGTTTACTCCAGATGGAAGATCGGCCCGAAGCCATATTCGGGGGAAGTGATTATATCGCCATGGGTGTGATTGACGCCGTCGAGGAAATGGGATTGCGTGTTCCAGAAGATGTCGGGTTAGTCGGTTTTGACGATACAGAGTTTGCCTCAAACCAGAGGATTAGATTGACAACAGTTAGCCAAAATAAATACGACATGGGAAACTTAGGCGTTCAGATATTAATTGATCTTATCGAGAGAAAGAATACGAATTACACGCATAAAGTCATTCTGGAACCGCGGTTAATCATTCGAGAATCTTGCGGTGAAAAACTGAGGGCAAAGCCCGAAAATAGAGGGAAAAAACGAAAAATCGAGGAAGGAAAAAATTCAATTTACGTCGACTAGGGAGGAAATCAAAATGGCCGTAGATTTAGCTATCCTAAACGGTAAGATCGTAACGCCACAAGGGATTTACGAAGGAGATGACATAGCGGTTGAAAAGGGAGAAATTGTCGCCATCGATAAACAGGGAAGTTTCCCCGAGGCTAAGAAAACCATTGATGCGACGGGAAAATACGTTTTACCGGGGATTATTGATGTGCATGTTCATTTTAGACAACCCGGATATGAGTACAAGGAGGATTTTGAGACCGGTTCAATGGCAGCGGCCGCCGGGGGTGTAACCACTGTCTGTGATATGCCGAACAATCAGCCGTTCTGTTCCACAGTAGAGGCTTTTCAGCAAAAGAAAGAGAGCATCAGGAATAAGGCATACGTTGATTATGGATTGGTCGCGGCAGTTGTTGGGGAAACCATAGAGGAGATACCGAATTTGGCTCAATCGGGCATTAACGTTTTTAAGATATTTATGGGCGCCACCGTGGGAGGCGTTCCAGCTCCGGACGATGGGGGCATGTTTAGGGCTTTTCAATTAGTCGCCGAGACGGGACTGCGAGTTGGTGTCCATGCCGAAAATAATGCAATTATGGATTACATGACCGCAAAACTGAAAGGTGAAGGTAGAACCGATCCCTTAGCTCATGTCGAAGCTCGACCTCCCATAGCGGAAGCTGAATCAATTCAGCGAGCAATCCTTTTTGCCGGTGAAACAGGGTGTAAGCTACACATCTACCATTTGAGCTCAAGAGAAGGTGTTCAGCTCATTAGGGCTGCTCAGGAGAAAGGGGTCCAGGTTTCCGCTGAAACAGGTCCTCACTACCTCCTTCTCGATTGCAACTATATGAAAAAGGTCGGCTCTATTCTCAAGATAAATCCTCCTGTAAGATCCCCGGAACATGGGGAAGCTCTGTGGCAGGGTTTACTGGATGGAACGGTGGAGGTGATTGCCACTGATCACTCCCCTCATACACTCGAGGAAAAAATCAAGGACAATATTTGGGAAGCAATTCCGGGCTTTACCGGGGTAGAAACTAAGGTGCCTCTGATGTTAACCCAGGTGAATGAAGGGAGACTCTCCCTGATGACGTATGTAAAAGTTGCCTCCGAAAATCCGGCGAGGGTGTTTAACCTTTATCCCAGAAAGGGGACCATTCAGGTCGGGACAGACGCTGATTTTACGATAGTGGATATGGAGAAAGTGGGCATTATCAACAGTGAAAAACTCCATAGTAAGAGCAAAATTACCCCTTTCGATGGATGGAGAGTGAAGGGGTTACCCGTGTACGCTATCGTTAGGGGTAACGTGGTGATGAAAGATGGGGAAATCGTAGGGAAACCTCGCGGGGAACTGATCAAACCCATAGTCTGAGGGAAAACAGAGATGAACTGGTGTAGTTTTACCCCTATGAAGGCAGTTACTTCGTTCGAGATCGTGGCTTCATTCGAAAGGCTTTAAAAAATATCAAAAAGGAGGCCTGTGATGATTCAGAAGTTGTTATTTTGTGAGGGAAATTACTATGACATCGGGAAGAAACAAGGAGAATGGTTTAGTTCAGAAATTAGCCAAAACCTTGCGAGTTTTTGGATTGTTTTAAGAGCCCAAGGGCATGATAAGAGTGAAGTGATAGAAAACGCCTTTAAACATGAAAGATTGTGGGCTCCAGAGAGGCTTGAGGAAATTGAGGGTATTGGAACGGGAGCAGGGATCGAATATCCAGAGGCTTTAGCGTACAACCTTTACCACGATCTTGCTTTTCCAGAGGAATGCACCGTTTTGATGGCCCTTGGAAAGGCCAGCGCAACGGGGAACACTATTTTCCTCAAGAACAGCGACAAGGTAGGATCTGATTCATACGCAGGGCCTAGTTGTTACAAAAACAAAGAAATGAATGTAATTCTTGCGCTCAATCCTGATGAGGGCAATAAGACAATCGGCGTTGCCGCTGCAGGGACTACAGCAATGAAGATGGGGTTAAATGACAAGGGAGTGGCGGCGGGGACCAATATCTCCAGAACGCATGAGTTAGCAAGAAGAGGTGCCGAAAGCGATGCCATCAAGATAAAAGCCCTGGATAGAGGGGCACTCATTAGAGAAGGCTTGGAAAAGGGTGGAACCGCATTGGCGGCAGCTCAAACAATTCTCCCGAACCTCTTAGCAAGTCCTATGAGTACACCGGGGAACATTGAATTTGCTGACGCTCACGAAGCAGTTATTATTGAAGGATCGTACCGTGAGCTCGCTACGGAAATCGTGAAAGATGAAGTAGCGGCGAGATCCAACCGTTTTGTTCTCCTCGAGGCACTCAGCAGGGAAGACGATCTCTCGAGTATCTGCAGGTACGTTCGTAGCCGACAGCTTTTGGAGGAGAATCAAGGAAAAATTACGGTCGATAAAATGATAGCGTTTTCCATGGACCATGTGAATGGGCCCGGCCCTAACTCTATCTGTAGGCACGGCACCCACTTCTCCGAGGAAACCTCTCTATCCGCGGCCATTATGGAAATCAATGGTGAAAAACCGGAAAAATCCACGATAGCCCTCGCCTTGGGCAAACCCTGTCATGCCTGGAGAGCCCGGGAAGCTCATATCACTTTGGATATGACGATGGGCCCAGAGGATATACCAGAAGGCCTCAGAAACGGCGAGATATGGAAGCAATTCTATACCGAAGAACCGAAACAGTACGAGGGTTAAGAGATGCTTAAAAAATTGAGAGAATTTGAGTACCTAGAACCTTCCAGTCTATCGGAGGCTGTCTCCTTACTAGATCAGCATTCTGAAGCAGCGAAGATTCTTGCGGGGGGCACGGATTTATTAGTGAACATGAAGGAGGGGGAATTAAGCCCTGGATACCTGATAGACATCAAAGGCATTCCCGGTCAAGAGTACGTCAAATACGATGAGAAGAAGGGATTGAGAATAGGTGCCTTGACCACTATACGGCAGATCGAGACCTCTCGTGCAATTCGAGAACAATTCCCTCCCCTTGCCCAAGCAGCAAAAGTCCTCGGTTCAGTCCAGGTTAGGAACCGTGCTACTATCGGGGGTAACCTCTGTAACGCATCTCCTTCGGCTGATACTGCTCCACCCCTGTTAGTCTTGGATGCTCAACTGAAATTGTTCGGGTCCCGGGGAGAAAGGGTGCTGCCTTTGGAAGAGTTCTTCGTGGAATCTGGGTTAACGGTTTTGGACAAGGAAATTCTTACAGAGATTATAGTCCCCCCTCCCTCTCCCCATACTCGAGGAGTATACATGAGTATTAGTCGAAGAAGAGCCGTGGATCTGGCCCTCGTAGGTGTAGCGGTGGCGGCTGTTGTAGATCCGGGTAAAGATCAGTGGAAAGAGGTGAAGATCGCCCTGGGAGCTGTGGGTCCCACACCTATGAGGACCCCCAAGGCGGAAGGCATTCTGAATGGGAAGCGAATTGACGCTGCCTTGATCGAACAAGCTGCCCAAATAGCCTCTGAAGAAGCAGATCCGATCTCCGACGTACGGGCATCGGCTTGGTATAGAGAGGAAATGGTCAGGGTCCTCGTACAACGGTCACTGGAGCACGTTTCAAGAAATCGAAATCCAAAGGGGGCGTGAAGATGACCCGTTTAATTCAGTTGAAGGTAAACGGAGAGATCCATGAAGTCTCAGTAAGAGCCAATGAAACTCTGCTTGATGTTATACGGTATAAGTTGGAACTTACGGGGACAAAGAAGGGCTGCGATACAGGCCAATGTGGATCCTGTACAATTCTTCTCGACGGCAAGCCGGTTACCTCCTGCTTGATACTCGCAATAGAGGCCCGTGGAAAGGAGATTCTGACTGTTGAGGGATTGGCGAAGAATGGCCAGCTCCATCCACTGCAAGAGGCTTTTGTTGAAGAGGGAGCGGTCCAATGCGGCTATTGTACTCCGGGGATGCTTCTCTCCGCTAAGGCACTCTTGGATGAGAATCCGAGCCCTACAGAGGAGGAGGTAAAGGAAGCAATCTCTGGTAATTTATGCCGATGCACCGGATACGTCAAGATTGTAACAGCAATTTTGGCCGGAGCGGAGAAGATGAGAGGATGAGATTATGCCGAAGAACCTCGTCGTGGGACAGCCTATACATCGAGTAGATGCCATAGAAAAGGTTACCGGACGGGCCATATACGGTGATGATTTACGGTTTTCAAATCTGCTCTGCGGAAAAGCTCTAAGGAGCCCCTATGCTCATGCCAAGATTCTGAATATCAATGTAGCCAAAGCTCAAAAGTTGTCAGGGGTTAAGGCGATAGTAACGGGGAAAGACATTCCCGTTTTAGGGGGAGAAGCCTTAAAGGATTACCCGTTCATAGCCCTGGATAAGGTGCGCTATGTTGGAGAGCCTGTGGTTGCTGTAGCTGCTATTGATGAAGACATAGCCCTGGAAGCCCTTGGCTTGATAGAGGTAGAGTACGAGGAATTACCGGCTCTCCTCGACCCCTTAAAGGCTATGGAGCCAAATGCCCCTCTCATTCACGAAAAGCTTCACACCTACGAGCACATACCTGTTGTCAAGCCAATAGAGAATAGCAACATATGTCACCACCTTCAGTTCGTGAAGGGCAATATAGATCAGGCCTTTGATGAGAGTGACCTTCTCTTTGAGGATACATTTACGACCCAAATGGTACAGCACGGAGCTATAGAGCCACATATGGCTGTAGCTCAGGTAGATCCCGGAGGCAGGATAACTGTTTGGGTAACGAATGACGCTCCTCACCGTTTACGCAAGGATCTCGCCGCGGCGTTGGGGATCCCTTTGACAAAGGTAAGGGTGGTCTTACCGCCATATATGGGAGGCGGTTTTGGGGCGAAAGGCGGCTTGAAGGTGGAGACTCTCTGCATTGCTCTGGCTACAAAGACAGATGATCGGCCCGTAAAAATGGTATTGACCCGGGAAGAGGTATTTACCTCTTCCCTCGTAAGGCACCCCAGCATTGTCCAGCTTAAGACAGGGGTTAAAAACGATGGAATAATCTGGGCCAGAGAGGCAACGGTGATTTACGATACTGGAGCTTATGCCGAGAAAGGGCCTACCGTCTGCCAGCAAGGCTGTGTAGCAGCTGCAGGACCATATAAAATTTCCCACGTAAAGGTTGATGGTTATTGCGTTTATACGAATAAGCCGATTGCCGGTGCTTACCGGGGCTACGGACACCCTCAGGTGGCGTGGGCCCATGAGTCCCAAATGGATATCATAGCCCACAAACTGGGCATTGATCCGATGGCAATAAGATTGAAGAACGCAGTAGAGGAAGGGGATATCTCCCCAACAGGTCAACAAGTACTCCACAGCGTGGGCCTTAAGGAGTGTATCGAAAAAATAGCTCAAAATGTCGACTGGAATAAGCCCAACAAGAGAAATAGAGGCAAGGGAATTGCCTGTGGGTATAAGAATACCAAGACTCCCTCAGGCTCTTCGGCTATCGTTAAAGTCAGTCAGGATGGCAGCGTGGAGCTCTTAACGAGCACAGTGGAGATAGGGCAGGGAGCGAAAACAATCTTATCTCAAATGGTGGCACAGGAATTGGGCGCCCCTCTGCAGAGTATAACGGTGGCCGCCTCAGATACGGATACCACCCCCTACGATGCCTCGACTACGTCCAGCAGAAGTACCTTTCATATGGGCAATGCGGTAAGGAAAGCGGCCGAAGATACTCGAGAACAGCTATTTGAGATAGCCTCTGAAATACTGGACGTGGGCACTGAGGATCTGCGAGCAGAGAAGGGTGAGATTTACTCAAAGGACAATCCGGGATTGAGGCTTTCCTTTGCGGAGGTAATCAAGAAACAATACGGCGCTGGCCTCGATATCATAGGAAAGGGATCGTATTACCCTTTGATCGAGGAAAGGGATGGAGGGATGTGGTCAGCCCCAAGCATCTTTTGGATGTACGGCGCGGACTACGTTGAAGTGGAGGTTGATCCCGAAACGGGACAGGTAAAGATTCTTAGAGCCATAGGTGCCCATGATGTGGGTAAGGCCATCAACCCCATAACGTGCGAGGGACAGATTGAGGGTGGCATAGTTCACGGTATCGGTCCTGCGTTATGCGAAGAGATGATGGTGGGTGAAAGAGGTGACGTGCTTAACCCGTCTTTTGCTGATTACAAGATGCCGACAGCACCTGATATTCCAGAGGTAACTCCTCTTATCGTTGAAGCGGCCCATAGGGAAGGCCCTTGGGGAGCAAAAGGGATAGGAGAAATGACCACTGTTCCTATTGCCCCAGCCATAGCCAATGCAATTTATGATGCCATAGGGGTTAGATTCAAGAATTTACCCATAACGCCGGATAAGATTCTCAGCGCTCTACGAAAGAAAAAGCTCGATGGTTGAATGAGATCAAGGAGAGAACCTCATGTATTCTGATCTGAGGGAATGGCTAGAGCAGGTAGAACACCTTGGAGAACTCAAAAAGATAACCGGTGCCCACTGGGATGCCGAAATGGGACCGTTGACCCAACTGATGCATGAACAATACAAGGATAGGACACCTGCTCTGCTGTTTGATGAGATACCGGACTACCCCAAGGGGTATAGAACACTCTATGGACATTTTAGCACCCTTAACCGGATTGCCCTCACCCTAGGCCTACCCCTGAATAAGGGAAGGGTTGAATTAGTTGCGGCATACCGGGAAAAGCTTAGGAATTTAGAACTCATTCCCCCTCAGTTTGTGGAGGATGGCCCTGTATTGGAAAATGTTCAAATGGAGGACCACGTAAATCTCTTAGAATTTCCCGTCCCAAGACATCATGAACTGGATAGAGCCCGGTATATTGCCACAGCCTGCGCGGTAATTACAAAAGATCCCGA
>JABAOH010152310.1_pt2 | contig 10052 bp, 9 predicted proteins | sample 7062181 | NCBI WGS metagenome assembly JABAOH01 (sample SAMN14538630, study PRJNA623070) | marine sediment metagenome | biome: marine biome [ENVO:00000428]; feature: marine pelagic biome [ENVO:01000023]; material: deep marine sediment [ENVO:00002113]; isolation source: pool of 5 deep marine... | reverse complement strand
CGCTCAAGGAACACGGGGCGACGACGGTTGCCGCCTATATCACGCACCCGGTCCTGTCCGGACCGGCCGTGTCGCGGATCAACGAGTCCGAACTCGACGAGATCGTCGTCACCGATACGATCCCGCTGCGCGAAGATGCCCAGGCCTGCAAGAAGATCCGCCAGCTGTCGACCGCGGAATTGCTGGCCGAAACCATGCGCCGCATCGCCGACGAAGAGTCGGTGAGCTCGCTGTACGTCGACTGACCTGNNGCCGTTATTGGGCTATGATGCGCGCCCTGTCCCGATTGGTCGCGATCGGGATGGTTTGGAAAGCGCCGGAAACGGCATTTAATTCAATCAGTTATCGTTTATCTTGGGAGACCTTCCATGGCAAAAGATTTCGACCTGATTGCAGAATTGCGCGAGGACCAGGGGAAAGGTGCGAGCCGCCGCCTGCGTCGCGAGGGCAAGGTACCTGCAATCATCTATGGCGCCGGCCGCCCGCCGCGCGCGCTGATGTTCGATCACAACAAGGTGATTCGCCAGTTGGAGAATGAATCCTTCTACTCGAGCATCCTGAACATCAAGGTCCAGGACAAGAGCCAGGCCGCGATCGTCAAGGACATACAGCGTCATCCGTCGAAGCCGCAGATCCTGCACATGGATTTCCAGCGCATCGTGGAGGACCAGAAGATCAGGATGAACGTGCCGATCCACTACCTGAATGCGGAAATCGCCAAGGGTGTGAAGCAGGAAGGTGGATCGGTGTCGCAGCTCATCTCCGATATCGAGGTCACCTGCCTGCCGAAGGATCTGCCCGAGTACTTCGAGGTCGATATCGCGAATCTCGGCCTGCATGAGATGCTGTACCTCTCCGACATCCCGCTGCCCGAGGGCGTCGAGATCACCTTGCTGGTGCAAAGCCCGGACAATGACCGTCCGATCGTCTCGGTCCAGTACATCAAGGAAGTGGTCATCGAAGAGGAAGTCGAAGAGCTCGAGGCCGAAGCGGTCGAGGGCGAAGAGGTCGAGGGCGAAGAGGCCGCTCCGGAGGAAGGTGCAGCCGAGGCCGAAGACAAGGGCGAAGGCGAAGACAAACCCGAAGAGTAGACATCTCCGTGTGTACTGCGAAAAGGCCGCCAGAGATGGCGGCCTTTTTGCTTTAGGTATGAACGGGCGTCTACACTTCCCGGCGGCTTTGGCGAACAGGGCACATGTCTAAACATCTCGGCATCATTGCAGGACTCGGTAACCCGGAAGACCGTTATGCGAACACCCTGCATAACGCGGGATTCTGGTTTGTCGAGGAACTTGCGAGGCGCGACGGCGCGCAGTTCAAGTATGAGAAGCGTTTCGATGCGGACGTCTGCAAGATCGGGCTTGCGGGATCCGACGTCTGGCTGGTCAAGCCGCAGAGCTACATGAACCAGAGTGGCGGCCCGATTCGCGCATTCCTGGACTATTACCGGCAATCACCCGGGCAACTGCTCGTCGCCCACGATGAGATCGATCTGCCGCCGGGCACGGTACGCTTGAAACTCGGCGGCGGTCACGGTGGCCATAACGGCCTGCGTGACGTCATTCGCCATTGCGGCGCGGATTTCCTGCGCTTGCGGCTGGGTGTCGGCCATCCAGGCCACAAGGACGAAGTCACCGACTACGTATTGAAGAAAGCGACGCGCGACATGGAGTCTGCGATCCGCAGGAACGTCGATGAAGCGGCCGACGTTATGCCGCTGCTGGCCGAAGAAGGCCTGAGTGCGGCAATGAAGAAACTGCATACGGGCGACTGATTCGTTATGGCGATCAAGAGCGGCATCGTGGGTCTGCCGAATGTCGGCAAGTCCACACTATTCAATGCGTTGACCGCGGCGCAGATCCCCGCCGAAAACTATCCCTTCTGCACAATCGATCCGAACATCGGCATCGTGCAGGTGCCCGATTCGAGGCTCGAGGTCATCAGCAATATCGTCAAACCGAAAAAGACCGTGCCGACGACAATGGAGTTCGTCGACATCGCAGGGCTGGTCGCCGGCGCGTCCGAAGGAGAAGGCCTCGGCAACCGATTCCTGGCCAATATCCGGGAGACACACGCGATCGCACACGTCGTCAGGTGCTTCGAGAACGACGATGTCGCGCACGTCTCCGGCACGATCGACCCGGTGCACGACATCGAGATCGTCAATACCGAGCTGGCGCTTGCCGATCTCGAGTCGGTCGAAAAACAGCTCGAGAAAGCGGAGCGCAACGCGAAGACGAACGAAAAAGGCGCGATTGCCTTGCGCGATTTATTGAGAAAGGTCAGGGACCACCTGGCCGGCGGCGCGCCGGTGCGCGCAATGTCCCTCGACAACAATGAGCAAAAACAGGTACGCGAGTTTCATTTACTGACCGACAAGCCCGTCATGTACATTGCCAATGTCGACGAAGATGGATTCGATAACAATCCGTACCTGGATAGCGTTCGCGAACTGGCGGCGAAAGAGGGGTCGGAAGTTGTCGCGATCTGTGCAGCACTGGAAGCAGAAATCGCCCAGCTTGAAGACGAGGACAAAGTCGAGTTCCTGGCCGACCTCGGTCTCGACGAACCTGGTCTGAATCGGGTCATCCGCTGCGCCTACCGCTTGCTCGGGTTACAGACATTTTTCACTGCCAACGAGAACGAGGCGCATGCGTGGACGACGAAATTCGGCGCACTGGCGCCGCAAGCGGCCGGCGAGGTGCATACCGATTTCGAACGCGGTTTCATCCGCGCCGAGGTTATCTCCTATGATGACTATGTTGCAGGTAATGGCGAACACGGCGCGAAAGAGGCCGGACGCCTGCGCATCGAGGGCAAGGAATACGTCGTGCAGGAAGGCGACGTGATGTTTTTCCGCAGCAACGTCTGATAGATTGGCGCTGTGCCGCGGTCAGCGGCAACACCAATAACAAGAAGGAAGCCGCGATGTCCCGCCGATTGTTTTTTCTTCTGACGATTCTCGCCTTGCCACTCGTTGCCCCGGCCCAGTCGCCGCTCGACGACCTGACCGAGGCCGACCTGGCCGAGGGGGAAAAAGCCTACAGAGTCCATTGTGCGAGATGCCACGGCATTTCAGGTGAAGGCGGCGAGGGATCGAATCTCGTCCGCGCGAAGCTCAAGTACGCGACCGATGACCAGGCGCTGATCGACCTCCTCGGCGAAGGAATTCCCGGTACCGGCATGCCGGCCATCTGGACGCTCGACGAGCAGAGACGGACCCAGGTGGCGGGCTACGTACGCTCGCTCGGCCGGCTCGAGCCAGAAGAGATGCCGGGCGATCCTGTCCGCGGCAGGGAGGTATACCAATCCTCGGGTGGTTGCTCGGCCTGTCACATCGTGCAGGGATACGGCACCGGGATCGGGCCGGAGCTGACTTACGTCGGCGACCAGCGCGGCCTCGACTACCTGCGGCAGTCACTGGCGGAGCCTGCCGCGGCCCAGGCGCAGACGGCGGGATTCAAGGATTACCTGACAGTGCGCGTCGAGTCCCTTCAGGGACAGTTCGAAGGCATGCGCCTCAACGAAGATGCGTTCACGATACAAATTCGCGACATCTCGGGAACGGTACATTCGTTCCGCAAAGACGAGCTCACGAAATTCGACAAGGTCTTCGCCCACAGCCTGATGCCCGATTACGGCGCCGTATTGTCCGAGAAAGATACGGATGACGTGATCTCGTACATGATGAGTTTGAGGAGCGACTGATGAAGAGGATCGTTTTGCTGATATTGACGGGGCTCGCATCTGTCGCGCATGCACAAGTCAGTTTCGAACGTCTCGTCAACGCCGCGGATGAGCCGGACAATTGGCTGACCTACTCCGGCACCTATCGGTCGGAACGTTTTTCACCACTGACGCAAATAAACAAGGACAACGTTGCAGAGCTGAAAGTGATCTGGGCCTACCAGATGCAACCGCCGTCCATCGGCGGAGCGGGCCTGGTCGAGACGACGCCGGTCGTCGTCGACGGCATCATGTATCTCACCGAGCCGCCGAGCACGGTAACCGCGCTCGATGCAAGAACGGGCAAGATGCTGTGGACCTGGTCGCCCGACATGGACGAGGACACCAAGCACATCGGTTTCCCGCAGGTCAATCGCGGTGTCGCGGTGCTGGATGACGCGGTTTATGTCGGCACGCTCGATGCACACATTGTCGCGCTCGATGCTGCGACGGGTGCTGTGCGCTGGGACACGGTCGTTGCCGATAACGATATCGGCTTTGCCTTGACGCTGGCGCCGCTGGCAATCGACGGCAAGATCATCGTCGGCGTGAGTGGCGCCGAGGCGGGTGTGCGCGGGTTTATCGATGCCTACGATTCCGCGACGGGCGAGAGACTCTGGCGCAAATTCACGGTCCCGGCGCCCGGCGAGCCGGGAAGCGACACCTGGGGTGGAGATAGCTGGAAGACAGGCGGCGGCTCTACCTGGCTGACCGGTTCCTACGATCCCGAGCTCGACCTGCTTTACTGGACGGTCGGCAACCCCGCGCCTGACTGGAACGGTGACCTGCGACCGGGCGACAATCTCTACACCTGCTCGATACTCGCGCTCGATCCGGAAACCGGAGACATAGAGTGGTATTTCCAGTACACGCCGCATGACACGCATGACTGGGATGCGAACCAGATCCCGATCCTGCTGGACGCGGAGTTCGACGGCGAGGATCGCAAGATCGTCGCACTCGCGAACCGCAATGCATTCTTTTATTTACTCGATCGCGAAACCGGCGAATTCCTGCACGGCAACGAGTATTCGAAACAGACCTGGGCGGCGGGGCTCGACGAGGCGGGCCGGCCGATCGTCCTGCCGGGAACGGAGCCGACCTACGACGGCAACCTGGTCTGGCCGAGCCTTCAGGGCGCGACCAACTGGTTCAGCCCGTCCTACAACCCGGAGACGGAACAATTCTTCGTTGCCGTTCGCTTGATGGGCGCGGTCTACTACAAGGCCGACGTGGAATATGAAGAAGGCGAACCCTTCCTCGGCGGTGGCGAGCAGGCGCTGCAAGGCGACGATGCTGCGGGTGCGATCAGGGCGCTCGACGTCCTGACCGGGCGGCAGCAGTGGGAGTTCATGCTGCATTCCCCGCCGTGGGCGGGCGTGATGGCCACGGCCGGCGGCCTGGTCTTCGGCGGTAGCAACGAGGGCAACGTCTTCGCGCTCGATGCCGCGACCGGCAAGGCGCTCTGGGATTTCCAAACTGGCGGCGCCGTGCGAACCAACCCGATGTCGTTCGCCGTCGACGGCAAGCAACGCATCGTCACGACCGCCGGCAGCACGATGTTCGTCTTCGGCCTGGAATAACAAACTGTCTGCTTGACAGTGTAATATCCTGAACGGGACAATCTGCGCCGCTAAAAGGTGATGTAGCTCAGCTGGTTAGAGCGACGGACTCATAACCCGTAGGTCGGCGGTTCGATTCCGCCCATCACCACCAGACAAAAAAGGACCCGAAAGGGTCCTTTTCTGTCTGGCACTGATGGGGGGATCACGCCGAGGGGCATGGTGCTTCTCCGTGTTCAGGCACTAAAGATCAATCCGCACCCATCGGGACCGCACGATTTTAAATACACAGGCGGATTGGGTCTCGATTCCGCCCATCACCACCAGACACGATAAGGAGGCCACTGGCCTCCTTTATTGTTTGGCCCGGATCGAAGATATAAGGTGTCCAGGCGTCCCGGTTTGGTGGTATTCGTGCCTGACAGATCACAACGAGTGCATCGACTCTGGTTCATGATTGGCCTCATCATTGCGGGTGAGGCTGTTTTTGCGCTGCCATTCCACCTGGCGCGCTTCTTTCGTCCCACGGTACTTGAAGTTTTCCAGCTGACGAATACCGAACTCGGTGCGGCGCAGGGCGTATACGGGATCTTCGCTATGGCCAGCTATTTTCTCGGCGGGCCACTCGCGGACCGCTTCCCCGCGCGCAAGCTGCTCGCGACGTCGCTTTGGGCCACTGCTGCAGGCGGGCTGTACATGGCGACCTTCCCCGGGTATCGAGGTGCTCTGGTCCTGTGGGGCTTCTTCGGCGTAACGACGATATTCCTGTTCTGGGCAGCGTTGATCCGCGCGACGCGCGACTGGGGTGGGCACGACACACAGGGCCGCGCCTACGGGCTTCTTGATGGCGGCCGCGGTTTGTTGGCGGCGGGACTGGCGTCGATCGCTGTGGTCGTTTTTGGTTTTGCATTTCCGGACGGATATGCCGCAGCGAGTTTCGAAGACAAGCGTGAAGCCCTGCGTATAGTGATCTATGGCTACACGGCCGTGACTGCAGCCACCGGCGTCTTCATTTGGTTCGTCATTTCGGATGGTCACCCATCGGGCGAGCCAGAGCTCGCCGAGTGGAAGCCGCACACCGAAACTGTGTTTGAACACATATTCCGGGTGCTGCGCATTCCCGCGGTATGGCTGCAAGCGCTTATCGTCTTGTGTGCATACGTCGGCTACAAGGGCGCGGACAACTACTCGCTGTTCGCGGTGCAGGGATACGGCTTGGACGAGGTCGAAGCTGCGGGCGTGGTCGCGACAGCCAGCTACTTGCGGTTTTTCGCCGCGCTGGGAGCCGGCCTGCTCGGCGATCGCTTCAACGTATCGCGTATGACAGTCATCGCATTTATTGCATTACTCATCTCGTATCTCTTCTTTGCGCTTACGACGCCGATAGCGGGTGCGATGTGGCTCTTCGTTTCCAATACCTTGCTGGGTTTCGCTGCGGTATTCGGTTTGCGTGGACTTTATTTTGCGCTGTTCGAGGAAGCCAGGGTACCGGCCGCAGTAACCGGGACAGCGGTTGGTTTTGTCTCAGTGATCGGATTTACGCCGGACATATTCGTCGCTTATGTCGGTGGCATGCTGCTCGACCGCTCTCCGGGACTTGCCGGCCACCAGCATTATTTCCTGTTTCTCGCGGCATTCGCCACGATCGGCGTCGTTACGAGCTTCGTGCTGATGCGCATGCTGCATCCTTCCAATAACAGAGAATCGGTGGCAAAACCTAGCTGATCATCGTCTTCCGGGGTTTGACAACTTTCAGCACAATCGAAGAAGAAGCGTCCTTGACAGCCGGCATGCCCAGGAGATCGCTGTCGATGAATTTCGCGAATTCGTCGAGATCCCTTGCCACCACCTCGAGGATGAAATCGATCGACCCCGAGATCATGTGACAGGCCTGCACCTGGGGATGCTCGCGGACACGGCGGCGGAATTCCTCCGCGAGTTCCGTGTCCTGGCGCTCCACGTGCACGGTGACGAATGCCTTGACTGCATTGCCGAGGGTGGCCTCGTTCAGGTTGACCGTGAAGTTCTCGATGACGCCGCGTTCTACCAGGCTCTCCACGCGCCGCTGCACGGCGCTCGCCGACAGGTTGACCCGGGTCGCGAGCTCGGACCAGGTCATGCGGCCGTCGGCCTGCAGCATCGACAGGATTGCTGTGTCGAATCGGTCCATATTGCAGATTTCCTGCGATAAATTTAAAAAATAGCAAAAAAACCTGCGTAATGCATCGTTCGCGCTCCGAAAAACGCCGGCACCCTGCGCGGACTCTTCCCTAGACTTGTGTCCATTCCAAACCGTCTTATGCGGAGACCGCCATGTCATTCCTGAAGAAGATCGATCACGTTTCCTATGCCGTGGAGAAGGGCAACATCGAGAAGTGGGCCTGGTTCCACATCGAGGTAGAAGGCGGCACGCTGATCAAGCGCATCGACGACGCGCGGCCCGACGACCCCAACAGCAGCATGAAGATCTGGTGCATCGACTTCGGCGATTTCGGCATCGCGCTGATCGAGGGTATCGATCGCGCCGAGAAATCGCAGGTCACGAGCTTCGTCGAGAAGCATGGCGATCATTCCTGCCAGCACGTGGCCTATGATTGCCACGACCTCGACAAATTCATCCGTCACATGAAGTCGATGGGCGGGCATCCGCGCGGCGACGTGCTGGTGCAGGACGACGGCTTCGGCATCCTGAAGCAGATGTTCGCCAAGGGCTATGCCTCGGGCCACGCCGGCGAGGCGACTTTCCCCGAGTACTGCGAGCGGCCGGAGACCGCCGACGAGGCGAAGAACGTAGAGATCACGTTCTCGAACAAGGCCGGCGGAGAGTTTTACAAGCAGGTCCAGCAGGCGATCGAGGAAGGCGACGAACAGCCGTTTTTCGATTTCTCGCACATGCCCGCCGACTGGGAAGTACCGGCCGAGCAGCCGAAAGGCAAGGCAGATCCGACAGCGAAGCTTGTTGCTGCCTGATCGATGCCCGATTGATTCCCCTCCTGGGGCAGTTGCGGGCTCGACGTAACCAACCCAAAGTGTTAGAAGCTGCTGATGAGATTGACAGGTCTCTCAGCAGCTTTTTTTTGCCTGGCGCTCGTCTGTAGCACCGCAAGGGCGGAACCGGACCTGTCCGCTGTCTGGGTGCTCGACGGGCGTGCCGCCGAACGCGAACTCCTGATGACACTGAAAGCGCTGACGATTCAGGCGGAATACGACCTCCTGAACGACGACCCTAGCCTCGAATGCGAGCCGGCGAGCCTGTCACGCGTGTGGGCCAACCCGAACTCGAGGTTCAGGATTGAACAGGAAGCCGACGTTATCCTGATCGCTTATGAACTGTTCGATCTTCGTCGCACGATCTCAATCGGTGACGAAAGTGTCCTGAGCGACACACCGAGCACGAAGAATCTCAACGGCCAGTATTTTCAAAAAATGGGTTCGTCGTTCGCCTGGTACGAAGGCGATCGTCTGTTCATCGAAACCCGCAATCATTCCTTCGGCTATATCCGGACCTCGCGCGGCGTTCCGCAGGCGGAGAACACTGTCGCAACCGAAGAATTCTGGCGCGACGGGGACACGCTGCATCTGCAGCTGACCTACGAAGATGACACGCTGTTCAAAATTCCTTTCATAATCGACCACCGGTTTGAAAAGGTCGAAGACGAGGAAATCCTGCCGTACAACTGCGAGGGGGCAGACTACGACTGGTTCGACAAACTGAACGCGCCAAAGGACGGTGAATCGCAATGAGAAAGCTGGCCGTACTGTGCTTCATTGCCACGCTTTCCTGTGTTGCTCAGGCGCACCACGCAACTTCCGCGAATTTCACCCAGGAAATCGTGGCTGTCGAAGGCGTGGTGGAACAGGTACGTTACCTCAATCCGCACGCCGCGTTGCTGATCAGCCAGGCGTCGGAGGACGGCGACAAGGCCTACTGGTTGCTCGAGACCGTCGGCCGCACGACCCTGGAGCGTCGCGGTGTGCCCCGCGAGCGTCTCGAAGTCGGCGCAAAAGTGCGTGCGACCGGCCAGAATGGTCGCCGCCAGAACACGATGTACCTGCACGAGCTCGTGTACGAAGACGGCCGGCGGATCAATTTCTACAGCGTGGCGAGGCCGCCGAGCGACGAACAGATCCGCGCGGAACTCAGGCAAATGGCCGACGACTTCATGAACTACCGCGAGATGAAGGGTTTCCTCTATGAAATGAGTCTCGAAGACGCCTATCGCTGGCAGGACGAGATGGTCAAGATATTCGAGCCCATGCTCGGTGGCGTCGTCGGCTACAAGACGGGCGGACACAGCCCGGGCCCGGGTTTCCCGACCTTCCCGCCGGAAGGCATCAGGGCTTACCTGCTCGAAGGCATGATGCGTCCGAGCGGCACGGCAGTGCGGCTCGAGCAATTTCGCCGGGGCTTCCTCGAAGCGGACTTCGCATTACGCGTCGCTAACAGTTCGATCAACGATGCCGAGACCGACCTGGAAATTCTCGCCGGCCTCGACGCCGTCATTCCCTTTGCGGAGATACCGGACCCCTACTATGAGCCGGATACGCGCTCGATCAATGGCACCATCGTCGCCAACATGGGTACGCGAATGTCGTTCACCGGGGAGCCGGTGCCGATCGAAGCCACCGAGGAATGGCTCGAAAAGCTCAACAACATGACCTTCGCGGTCTACGACGAGCACGACGTCGAAATCCAGTCGGGGCAAATGCAGGGCTGGTATGAGCCGATTACCGTAGTACGCTGGATACGCGACCAGGTTGCCG